>ERZ1046740.1117-NODE-1117-length-19701-cov-4.674183_pt1 | contig 19701 bp, 20 predicted proteins | sample MGYA00383093_ERZ1046740 | MGnify/ENA primary metagenome ERZ1046740 (study PRJEB29581, sample SAMEA5548363) | metagenome | biome: marine; feature: coastal; material: water | depth 25 m | study: Short-term variability in the microbial, nano- and picoplankton... | reverse complement strand
GACCCATCACGCGGCAATGTAATAAATCCATTCGTTTAGGCACACCATAAGCGCCACGCCGCCCAGAGATAAGCTGTCCATCTCGCTGCATAGCACGCAATCGTCTGCGGAGCGCATCGAGGTCCCGCTCCTCCTCCAACTCGAGCTGCTCAGCGATGGCACCAAATTTCATGGGGGCATCCGCCGCCTCGAGCACACCCAATATGATCTCCCGGCTAGGGATCGGGTGCGCGTACCGGTCCTGTTCCCGTGAGGCATAGGGATCCGTAGGAGGCTTGTTCATTTGGTCTTTACGGCGCGGTGCCAAAGGATTTCCGGAAGGCCCTTATCAGAGCTCCTGATGCGTGAGCCCTAATTGTACGCCTCTCGAAGGCGCTAATCTGCCAAAAACCGATCTTTTAGTGCGAGGATCTCAGTGCGCTCAGCAAGGGCCCCTAAGGTCGTTCGCATGGGAAACAGATACCCTTTAAAGCACCGCATGGCGGGGGACTGGCCGGAGTAGTCGCCTGCGAGTCCAATGCCGCCCTGACCGCAAAATTGACAGTCGTGGGGGGACGCAGTACGCTCCGCGCCCTCTGACTCAACAGAGTTTCCCACTGCCCAGGTGGTGAAATTGGTAGACACGCTAGCTTCAGGTGCTAGTGCTCGCAAGGGCGTGGAGGTTCAAGTCCTCTCCTGGGCACCAATTCACAGAAGGCCGAGCTTACAGCTCGGCCTTTTTGTTGCTGACTCCCTTAAAACGGATCAGGCTATCCTAATTAGGCGCTTTCAGGCCCAGGTTAACCTCAACACGACGGTTTTGAGCGCGGCCCTCAGGCGTGGCGTTATCGGCAACGGGTGTAGACTCGCCCATACCACTCACATCAATAATGCTGGCATCAAAGCCCTTTTCACTCACCAGGAAATCCTTCATCGCAGTAGCACGGCGCATGGACAACTGCTGGTTATATTCCTCTGAGCCCATGCTGTCTGTGTGGCCGATAATATCTATGTCCACTACCTGCGCGCTCTTTGAGCGGATCTTGTCACCAAGAGCCTGCAGAGAAGACATGCCCTCTGGAGTGAGTTCAGCACTATCGAAGGCAAACAAGGCGTTTGCAGAGAGGCTTAGCTTTTCATATGTTGGCTCTGCAGCAACCACGGGCTCTGGAAACAGATCTGGGTCACATTCCTTGGTCGCCAATTCCTCGGTCCAATCCACAGTTCTAACACAACGCCCCTGCCGGTCATTGACCCGTACAACCACATCCTTGTCAGTTGTGGCATAGCCCTGCGGTGTACCCGGCTCCTGTGATAGATCCGCACAGCCCAAGAGGGCTGACGATGCGAAAAGTGCTGTTACCGCTTTTAGCCGTAGATTTTTCATTATGATTGCTCCATTAACCATGATCTCGGGGTTTTAAGAAGAATACGATATAGCCGGGATCCAGCGGCTACATTGAAATAAGATACATTCATAGCCCCTGAAGTTTCCCCGCCTGAACCCGGATATTCCTCCAAAGCACCATTTGACCCTGCTCTTTAAACGTAATCAATAAGACTTTGGTCTTGCACCGCAATCGAGACTCAGGCTCTCTTGTGGGCTTGTGGAAAAAGGCTACTGGCAAATTAACTGGGTGTCTCGGGCTGGTGCGACACAAACCGGTATCCAGTGGCAGAAATCGTTCCATGCAACGCCACTTTGAGCCAGTTTTCCGAGGTTTACCCGTTCCAAACACCCACTTTTTGAACAAAGATGAGTTAACTTGTCAGTATCTGCTCGTGCTTAGGGCGTGGATCACTGCCATGCTCACTGGCTCGGATGATTGGACTTCCGTGCAGGACTGACTGTGCGCTTGATTTCCCAAAACTGAAAAGCCAGCGTAAGAAAACTTTCTGCAAAGGCCGAGCTTCTGTTACTGGCACGTCACCAAACTTGTCATCAGTGACCTTGCGGTGCTTACGCTCAAACTTGCGGTCAAAAAACCGCGCCCACTGGGGCTGGATTAATGTCATCGGTGTGTACTCGCCGTTTGCAGCAACAACACCACCGCCAGGAATGCCTGTGGGTACTTGACCGAGATCAAGAGACAAACGCCCGAAAAGCAGCAGTAGCGGCCGCAGCGCAATATGTATGATCTGGCGCAATTCATAACCGAGTGAAACCGTGGACTATAGTGGTGTGCACAACCCTTGTAGACGACGCCGGGGCGTTCAGCTGCTATCAGAGAAGGTTAATGAACCGAAAGCTTACATTGTGGCCAGCACAGCTGGACCTGCTGCAAAGCCTTAGCGGTCTTATGCTGGTCATTTTTATCTGGGGACACATGTTCTTCGAGTCCAGCATTTTGCTGGGCAAGGACGCCATGTTCTGGGTCTCGCGTATGTTCGAGGGCGAGCACATCCTGGGCAAGCCCTACCCGGTGCTGGTGTCCGTGGTGGTTGCCATCATCTTTATGTTGATTGCGGTTCACGCTGTGCTGGCGTTGCGCAAATTTCCCGGCAGCTACCAACAGTACCATCGCCTGCACCAACACATGGGCGCCACACGCCACGGCGATACCATTTTGTGGTACGTGCAGGTGATCACCGGCTTTGCCATGTTCTTTCTCGCCTCCACCCACCTGCTGGGCATGTTGCTGCAACCGGACAACATCGGCCCCTACGCCTCGGCCGATCGCATCTGGAGTGGCCGCTTCTGGATTCTTTACCTGCTGTTATTGGTGTCAGTTCACCTGCATGCGGGTATTGGCATTTACCGCCTTGCCATGAAATGGGGGCCACTGACCAACGCCAACACCAAAGCCTTCAGGCGCAGGGCAAAAACAGCCATGTGGGGCATCATTATCTTTTTCCTGTTACTGGGCAGCATCACTCTGCTGACCTATATGAAGCTGGGTTACGACCACAGGGATAGTGTGGGAGAGCGCTATCTCCCAGCCTCCTACCAGGGGCAGCAGAGACACTAGCATGCAGATTATTTACACAGACGTACTGGTTATCGGCGGAGGTCTGGCTGGACAACGGGCCGCCATCGGTGCCAAACGCCGGGGCCACGATACTATTGTGCTGAGCCTGGTGCCCGCCAAACGTTCTCACTCTGCGGCGGCCCAGGGCGGCATGCAGGCCAGCCTGGGTAATTGCCTGGGTGGCGCCGGGGACAACGAAGATATTCACTTTGCCGATACGGTACGGGGCTCAGACTGGGGTGCCGACCAGGAAGTGGTACGCATGTTCACCCACACGGCCCCCAAGGCCATTCGCGAACTGGCGGCCTGGGGCGTGCCCTGGAGCCGGGTGGAAAAAGGTGAGCGGCAGATTACCGTCGACGGCCAGAAGCAAACCATAGCGGAACCGGAAGACGCCCACGGCCTGATCACCAGCCGCAATTTCGGCGGCACCGACAAATGGCGCGCCTGCTATGTCTCCGATGGTACTGGTCACGCCATGCTCTACACCATGAGCAACCAGGCGATTGCCGCAGAAATTCCGGTGCATGAGCGTATGGAGGCACTGGCCCTGATTCACGAGGGCGGCCGCTGTTACGGCGCCATTGTTCGCAACCTGATGACTGGTGAGCTACTGGCCTATGTTGCCAAGGCCACCTGCATCGCTACCGGGGGCTTTGGCCGTATCTACCGGGTGTCTACCAACGCGGTGATTAACGAGGGCATGGGCGCGGCCATCGCCCTGGAAACCGGCTGCGCCACCCTGGGTAATATGGAGGCGGTGCAATTTCATCCCACGGGGATTTTCCCCTCGGGCATCCTGGTTACCGAAGGTTGCCGTGGCGACGGCGGCCTGTTGCTCGATGCCAATGAACATCGCTTTATGCCGGACTACGAGCCGGAAAAAAGAGAACTCGCTTCCCGGGACGTGGTATCGCGCCGCATGGAAGAACATATTGCTGCGGGCCACGGAGCTTCAAACCGCTTTGGCGATCACCTGTGGCTGGATATCCGCCTGCTGGGGCGCGAACACATTGAACGCAACCTACGAGAGGTAAAGGAGATCTGCCAATACTTCCTGGGCGTAGACCCGGCCCAGCAACTGATTCCCGTGCGCCCCGCCCAGCACTATTCCATGGGCGGCGTGCGCACCAATCCCCGGGGCGAAAGCCCGAACCTGGCCGGCCTGTTTGCGGTGGGCGAAGCCGCCTGCTGGGACATGCACGGTTTCAATCGCCTGGGAGGTAATTCGGTAGCAGAGACCGTGGTGGCTGGCATGATTGTCGGTGAGACCATGGCCGACTTTTGTGATTCACCGGAAGGCTCTGTCAAAATCTCAACCGCCCTGGTGGAGGAGTTCGGCACCAAGGAGCGACTGCGGCTGGCGGGCTTCACCCACAGCGGCGGTAACGAAAACGCCGTGGAACTGGTGAAGCTAATGCAGGAAACCATGACCTCTAATGTGGGCATTTTCCGCCATGGGGAACAACTGCAACAAGCCGTGAACACCTTACAGGATTTACTCAAACGCAGCAGGAACATCAGGCTGGGCAATACCGCCGTGGGCGCCAACCCGGAACTGGTAGCGGCCTACCGTGTACAACGCATGTTGAAACTGGCCCTGTGTGTTGCCTACGGCGCCTTGCAGCGCACCGAAAGCCGCGGTGCCCATTACCGGGCGGACTTCTCCCAGCGCAACGACCGGGACTGGATGAGCCGAACCCTGGCAAGCTGGGCCGGAGACGATGCAGACCTGCCCACTCTCAACTATGAAGCGCTGGACATTGCGGCCATGGAGCTGCCCCCGGGTTGGCGCGGCTATGGTGCGCGCGACTACATCGAGAACCCGGCCACCGCTATGCGCAAGCAACAGATTCAAGAGATACTCAAGAGCATACCCGAGGCGGACCGCCACACCCGGCAGGCCACGCTTATGCCCTACCTGGATAAACTGCCTGCCCACCTGCGCCCGTTGAACCAGCGCCTGGGGGGCACATCGTGAACCAGATTCCCGCCACCGAAGCACGCACCCTGCACATCCAAATCCTGCGGCACAACCCCTCGGACCCTCAAAGTGAGCCCCGCCTGCAAAGTTTCGAGGTAGAAGAGGCGGATACCATGACCCTGTTTATCGCCCTCAACGATATCCGTGAGAACCAGGACCCGTCCTTGCAGTTTGATTTTGTCTGCCGGGCTGGCATCTGCGGCAGTTGCGGCATGATTATTAACGGCAGGCCAGGTCTTGCCTGCCGCACACTGACCAAAGACCTGCCGCAGCACATTACCCTGGCTCCCCTGCCCGCCTTCGAGTTGATTGGCGATTTGTCGGTGGACACCGGCAAGTGGATGCGCGGCATGTCTGAACAACTGGAGACCTGGGTTCACAACCAGGGACTTGAGCAAACCGACATCAGCGCCCTGGAACAACCCATGGAGCAGGCACTGGCGGATGAAATTTACGAGCTTGAGCGCTGCATCGAATGCGGCTGCTGTATTGCCGCCTGCGGCACCGCCCAAATGCGCGAGGATTTCGCCGGCGCGGTGGGCCTGAACCAGATCACCCGCTTTCGCCTGGACCCTCGCGATGAACGCAGCGATGCAGACTTTTACCAGCTGGTAGGCAACGACTCAGGCGTATTCGGCTGCATGACCTTGCTCGGTTGCGAGGATATGTGTCCCAAGGAGTTGCCGCTGGCAGCGCAAATTGCCTTTCTCAGGCGCCGTATGGTTTCCACAAGGAGTTGATACAAACTATGCTTAGCACACGTAAATTTCGGGTTTCATCATGAGTGAGCAGCAACTGTGTATTGCCATTACCGGCGCTGGTGGTGCCGGCGTTATTTCCTGCGGCGAATTGTTACTGCAGGCCTGGGCAGGCGCCTCCGGCCGGGGGATGTTGCGTAAGGCTTTCGGCCCACAGATTCGCGGCGGGGAATCTGCCGCGCTGCTGAAGCTGACGGAGCACGAGACTTATACCGCCGCCAGCCATTACGATGTGTTGCTGGCGCTGGACTGGGCAAACTTCTCTCGCTTTGAGGATGAGATTCGCCTGCACCCCAACAGCTGGGTCATCTGTGAAGAAAAGGGTGAAGTTCCCGAGGCTGTTGCAAGCCTCACCGCCAATATCCTGCGCCTGCCCTTGTCCAAACTCGCCCGTGAAGCTGACGCCGATGGGCGAGTGAATATGCTGGCACTGGGGTTACTGGGTTCGTTACTGGGGCTCTCCACCGACAAGCTCTCGCAACTGGCGCAGCAGAAACTGGCTGGCAAGCCCCAGGCCTATCGCGATGCCGCCACCACCTGTATTAACGCAGGTGCTGCGCTCAAGCCCGACCTGGTCATTAACGCACCACCGCGCAATGCCAGCGACTGCTGGTATCTCAGCGGCAACCAGGCGGCGGGCTATGGCGCACTGGACGCGGGCATCCGTTTTGTCGCTGCCTACCCCATCACCCCCGCCTCCGATGTGCTGGAATGGATGGCCGGCCCCCTGGAGAAACTGCAAGGCCAACTGATGCAGGCTGAAGATGAGCTGGCCGCCATCAATATGATTATCGGCGCTTCCTTCGGCGGGGTACCTGCCTTCACCGCCACCTCGGGCCCCGGACTGGCATTAATGACAGAGAGCATAGGCCTTGCGGTAGCCAGTGAAACACCCATCACCATTCTCAACGTGATGCGCGGCGGCCCTTCCACCGGCATCCCCACCAAGTCGGAACAGAGCGACCTCAATATCGCCCTGCACGGCCTGCACGGCGATGCACCGCACCTGGTACTGGCGCCCCTGGATATTGCCGACTGCGTCTTCACTACCGGCTGGGCTGTGCACCTGGCCCAGCACCTGCAAACTGCAGCTATCGTGCTCTCTGATCAGTTTATTGGTCAGTCTACGGCGGTGGTATCGCAGCCGCGCTGCTGTGAGTGGCAGTTACCGCAGCAGCCTGTGGCGGATGGCGATTACCTGCGCTATCAGCTCACAGAGTCCGGTGTGTCCCCCCTCGCCTCCCCCGGCGAAGCTGGTCATCGCTTCACTGCCGACGGCCTGGAGCACAACGAAAAGGGTACTCCATCGGCCAGGGACTCAGATCACCAACAGCAATTAAATAAGCGTCAACGCAAGCTCACCGATTTTGACTTTGGTGCAGACTGGGCACGAGTCAGCGGCAGCGGCCCTCTGGCGCTGGTCAGTTTCGGCTCCTCTCACGCGGCGGTAGCTGAAGCTGCTGCTGTGCTGGCAGAGCGTGGCATAGACACGCGAGTGATCTCGCTGCGCTTGCTGTCACCGCTGCCACTGGACTCATTACAGTCTGCGCTTGAAGGTGCCAGCGGGCTGCTGGTGATCGAGCAGAATGACAGCCAACAGCTTTATCGCTACCTGCGCGCGCAGGTAGATTTCAACCAGGCCGTACATAGCTACGCAGTGGCGGGGCCTGTGCCCTTGAATCCACACAATATTGCAGATGCAGCACTTGAGGTAATGGCACCATGACAGAAATGATCAAACTGAAAGCCAAGGATTACAAGTCCACGGTGAAGCCGATCTGGTGCCCTGGCTGCGGCGATTTCTCAGTGCTTAACGCTATCACCAAGGCCATGGCGGCACTGGCTATCAACAAGGACGACACGGTGCTGGTGTCCGGTATCGGTTGCTCTTCGCGACTACCGGCCTATGTAGACAGCTACGGATTTCATGGCGTGCACGGTCGCGGCCTGGCGATCGCCCAGGGCCTGAAAGTCGCACGACCAGACCTCACGGTAATCGCCATGGGCGGCGACGGCGATGGTTTTTCCATTGGCGGCAACCATTTTATCCACGCCTGCCGACGCAACGTCAATATGACCTACATCGTCATGGATAACGAGATTTACGGCATGACCAAGGGCCAGGCCTCCCCCACCACACCCATGGACTGGACCAGCAGCAAACTGACGCCCCACGGCACCGGTGTGCGGCCCTTTAAACCCACTGCATTGGCGCTGGCCTCAGGCGCGACCTGGATAGGCCGGGGCTATTCCGGCAACCCCAACCAGATGGCGGGGTTAATTGCCTCGGCTGTAGAGCACCAGGGGTTCAGCTTCGTTCATGTTATGTCGCAGTGCATTACCTTCTGCCCGGGGCAGACAGACTGGAAAGCAATTGTTCACGAACGCCAGGAACCGGTACTGACCAACGAAGATGAAGCGGCAGAGCTGTTCCTGCACGAGGACGGTTTCCAGACAGGCATCCTCTACCAGCAGGGCCGGGATACCTGGCCGCCGCAGCATTCCAGCACCACACCCACTACACCGGCACAGCTGGCAGAATCTTTCAGGATAGGATCATGAGCAACAAGCAACTGGCGAATTTTCTCGCCCACTCGGTGGAGCTGGAGTCAGAGGCGCTGGAGCGCTACCTGGAAATGGCAGACACCATGGAAATTCATCACAACACAGAGGTGGCACAATTCTTTGGCCGCATGGCCAGTGAAGCGCGCCGCCATCTTACAGAAGTAACAGAGTTTGCCCAGGGCATAACCCTGCCCACGCTAAGAGCGTGGGAATTTAGCTGGCCCGAGGCTGAACCGCCGGAAACCCTGAGCTACGAGGCACAGCACTATCGCATGAGCCTGCGTCAGGCTATGGAACTGGCCTTACAGAATGAGCGTGCAGCGGAGCTTTTTTACCGCAACGCAGCCGAAAATAGTACCGATAAAGAGACCGTGCGGGTGGCAACCCTGTTTGCCGATGAGGAACATGAGCACGGTGCACAGCTGGAAACCTTAATCGCCGAGCAACCTGTAACCGGCGCCCACCTGCTGGTGGAGGACGATGACCCACATATGCCAGAATAGGTTATCATCAAGCCATGAACCTGAATCAAACCATGAACCTGAATCAAACCATAACTCTCTCCCCCGACGTCATCTCACAGGAAGTCTCTGGCGAAACCGTTTTATTGGACCTGGGCAGCGAGAACTACTTCGGACTGGATGAAGTTGGCACCCGCATCTGGCAGCTGATTGAACACAGCGGCAATCTGCAGGCGATTTTTGACACCATGCTCGACGAATACGATGTGAGTCCGGATCAGTTGCTGGAAGATCTGGAGGCACTGGTAGACCAATTAAGCAGCGCCGGGTTAGCCAACCTGAAGCCTGTTTAATTTAGCGATCCATCTATTTAGCTCGCGCGCTTTCCCTTCGAAAAAACTCTGCTAGGCTGAAATCTACTGCGAAAGGAATTCGCAGTTATCCCAAATTATTCCACCACCACAACAAGGATGTTATGGCCATGGAACACATTACTACTGCGTGCAATCACAGGGTGCGGGGCGCTGTCCCTCACCCACAACCTCTTACTGAAGCTGTTCAGTATCGCACCACCGACCGGGTGCTGCAGATTCTCCTCAATGGCGACCTGTCGCGAATGCGCGCCTACAGTGTGGCTGAATCCCTGGGCATGAGTTGTACCACCCTGAGGCGACGCCTGCGGGCTGACCACACTTGCTACCAGTTCTTACTGGACCGGGCGCGGCAGTATCGCTGCGAGCAAAGACTGCGCGAGGCCTGGGTGCCAGGTAAATGCCTGGCCGATGAACTGGGCTACCTGGAGGTGAACAGTTTTTATCGCGCCTTCCGTCGCTGGACTGGCGTGAGCTACAGTGAATACAAACTACAGTATTGTCACTGAACAATAGCCCGGCAAAACACCGGGCCGGGCGGTAGCCATGAATACCTGCTCTTAACAGTGCAGGCTATAGCCAGCCCCGAAAGCGGTAGACCTCGTAGCCCACGTATTCCTTGAGGGCGCTGGTAGTGCGCGCCAGGTCATCCACCGAGGGTAGCCAGGGTGGCACTGCAGGGTCCGCCACCAGGCGCTGGTAGTCTGTGGGAGCCGGGATGACTTCCAGGCCCTGTTGCTGAAACAGGGGCACCGCCCTGCGCATATGAAATGCCGAGGTCACCAGCAGGATTTTCTTCGCTCCCTTGCCCTCCAAAAGCAACGCGGAGTAAAGGGCGTTCTGGTAGGTATCCCTGCTTTCGCTCTCGCGCAATACCTTGCGCGGGGAGACACCCATGACCTCCAGTATTTCTTCCATCAGCTGGGCCTCGGCCCTGGCGCCGGGCTGGGCACCGCCGGAGACCAGGATCATCGGTGCCCTGCCAGCTCGATACAACTGCACCGCGTACACCAGCCGATCCGCCGCCTGATTGAGGTCGCCCAGGCTGCTCCAATGCGTATCGCCGCGGGTAGCCCCGCCCAGTACCACGATGGCGTCTGCCTTTTGTACCACCGACAGGGCCTTGGGCCGAAAGTCATCCTCCAGGGTTCCCATCAACCAGTTCGCTGCCAGGGCGGTAGAACACAGGTACAGCCAGGCAGTGGCTAAAATACCGCAGCACAGGGCCGCACGCCGCCAGTGAAAAAACGTAAATAGCAGGGCCAGTATGCCCAATAGCAGAGACTGGCTCAGCGGGTAAGTCAGCAGGGAAAGCAGTTTGGTCAATTGAAATGAGATAGAGCGACTCCTGTATACTCTCAGCCAGAACCAATAATACTAACCTTTAGTGGAGCCACACCATGGAATTTGTCGCTTTAGTCACCCTGCTGTTAGTGCTGCAGTATTTCTCTTTCTCGATGTTTGTCGGTGCTGCCCGGGCTAAATCCGGCATCCAGGCCCCGGCCATGACCGGCGACCCTATTTTTGAACGCGCCGTTCGAGTGCACCTGAACACCCTGGAACAACTGGTGGTTGTTCTTCCTGCCATGTGGATTAGTGGAATGTATTTTAAACCGATGCTGGCGGCCGGGCTGGGGCTGGTGTTCTTTCTGGGGCGCCTGGTTTACCGCCAGGGCTATATGAAAGACCCGGCAAAGCGCAGCACGGGAATGATTATTGGCTTTCTTGCCACACTGGCAATGATATTCACCGGCGCCTGGGGCGTTATCAGCCAGCTGTAGCTTGCTGCCAGCGCCAGGCGTCTTCGCACATTTGCTGTAGCGTGCGCGTGGCTTGCCAACCCAGCAGCTTCTGCGCCAGGGCCGGATCAGCCCAGCACTCGGCGATGTCTCCTGTGCGGCGACCTGCCACCTCGTAGGGAATCGCACGGCCGCTGGCTTGCTCAAAGGCTCGCACCATTTCCAGCACCGAGTTGCCCCGGCCTGTACCGAGGTTAACCGTCAGCACCCCGGGTTTGGCAGTGATGTATTCCAATGCGGCAACATGCCCCTCTACCAGGTCAGTCACATGAATATAATCGCGCACCCCCGTGCCATCGGCCGTGGGGTAGTCGTCTCCGAACACCGCGAGCTTATCGCGCTTGCCAGCTGCCACCTGCGCTACAAAGGGCATAAGATTATTGGGAATGCCCTGGGGATCCTCGCCGATCAAACCACTGTGGTGAGCGCCCACAGGATTAAAGTAGCGCAAGCGAGCTACACTGAACTGCGGGTTGGCGTTCTGCCAATCCGCAAGAATATCCTCGATCATTAACTTGGACTGGCCATAGGGATTGGTGGCACGCAGGGGGAAGTCCTCGCCAATAGGCACCGATGCGGGATCACCGTAGACAGTGGCAGAGGAGGAAAAAATCATTCGCCCTACCCCGGCCTGCTCCATCGCAGCCAGTAATACCAGGGTGCCGTTAACATTGTTATCGTAGTATTCAAGCGGTTTTTCTACCGACTCGCCCACCGCCTTTAGCCCGGCAAAATGCATAACCGCGGTAATGTCATGGGCACTGAACAGTTGATCCAGGGCCTTGCGATCGCGGATATCAGCGTGCACAAAAGGAATATCGACACCGGTAATTTGCTGTAGCCGGGTTAATACTTCCTGCCTGCCTACACAAAGATTATCCAGCACTACAACGCGGTAACCTGCTTCGAGCAAAGACACGCAGGCGTGGCTGCCTATATAGCCGGCGCCGCCGGTAACGAGAATGGTTGCTGCCATCGTCAGCGCAGCCTGGCGACAGAAATCGCGTGGTAATACATTGGAAAAACAGTACCCCTAGTTATACATGATGACTTCGCCCAGCGACTGGCGGGCAAAGCCGGGATTCAGTTTGGCCATCAAATCCCGCTCCATGGCGTAAAAGCACGGCAGCAAAAACAAGGTGGCAACACTGGCAATCAAAACGCCCCAGAACATAGCCATAATCATTGGGCTAAGCAATTCATTACTACCGCCCAGTTCGTAAGCGGCGGGAAACAGCCCGGCACATGCCAAGCAGCGCATGAGATTAATATTGTCGCCGTAGCCACAGGCTCCATTCACATTATGCAAAAAAGCCACAATCATCGCTTTAGCATGCACCTCCGCCTCGTCTCGGGAAACGCCCGAGCCCTTAAGCATGCGAGCGTCTTCCAATGGATCAAATGCTATGGCTGCCATCATACGCACACCGAATGGTAAATCTACCCTAAGTGGTATGAGCCGGGCATGGAACATCATATGCGGCCAATGTAGCCTGCTGGAGCCTGACTACGTGGCCGCGACCAGCACCGACATGAAAGCCCTGTATGTAGCGACAAACCCTGCCCTACCATACCTTTTGCAAAGCCCATTTCACTTTTGCCTTAAAAGCTATAGTCCTCTAAACTCAGAAGCAGTAGGAGATTCTCCAAAGGCCACCAGGAAGGTATTGCCGTACTCCCATGCTAGCTATAGAAATTTTGGTTGCATCACTTTTTATCAGCCGTTTGAGCGCAGGCAGTGGCTCCAGACTGGGCCTGGTAGATCACCCGGACGACCGTAAACACCATATAGGGGCTATTCCCCTGACCGGCGGCATCGCCATATTCCTCACCATTGTGTTTGGCACCATGGTGCTGGATATACAGCCCTATACCCAACCTGCGCTGGCCATTGCCCTGGCGGTATTTTTGGTGGGCCTTTTTGATGACCTACGCCACATTAATCCCTGGGTTCGGCTGGGCATACAGTATGGGGCCGGCATTGCCTTGGCGACTGTTGGCGGCATTGCCATTGTTAACGTGGGCAACCTGCTTGCCATGGGCGACATTCCGCTACTACTGCTAACGGTGCCGCTTACAACACTGTCGATTGTCGGGCGTGCCAACGCCTACAACAAGATAGCCGGTATTGATGGCCTGGCCGCTTCGCTGATCGGGCTGCCATTACTGGCGCTATATCTGTTAGCGCTGCAAGCGGGGCACCCCGGTGCCAACACCTTGTTGTTGATGCTTATTCCCATTGGCGTTTTCCTGCTGTTCAACCTGGGACCCAATAACGCGCTATTGCCAAAAATGTTCCTGGGGGACGGCGGCAGTGTAACCATGGGCTTTCTGGTGACAGCTTCGCTGGTGTTCTTCTCTCAGGGTGACAACGCGCTGATCTTGCCGGTGACTGCACTTTGGCTGGTTACCGTGCCACTGATGGACATGCTGGCAACCATGCTGCGCCGGGCCAAGAACGGTAAAAAACTGATGGAAGCAGACCGCTGGCACCTGCACCATACACTGCAAGACCTGGGGCTGGGGCCACGGCAAGCACTGGTAGTTATGTTAACTTACGGCGTACTTGCCGCCGCATTGGGGCTGGCACTGGAGGCCATTCCCGAATACCTGAGCCTGGCCTGTTACTTCGGGCTCTTTGTTGTCCACTGCCTTTTTATTATCAGGTCAGACCGTAAAATCAACCCAGCCTCTAGCACCTGGATGCAAGACGCTTCAGGCGATCAAGCATAAGTGCTGCAGGTACATCCACCGCGAGAGCCGCCAGGCAGCTAGACAATCGATCCGGATAATTCTGCAGGCTTGCCACTGCCTTATGAACATCTCGCACTACAGCATTACCATAGGCAGCTTCTGCCTTTGAAAGCGCCATATGCCACTCGCGCCTTTTCAAATCCAACATTGCCAGGTCAATGATGTCTCGACTAAATACGCCCGCGTCCGCCCAACGATCAACATTAGCAAGTAGCTTGCTTGCAGCCAAGTCAACCTCCGTCAAGGTGGATACTCCACCAACCACATCATCCGGCCCGGGCAACTCAAAAAGAATGAGTGCCTCAAACACGATCTCGAACTTAATCCCATCGTTCGCCAAAGGCAGCCTGGTGCGAATCCCGTATTGATCCGCCCGCACCTCGGGCAGCTTAATGAGCGGCCCGCGACCGATGCCAAACAAGTGCTCAAGCACTTGTGGGTCTTGTAGCTGTTTGCGCAACTCTCGATAGGCGGCAATATCAGAAACCAGAAAATCGATATCCACCGACTCGCGGTACTCTCCCCGGCGCAACACGATTGCTGTACCACCGCCGAAGTAGCAGTGATACTGCTCCAAAAATCGGGCGTCCAACGCCTGCAACACCTGATGAATTTTTTGATGATGCTCGCGATTAAACATTGCTACTGTCACCGAACACTCTTACTAGGCCATCCATAAGTGCAGCTTCTTCTGGTGTCAGGCTGACCTGATCAATGTGACGCTCGCTACGCTCATAAATATCGAACGCGGCACGCGCAGATATCTCAGTGCTCCCCTGAACCTGCCATGCCAAAGCAGCCAATTGGGGGTAATCAGCCAGCCGCACGACAACGGGGATATTATCCGCAGTACGCGCCTGGGGTGGCTCACTTGCAATTCCCACACCGAACTCAAACCCAAGTACAGTCAGCGCGTTAAACCAGGCCCCGATCGTCACGGTTACCTCGCCCTTCTCCATGCGGTGCCAGGTATCTCGAGACATACCCGCAGCTTGCGCGGCAGTGATCACACTGACGCTCATCGCCTTTCTTCGCTGGCGAACCTGTAGGCCAAGCGCCAGAACGCGAGCTTCCAGTTGCTCACTGGTTAATTTTTCGATAGCTGCAGGCATGATCAACCTATAATATGATGCTCATATTGGTCTATATATACTTTATGACCGATATGAGCAACATATTATGCCGTTTGCCTGCAATCTTGCGATTCCACAGGGGTATGAGCCGAATAAACTCCCTATTTAGTTAACACGCGTAACTGGTAGAGACAGTTCTTCAACCAGTGGGTGAGGCGATAAAACAAAATATTTAAGCCACTAGTGCTTTCCTGTGCCACAGTTTTGCCCGGAGATGCCTTGGTGACCAAAAATCACACTGATGACCCCGGTCGGGGATACTAGGATGATAGACCTGACCCCTGGGATAGATTTAAGGCGCTGTCCACACTAGAACCGTTTGCAGTACCGGGATGGCCAGGGCGAGCAGAATTACTCCCAGTAATACATTGGTCCGGGCGAGGCGGGCATCCATCTCTGCAAAACGTGCATCCATCCTGGCAAAGCGCTTATCTATCTTTGCCTCTATACGCAACTCGAACTCGTTAAAGCGCGAATCGAGATAGTCTTTAGTGACCAGGGCATACCCGTTGAAGCGGGGCAGGCCCTCAAAGTTATGGAGAAACATGGCGGTCATGGCTTTTGCGTGCACCTCTGCCTGTTCGCGGGGAACTCCCGACGCTTCCAGCTGGTGAGTATATTCCAGTGGATCAAAAGCTACTGCGGCCGTGGTACACCTCCGGTTCCTACTCACCAACAGTATCGAAGGGGGGCATGAGGAGGAACATCAAATTCGGCCAGCATCACCAGGTAAGGCTGTAATATCGACCCACGAAGGGCTAGTGCGCCCAATGGGAGGAACCGGGGGATGTCGAGATCCCTGGTATCGTCGTCAACTCCAGGCAGCATATGGCTTGGAGGGCTGTTATTCCTGATTTGGGGTCTATTACTCCTGATTGATGGAGATTCTCTGATGAATGGTCAAAAACCGTACAAAATCACCCCCGTAACCGTGATTTATGTGAAATATTGTGATCAATTGGCTTGATGGATGGGCAAACCGCAACTAAACTTTGTACTCGGATCACCACTACCCGCAGATGTAGTGGGAAAAGCGTCTTCTGACAAGGATTGCCATCATGAAAAATATAGCAAAGCTCACGTTCGCCAGCCTATTGGCCGCTGCCAGCACCTCTGGCTTGGCCGCCGATACAGAAACCGTACTGACTTCCATGCAAGCCCCAGTAATGGTTAACCAGGGTGAGGCATATGTAGACGCCCAGGACAGCATGATGCTCAGTGCTGGCGATCGCCTGATGGTGATGCAGGGCGGCAGCGCCCAGATTCAATTCGCCAATGGTTGTATACAGAATATTCGCGCTAACGAAATCGTTACCGTGGGCACCGCCGATGCCTGCACGACCCTCGAAGCGGCTGGCACCTATAACCAGGTAGGCGGCAGTTCCAACAGCGGTGGCGGCTCCGGCCCCAGCGGTGGTGAATGGGTTGGTATTGGCGCGATAGGCCTGACGGCGCTTTACATTGCTTGCGAGGCTGGCGATTGGAGCATAGGAAGTTGTGATGATGACAACGACCGCGGCCCCGTATCCCCTTAATAAGTCTGCACTTACGCATCCTGAAAGCCCGGTTAACCCGGGCTTTTTTGTTTCTGGCCATTGGCTTTCCCCTGGTCACATGGCACCTGGATTCCCCTGAAACCATCGGTGCCCTGGGCGCTTTGCTGCCTGTCCTTAATTACTCTTTACACGATACAATCCTTCACATTAAGCAGGCGCGGTCATAAAATGGCTCTCTCAGTAAGCCCCTATGGCTGTATCGCGCCCTCGGCTCAACCGATTGAGAATCCGCAATGTTTAAGGAAGACCCCACCATCGCCATCATCGGCCTGGGATATGTCGGCCTGCCACTGGCAGTTGAATTCGGGAGAAAGTACCAAACCATCGGCTTTGATATCGACCAGCAGCGGATCCGGGAATTAAATTCAGGGCTGGATAAAACGCTAGAAGTAGATGAAGCCCATTTGGCCAACACCTACAATCTCTCCTTTTGCGCAGATGGGTCGGAGCTCACCAAAGCCGATATCTACATAGTGACAGTACCCACCCCCATTGATCGTAATAATCGGCCCGACCTCATCCCACTTGGCATTGCCTGCCGCACAGTAGGCGACATATTGAAGCCGGGCGACCTGGTGATTTACGAGTCCACCGTGTATCCCGGTGCTACGGAGGAGTTTTGTGTGCCCATTCTGGAACAACTATCGGGCCTTGAACTCAACCAGGACTTCCACGTTGGCTATAGCCCGGAGAGAATCAACCCCGGAGACAAGGAGCACCGGGTTACATCAATAGTAAAAGTTACCTCCGGCTCCACGGACAAAGCGGCGGACTATATTGACGAGCTGTACGGCTCGATTATTACCGCGGGCACCCATAAAGCCGAGAGTATCAAGGTCGCCGAGGCCGCCAAGGTTATCGAAAATACACAACGCGACGTCAATATTGCCCTGATGAATGAACTGGCAATGATCTTTGATCGCCTTGACATAGAGACTGATCATGTTCTTAAAGCAGCGGGCTCGAAGTGGAACTTCCTGCCTTTCAAACCGGGCCTGGTCGGTGGCCACTGTATTGGTGTCGACCCCTATTACCTGACCCATAAAGCCCAGGAAGTAGGCTATCACCCCGAAATGGTATTGGCTGGCCGGCGCATAAACGACGGAATGGGTGCGTACATTGCCAGCCAGTTTGTAAAGGCCATGCTGAAGCGGCAAATTCGGGTGAAAGGCGCCCGCGTACTGATCATGGGCCTTACGTTTAAGGAAAACTGCCCCGACCTGAGGAATACCCGCGTGACAGACATCATCACCGAACTTGCTGATTACAACATCGAACTGGAGGTTTATGACCCCTGGGTAGACTCCCAGGCCGCCAGAGATGAGTATGCCATTGAAGTAGTGAACGAGCTCCAGGCCGACAGCTATGATGGCGTCATCCTGGCTGTTGGTCACCGGGAGTTCATTGCCATGGGCTCAGAGCGAATATGTGCGCTGGGCAGGAAAAACCGCGTAATTTATGACCTGAAAAATGTGTTGCCGATAGAGGCCAGCGAGCTACGGCTATAAGCACCGAAAGGAAAGGAAAGACTTTCATGAAGATATTGGTGACCGGTGCGGCAGGCTTTATCGGTTTTCACGTTAGCAACAAACTCCTGGCACGAGGAGACAAGGTCGTAGGCTTTGACAACCTCAATGACTATTACGATGTGAACCTGAAGCAGGCCCGTCTGGATATCCTGCAGAGCCAGTCTGGCTTTAACTTTGTAAAAGCAGACCTGCATGACCGGGCTACCCTTGAGGCTGTATTTACAGAGCACACATTCGACGCCGTAATCAACCTGGCGGCACAGGCTGGCGTGCGTTACTCGCTGGAAAACCCCCACGCCTATATCGACAGCAACATCGTGGGCTTTACCAACATCCTGGAATGCTGCCGCCACCACAATACGGGGCACCTGGTCTACGCCAGCAGTAGCTCGGTATACGGCATAAACAGCAAGCTGCCGTTCTCGGTGCACGACAATGTGGATCACCCCATCTCCCTCTACGCGGCAACCAAGAAAGCCAATGAACTGATGGCACACACCTATTCCCACCTGTATGGGCTGCCCACCACCGGCCTGCGCTTTTTCACCGTTTACGGCCCCTGGGGCCGCCCCGATATGGCGCTTTTCCTGTTTACCCGGGCGATACTTGCAGGAGAACCGGTGAAAGTGTTCAATAACGGCCAGATGCAGCGGGACTTCACTTATATCGATGATATTGTGGAGGGCGTTGTACGGGTAACAGACACAACCGCAACGCCCAATCCGAACTGGAACAGTTCGAATCCAGACCCTGGTACCAGCAGTGCCCCCTATCGCCTTTTCAATATTGGCAATAACAGCCCAGTACAGTTACTGGACTATATCGCCGAAATAGAAAAGGCGCTGGGAAAAACTGCGGATTTGGAGATGCTGCCCATGCAACCGGGCGACGTTGCCGCCACCTGTGCCGATATCGACGCCCTCGTAGAGGCAGTAAATTACCGCCCGGCCACGCCCATTAAAGAAGGCGTGGCCAATTTTATAAACTGGTACCAGGAGTACACATGAACGTAGTAATCATTGGCGCAGGCTATGTTGGGCTGGTAACAGGCGCCTGCTTCGCTGAATTTGGCCACAACGTAACCTGCCTGGACAAAGACGAGGGCCGCATCGACAGGCTCGATTCAGGCGCAATACCCATATTTGAGCCCGGCCTGGATGACCTGGTAGCGCGCAACGTTGAGGCCGGACGCCTGGTCTTCTCTACCAAATCCAACGGCGCTATTGAGAAGGCCGACCTGGTGTTCATTGCCGTGGGCACCCCCACTCGCCGTGGAGACGGCCACGCCGACCTGACATATGTATACAGCGCTGCCGAGGACATTGCTGAGCACCTGCAGGGTTACACCGTGGTGGTGGATAAATCCACGGTACCGGTAGGCACCGCCCGGGAAGTGCAGAGGGTCATCAAAAAGGCCAACCCGGAGGCGGACTTTGATGTCGCCTCCAATCCTGAGTTCCTGCGCGAGGGCTCGGCCATCGGTGATTTTATGCGCCCGGACCGGGTGGTGATTGGCGTGGAAACCGGCCGCGCGGAGGACAAACTGCGTGAGTTATACCGGCCCCTGAACCTGATTGAGGCTCCTATCCTGGTTACCGACCTGGAAAGTGCCGAGATCACCAAGTACGCCGCCAACGCCTTCCTGGCCACCAAGATCAGCTTTATCAACGAGATCTCCCAGCTGTGTGAGAAAACCGGCGCAGACGTACATGCAGTAGCCCGCGGCATGGGCCTGGACGGGCGCATCGGCAAGAAGTTCCTGCACGCTGGCCCGGGCTACGGCGGTTCCTGCTTCCCCAAGGATACCCAGGCGATGATCCGCATGGCCCAGGAACACGGTATA
>ERZ1046740.1112-NODE-1112-length-19761-cov-4.998224_pt1 | contig 19761 bp, 13 predicted proteins | sample MGYA00383093_ERZ1046740 | MGnify/ENA primary metagenome ERZ1046740 (study PRJEB29581, sample SAMEA5548363) | metagenome | biome: marine; feature: coastal; material: water | depth 25 m | study: Short-term variability in the microbial, nano- and picoplankton... | reverse complement strand
TCACATCCGAGGCGTTCATCTGCTGTTTTTGAATTTGCTTATACACATCCTGCGCAAACATAAGCGCAGGGAGTTGCTTGGGAAGATCCTTGAAACGCCCAACCTGCTGAGGCCCGCGTTTCTTTTCTGCCGCCTTGATTTCGTCCCATTGTTTAAGCACCGCATTCGAGTCGCCGAGGTTCGCATTGTCTCCAAACACGTGCGGATGACGCGTAATCAGCTTCTCATTCACCACCGCGCAGACCGCATCGAAATCAAAATGCCCGGCCTCCCTCGCCATCTGCGCGTGCATCACTACCTGCAACAGCACATCGCCCAGCTCCTCTTCCATGTGATCCATGTCCAAGCGATCAATCGTCTGCAACAGCTCGCAGCACTCATCGACCAAACACTCCGCGATGGACTGGTGATCTTGCTCAATGTCCCACGGGCACCCCGTTCCCGGTTCACGCAGGGCGGCAACTGTCTGAATTAGGTCATCAATAGCACTCATGCCTTAATCCGCTAAATGGCAGCTGCCGATTTGGCGAATGAAAAGCGCAGAATTCTAAAGTGATACAGGCATTACTGCGCCAGCTCCGGCAGACCTACGTCGGGGTACATCAAGCGACAAGAGTGTCGTTTCTACAAAAAAGGCGAACCGTATTGGTTCGCCTTTTAGAAATACTAGCGGTTGCGACCGCGTGCGCGACGTGGTGCTGAACTCGGTGCTGCGCCCTGCGATGAGCCTGAGCTTCCACCGCCTTGAGAGCCACCGCCGGAACGACCACCGCCGGAACGACCACCGCCGGAACGGCCACCGCCCTGTGGACGACCTTTGCCCCCCGAACGTCCGCCACCTTGTGGCCGGCCTTTACCGCCGCGACCGCCACCACCGCCACCTTGACGGCCACCACCGCCACCGCGGTTTTGTTGACCGGGTGCGGGCCGTGAAAGCTTCGAACGGGTTGCCGGGCGTGGCATCGAAACCTTTTCGCCGCGATCATCGATTCTGAAGAGCGGAATGTTCTTCTTCATCGTCTTCTCGATGTCCCATAGGTAGCCCTCCTCCACATCGCTGACGAGTGAGACGGCATTACCGGCCTTACCGGCACGACCTGTGCGGCCGATGCGGTGGACATAGTCCTCCGGAATATTCGGTAGCTCGTAATTCACCACATGCGGCAAGTCGGCGATATCCAGACCACGCGCGGCGATGTCGGTCGCGACCAGCACACGGATTTTATTGGATTTGAACATGCTCAGCGCACGCTCACGGGCCGACTGACTCTTGTTACCATGAATCGCCATTGCACCGATCCCCTTTTTGTCCAAATGGGTAGCGAGCTTGTTGGCACCATGCTTGGTGCGAGTGAAAACGAGCACCTGCGTCCAATCGCCCTGCTCAATCATTTCAGCGAGAAACTGTGGCTTCGCCTTTTGCCCAACAACATACGCCTCTTGGTCTACGCGATCCGCAGTGGCATTACGCGCAGCGACTTCGACTTCGACCGGATTGTGCAGCATTGAGTCGGCCAGCTTCTTCACGTCCTTCGAATACGTCGCCGAGAAGAACAAGTTCTGACGCTTTGCAGGTATCAGCTGAAGAATCTTCTTAATGTCGTGGATGAAGCCCATGTCCAACATGCGGTCGGCTTCGTCGAGTACTAGGATCTCAATGTTTGAGAGTTGCGCATCACCGCGTTGGCAGAGGTCGAGCAAGCGGCCAGGCGTCGCTACGATAATATCGAGGCCACGGCGGAGTGCATTGATCTGAGGCTGGAAACCCACGCCCCCGAAAATCACAAAAGAGCGCATGTTCACATGCTGACCGTAATCGACGATGCTCTGGTGCACTTGAGCGGCGAGCTCACGAGTGGGTGCGAGCACAAGTGCACGGGGACGCTTGTTTTGGCCGCTAAACTCAGAGCGTGAAAGGATCTGCAACATTGGCAGACTGAAGGCGGCGGTTTTACCCGTACCGGTTTGTGCGCCGCCGAGGACGTCGCGCCCTTCGAGAATAGCGGGAATGGCGCGCGCTTGAATCGGCGAAGGTTTTGTGTAGCCCTTGGCTTCAACGGCTGCAACGAGTTCGGGAAGGAGTCCCATTTCAGAAAATGACATAACGATGTGCTTTGAGTAGTGAGCCGCTCTGCTCGTCTTTCATTAGACGATTCTCCGATCATGCGACTCTTGGAGTGCCGGGTCTGTGACCACAGCTTGGATAGTATGTGCCTGCCTAAAAAGTCGGATTGCTCCTAAAGCATGCGGCCGACCTTTTACAAGGTGGCAAAGATAGAGACGGAGGCATATCGGAAAGAATGCCTTTCGCCTAGCAAAAAGATTCCGCTGTCTTGCTCCGACGACTGCGCCCCATTCCCGCAAAGACTCAAAAAGCTGATTTAACATCGCGCAGGACCCTACCAGTACACGGAACGACTCGGACGCACCTGCCAAATGATATAATATTAGCAGCCTCGGTGTTCTCAGTGCCCTCAAGCGCCCCGCCCTGCGAAGCTCGACCAGTGCTGGAGAGAGGAAAGAATAAAAACACGGATGCGTAAATATACCACGACTCTAGCCGAAAGCATTGAAGTCGTCAGCGCCGACTATGCAGGGCACAGTCACTTGACCATGTAAGGCGACACGCTTGTCGCTGCCACGATCCAGCGCCTCAGCACTCGCGTACCAGCACCTTGGCCGCCGCACCGAGTCCCAGCGTCAGGCTCTCCTTTGCCGGACCGACTTCCAGACGAACGGATTCCGCGCTGAGGCTACGCTCCACCACGCTCAGAGACACGCCGAGATTCAAGCCCGCACCTGCGATGTATTGCAAAAAGTCAGGATCCTGATCGGTAATCCGTGCAACTGAAACCAGCCTATCCAACGGGCATTCAACCAGACTCTCGGAATTCCCGTGGAGCAACTCTCCTTCCGCCGATGGAATCGGATCGCCGTGCGGATCCTCGGTCGGATGGCCCAGAAATTGATCGATCCGCTCCAACAGCAGGTCTGAAACCACGTGTTCCAAACACTCGGCTTCTTCGTGCACCTCGGACCAGTCGAAGCCCAGAACCTCGACAAGAAACTGCTCGATCAAGCGATGTCGGCGAAGCACATGAAGCGCAAGCTTCCGCCCATGGGCGGTCAGATGCACCCCGACCCGCGGCTCATAGTTCAAGAGCCCGGCATCGGCCAAGGCCTTCACCATCGTCGTCGCCGTGCCCGGCACAACGCCCAGCGCTTCTGCCACAAGGCCCATCGACACCTGCTCCTTCCCCGACTTTTCAGAAATCAGGTAGATGTGCTTAATATAATCTTCGACCGTAGAACTTGCCATGTACCACACACGATCATGGCTAGGCAGCATGAGGCCAAGATCATTTTTCCAGCAGCAACCAGAATCTCACATTCCGTAACCCGTTAAAGTTTGTCAGCCCCGCATCCTTGTGGAAAATCATCGCCCGATGATCGAATTCCTCACCGCATTCGCCCGCAACACTTGGGACATGGTGGCCGAAATGGCACCCTACCTGATCTTCGGTTTCGCCGTGGCAGGCATTCTCCACATCCTCATCCGGCCCGAGCGCGTGCAACGCCTGCTCGGAAAACCCGGTATCGGTGCCGTACTCAAAGCCTGTCTGGTCGGAGTGCCGATGCCGCTCTGTTCCTGCTCCGTCATCCCCGTCGCCGCATCGCTGCGTAAAAGCGGTGCCAGCCGCGGAGCAACCTCAGCCTTCCTCAGCTCCACTCCGCAAACCGGAGTCGACAGTATCCTCGCCACCTATGCGTTGATGGGCGGTCTGTTCACCGCCGTCCGCGTCGCGGTTGCCTTCGTCTGCGGCATCGTGACCGGTTTCCTCGTCGAACTCTTTTGCAATGGTAAAATGAAGGACCATCCCGCAGACGCGGGATCGTTGCCACCAGAAGCCCAACTCTCGCAGCAAAGCCCCCTCAAGCCGAGAGACGGACAACTCAGCCCCGCCATCCCGCCGCTGAACCATTTGAGTCTCACACCAAAATCGGAGCCCAAAGCAGACAGCTGCGTATCCACGCCTCAAAAGCGCGGACTGGGCGAAGCGTTACGCTACGGCTTCATCAACTTGCCCGCCGACCTCGCCGTGGCACTACTCATCGGCCTCACACTCGCCGGACTAATTACCACGCTGTTGCCGCCCGACCTGATCAGCGGCTCCTTCAGTACCGGTCCGCTGGCCTTCTTCCTCGCCACCGCGATCAGCCTGCCCCTCTACGTCTGTGCCACCGCTTCAATCCCCATGGCCTACGCACTCATGGCTGCCGGACTCTCCCCCGGCGCAGCGCTCATTTTCCTAATCACCGGTCCGGCCACCAACACCGCCACGGTCGTGACGGTGTGGAAAATGCTCGGCCGCAAAGCCACCTTGATTTATCTCGGCAGCCTACTCGTCGTCTCGTGGCTATCCGGCTGGCTCTTCAATGCCAGCCTCAGCAAACAGCCCATCGACGCGACCGCGCACCAACACGAAGTCCTCGCACCAACTCTCTGGGAACATGCCTCCGGCATCGTACTGATCCTGATTTTGCTCGTCTCGCTCTACGCCACCCGAAAGCCAAAGCAGGCAGCGAACGCCTGCTGTTGCGGATAATCCAGAAACACATCGGTTACATGGAATAGATGCGACCCCTGCTGCCAAAACAGACATGAATCGCTCGAATAGGAAATCGATGCTGAACCACGAAAAGCCCGAAACGGATGACCGCCTCCCCCGCGCTTTGTAATAAAAACGACTCCCTTCTAATACACATCGCGCAGGTAGCGCTTTGCTTTTTTGAGGGCTTCGACGTAGGCCTTGGCTTCGTGTTCGGTTTTTCCGCCGGCCAGTTCGACCGCTTTATGGATCGCGGCATCGACATCCTTCGCCATGCGACTGGCATCGCCACAGATATAAATGGTGCCCCCCTCTTCAAGCCATGCGTAGAACTCCGCGGCATGTTCGACGATGCGATGCTGCACGTAAATCTTGTCCGCTTGGTCGCGTGAGAACGCGGTGTCAAAACGCGTCAACAACCCGCTCTTTTGCCATGCGGTAATCTGCGCTTCATACAGGAAGTCCGAAGCCTGGTGCTGATCGCCGAAAAGCAGCCAGTTCTTCCCCTTCGCACCACGCATTTCACGCTCTTCCAAAAAGGCACGGAAAGGTGCAATGCCAGTGCCGGGGCCAATCATAATGGCAGGCGCATCGTTGTTCTCGCTGAGACGGAAGGCCTTGTTGGAGTGCATGTACACTTTAACTGGACAATCCAATTTGTGATCAGACAGATAAGTCGAGCAAACACCTTGGCGCTGACGGCCATGCGTGTCGTAAGTCACCTTGCCCACGGTCAGGTGCACTTCGCCCGGATGCGCCTTCGGACTCGATGAGATCGAGTACAAGCGAGGATTCAGCTGCTTGAGCGGTGCGACCAGATATTCCGTGGTCGGGAACTTCACATCGAACTCAACGATCGGATCCACGAGTCCGCGTCCAGCGATGTAGGCCTTGCGCGTCGCATCATCCGCCACGATTGCCCGGAGTTCCGCATGTTTCGTCAATCGTGAACAAGCGAGCAGGAACGGCTCGGTCAGCACGCTGACATCATAATGAAAGCGCAGTGCGTCAAAAATCTGTTCATCGGGACCGTGCGGTGTCGGCGTCAATTCATCGGGTGTGAAACCAGCCGCCGCAATAATCTCATCGACCAAATGTGCGTTGTTCTCGGGAAGCACACCGAGCGCATCCCCCACTTCGTATTCGATGCCGGAGCCTTCCAGCGAGATCTCAATGTGGTGGGTCGCCTTGGACGAACCTTCTTTATTGAGATTCTCGGTCTTCAGCAATTTTGCCGCGAAAGGATTCTTCTTCGAATACACCGGTTCGTCGCTGGAGGACGCGTCCTCAGGGAGCTCGACCGGTGCCGCGAACGCTTCGCCAAGCACAGGCTGAACCGCAGCCATCCACTGCCCGAAAGGATCGTCAGGGTCACCATCGCACTCAACCATATCGGCAAAGCGTGTCGCGCCCAAGACTTCGAGACGTGCGTCGAACTCCTTACTGCACTGGCAAAAATCAGCGTACGAGGAATCACCCAATCCGAGGATGGAATACTGCACACCTTCAAGCTTCGGAGCGGAGTCAGCCATCAGCGCGGCGTGCAACGACATCGCATTGTCAGGCGGCTCGCCCTCTCCGTAGGTGCTGGTGATGATCAGTAGGTTTTGCATGCCCTTCAAATCATCCACCGTGCAATCGCCCATATCGACAACCTTCGGGGCACAGTTGTTGGACTTCAGCAGCTTTGCAGCCTTCTTACTCAGCGTCTCGGAGGTGCCGGTCTGCGAACCGAATAGAATCGTCACAGGAGTGGCGGGCGCGGCAGAAGCCCCCGACTCGCCCGGAGCGGATGAATACATCCCGGCAAGGAAGCCGTTCAGCCACGCGCGCTGATCCGCATTAAACGGTGCCGTTTCAGGAATAAATGGTGCTGTCATTGGTATTTAAAAATTACGATTTTGAAATTGAAAGAGCGACCGCACAGGCCTTGTAGGAAGGCTGGCGTGAATACGGGTCGAAGGCATCCGCGGTCAAATAGTTGGTCGAGGCGTAGTGCATCGGCATAAAGAGCTGTCCCGGCGGCACACTGGCGAGAAGCACCGCCTTGGCCTGAACCGCCCCCCGACGGGAGACGACATTGACCTGACCATCCGGACAAATGCCGAGGCGACTCGCATCCAACGGATTGATCTCCACGTATGCATCTTTTGGATACAACTTCCTCAACACATCCGATTTGCCGGTGCGGGTTTGCGTATGCCACTGCGAGGACGTGCCACGCCCGGTTAAAAGAAGAAACGGGAAGTCCGCATCCGGTGCCTCGGGCATGGCACGCGGTGCCTCAAACATAAAGCGCGCTTTGCCATCGGCATGGTAGAAGCGACCATCTTCGAACAGACGACGGTGCTTTCCAACTTCACTCTCCCTCCCAACTTGAGACTCCGGTGAAGCCAGCAACGGCCACTGGATGCCACCTTCACGATCAAGATGATCGTAATCTTCAATCCCGGTGATATCAAACGGTTGCCCGGCACTCAGACGCTTCAGAATCTGAAAGACCGCCGCGGGCGAAGACCACTCGGCAAACAGATCCGCGCAGCCCCAGTGGTGTGCGATCAAGCGAAAGATATTGAAATCGGATAGTGCCTGGCCGGGCGCCTTGCGTACTTTGCGCGTGCGCCCGATACGGCGCTCGGAATTGATAAAGACGCCGTCCTTTTCACCCCACCCGGCCGCAGGTAAAATAAGGTCCGCGATTTCAGTCGACTCGGTGGTATGATACATATCCTGGACCACCAGAAAATCGAGCTTCTCCCGGATATGACGAAAGCGCTTTTGATTGATCCATGAATGCGCGGTATTGGTAGCCACCAACCACAGGCCTTTGATTTCGCCGCGCTCAATCGCATCGATGATCTGATCATACGCATAACTCGACTCGCTGGGAATGCGCTCCACCGGAATTCCGGTGATCTCCGCGACGGCGGCTCGATCCGACGTACTCTCAAAGACACGACCGCCTAACAGGTTCGTGGTATTACTGAACAGGCGCGAGCCCATCGCATTACACTGCCCGGTGATCGAGTTCGCGCCGGTCCCAGGCTTGCCGATATTCCCCGTCATCAGCGCAAGGTTAATCATCGACTGCGCTAAGCGCACACCTTCGTAGCTCTGATTGACTCCCATCGTCCACCAGAAGGACACTCGCTTCCCCGATCCGATCAGACGTGCCAATGCATCCAGCTCATCGTAGTCGAGTCCACTCACCTCCGCGGCATGATTCAAATTGTAATCCGCAAGGAAGGCTTTGAAGGCATCAAAATCCTTGGTGTGTGCATCGATAAATGCCTGATCAATCAACCCCAACTCAATGACTCGATTCGCTAACCCATAAAACAAGGCGAGATCCGACTTTGGTGCCAGCGGAAGGTGGCGGGTCGCTGCCATCGCGGTTTCCGTTTTTCGCGGATCAACCACGACAATCTCCGGATTGCGTTGATTACGCATCACACGCTGCCACATGATCGGGTGTGCGATGCAAGGATTTGCCCCCACAAAAACCAGCACATCCGACTCTTCAAAATCTTGATAGGTGTAAGGCGGCGAATCGAAACCAAAAGACTGCTTATAAGCGACCACTGCGGTCGCCATGCACTGGCGCGTGTTGCCATCGCCGTGCACCACACCCATGCCAAATTTCGCCAGCGCGCCGAGAAACGCCAACTCCTCGGTCACAATTTGGCCGGTACCAAGAAAGGCGACCGATGCCGGACCATGCTCCGCTTGAATCGACTTAAAGCGGCCGGTAAAAGCATCCATTGCATCATGCCAGGAAACCGGAGCCAACTTGCCATCCGCACCGCGCAACATCGGCGACGTGGCCCGGTCACTCGCAGACAGCGGAGCGAGCGCTTCCCAGCCTTTCGGACAAGCCATGCCCAGATTGACCGGGTAGCCGGTATTCGCACTCAGGTTAACGGCCGCGCCATCCTTCAAATGCACTTTCAGGGAACAGCCCGTCGCACAATAACCACACACACTATCAACCGTGGCGTCCGGCTTGAATGACTTCGGTACACGCCCCAACCCGAAAGCGGCAGGCGCTTGCACCAGTCGCTCCGTCAACACGCCATCACGGCAGCGGATACGCATTTGATCTTTGATGAAGTTAACAGGACTCATGATGTAAACGCCCCCGGCATTTTGGGAGCAGCAACTGCTTTGAAAAAGAGGACACGCTCCAGCAACTCGCCGATGAGCAGGAAGACGAAACCAACAACCGGGAGCCAAACAGACTCGGCGCCGAATAAAACCGCGGCAAAACAAAGCAAGCCGACCAGACCGAATCCATGGCGAGATGCTGTGATCGCCTTGAGCGATTCCAACATGAGCAGCGCGGATTTCTTTGCCGGCGTCATATCCGACTGTGTGGCGGCAGTGAGCTGCGATACTTCCAAGCCGAGCTTCAGTCCAAAGAACACCAGCAGTGCAATCAGGCCAACCATGGGAACAGCCTCATTGGAAACAAGGCTCAGCACGGCGAGGTATGCCGCGAGTGCGAGCCCAAAGGTGGTACCGAGAAATTTACCATAGCTAACCGGGAAGTTCCAAAATGGGCGCTGTGTATCATGATAAATCATAACTGAGCAAAAGACGCCCAACAGACCACTTCCCACCGTACCGGCTCCCAGTAGTAATTCGAGCCCCACCGGAACCTGATCAAAAAAGCCGACCGCGGTGTAAGCCGCTGCGATAGCTGAAAATGCACCAAAAATGACAATCTCGCGACTCAACCATGAGCGCCGCAAGCCGAGGAACGCGCGCCACGCACCGAGCGGCCGCCCCAGGTGCGAAGTCGAAGCGGCCAAGCCGATCCCCATCGCAAGCAAAGCGGCCAGACGGGAGTAATGCGTCACCGCAGCATCTGTCGAGATCAGCGCATAGGCGTACAGTCCGACCGAGAGCTGCGTCAGCACCAGCATCAGGACCAACGGAAAGTGCGCATGCTCCGGACGCAGTGCATAGCGATCGCCAGCCTCCACGTTCGAGGGAACCTCACGCTTCGTCACATACTGGGTCGTCGGCGCGGTGTATTCCGGGTCCGGCGCACTGGGAAGAAAGCTGCCTCCGGCTCTAGCAATCGTCGCAACCGAATCCGTATTCACAATTGTGATACTGATCGCTTCGGTCGGGCAAGCCTGCACGCAGGCCGGCGCTTCGCCTTCGGCCAATCGGCTGTGGCACATGTCGCACTTACGAACGATCCCGAGGCTTTTGGAGTACTTCGGCACATCATAAGGGCACTTCAACGAACAATACTGGCAGCCGATACACTGGTCATCCAAATGGCGTACGATCCCCGTTTCGGGATCTTTCTCGTAGGCCAGTACCGGGCAACCATTCAAGCAAGCGGGATCCGCACAATGATGACAGGCCGTGGTGACCGTCTGCGTGTAAGAGGCACCCGCCAAACCGCCGTGGATGGTCCCCACGTCGCGCCAAGTTTCATTTTCATCCAGTCCATTCAGACTATGACACGCCGAGACACAGCCCTTGCAGCCGGTGCATCGATCCAGATCGACTTTGAACGCATATTGCTCGCCGGCACCCGGCTTGCTCAACGGAATAAGCTGCTTGTAGAACTGCGCCTGCGCAGGCTCGGCATCGGCATCGGCATCGGCATCGGCATGCTGCGCGGAAAACACGCTCACAGGTGTCTGCAAGGTACCCTGCTCTTTCAAGAGTATTTCGATCGGTGAATCTTCGACTGTAAGTGAGGAGTTGATAATTGGAAGTGGTTGGTGGTTCGCACTCGCGGCATCGCGCAAGCACAAGCTCTATTATTTGAAATTCGTTGCTTACGCTGCGACGGAGAAGAGTTCCTTCAGTTCCTCGGCGCTATGACGGCGACTGAATTCGAAAAAAGTTTCTTTGTTTACACGGCACTCGAGGTAAGTGCGCAGAACCTGAAGAATCAGTGTCTTCAGATCTTCAAATGCCGTGGCCGGAAAGATCTCGTGCGCGATGGCCTGACGCTCGTCCACACCGCCACCGAGCACCACACAATAGCCCTCCATGCTTTCGCCGCCGACTTTCACCTTGGCGCCGATCAAGCCGATATCGCCGATGTAGTGCTGTGCACATGAGTGATGGCAGCCGGTCAGGTGGATATTGACCGGTTGATCGAGCTCAAGCTCGGATTCCAGGAACTTCGACAGTTCAATCGCATGACCCTTGGTATTACTGGCCGCAAATTTACAACCGGCGTTTCCAGTGCACGCAATCAGTCCGCCGGAAATCGTGGTGGACTTATAATGAAAGCCCATCTCGATGATGGCAGCTTTCACACTTTCCACATCCGCATCCTTAATTCCCGGCAAAATCAGATTCTGCCAAGCCGTCAGACGAATCTCACCGCGTCCATACGTATCGGCCAATTTGGCGATTGCCCGCACCTGCTCAGGCATCATTCGCCCAACCGGAATGACGACACCGATGTAATTCAAGCCAGCCGTTTTCTCACCATACACGCCGATATGTCCGTGCTGCAGTGTCGCCGACCGCGGCTCGCAGTTTTCCAATGCAAAGCACGGCAATTCAAAAGTGAGCTTCGTGCGTGTCTCTTCGAGAAATTTCGCCTCGCCCCAGGTATCGACAAGATATTTCAAACGCGCCTTCTTACGGTTGGTACGGTCACCATTTTCGATAAAAACACGCACCATCGCCGCAGCAACCGCCACCGCCTGCGAAGGCTGGATCAGTAGTCCACAATCCTTGGCAAATTGCTTATGCCCGGTAATCCCACAGAGCTGCACGCGGAAATAGACCCCCGGCTCGACGCTGTGCCCCTCGCCGACACGCACCGCATAAAAAGCGATGTCATTGGTATCAGCACAGACCGAAACGCGCCCGCCATTGTCAAACGAGATGTTGAACTTACGCGGCAAACCATAGAGGTCGCGGTTGTTCAAAATGTAATGATGCATCGCCTTCGCATACGGCAGCACATCCAACACTTCCTCGGGATCGAATCCACTGGTCGGACTGGCCGTGACATTGCGTAAATTATCCGCTCCCGAACCCTTCGCGGTGAGCCCGAGCTCATCGAGCTTCATCAGCGTTGCAATGGTGTCCTTCGGCATGATCTCGCGAATCTGCGTATTGCCGCGGGTGGTCAAATCAAGATAGCCGCCGCCCCAGTCTTCGGCGATTTCGGACAGCCCCACAAACTGATGCGCTTTTAACGCACAACCGGCCACACGGGTACGCAGCATAAAGGAGTCCTGCGCGGGCTTCACATGAAACAATCCATGGAATTTGTAACGGAACATGTCGTCGTTGCCCGGAAACACATCCGCCTCGGCATTTGCCACCATTTCGTCCCAGACATCCAGCCCATTGCGCTCGTATTTGATCGTTTCTTCCTTACACAGCTCATCGACCGGCGTGCCGTAAACCGAGTCTTCGACCGACTCGGAAGGATTGTCAGTAAACTGCCCATCCGCATTTTGCCCGAGAAACGGCAACCCGCCACGCTGGTTCACCCCGGAAAAGAAGCCTTCGAGGTATTGTTTTTGTTCTGTATCAAATGTTGAACGCATGTACCGACAGCTAATAGCCGCTGCCATGCCAACCCTGACATTTGGTCGAATTAATACATTTCGACTTTCTAATTTAATCCATCAATATCGCTCATACCAAGCGTTCAGCATACTATTTTAAGGGGTTTTCGTTCAGTAAAATCCATTCAAAATGATCTAAAATGACATCAATTTGAAACGGACGGGGCACGAAATGCCTGCCCAATCGACTAAAAAAGACCCAAATACAGCCGAACAGATGCCCCACGGCGCTGGTAACTCAACCAGCCGCCTGAGCCGCCGCTTTCAGCTTGCGCTGCTCCTTTTCAACTTCGCAGTCGTCGAGGAACTTCAGCAAGCGGCGCCGATAGTCATAAAATAAATCGGTTTCGACGATTTCGTCGCGATCACGGGGACGCTCAAAATCGATCTCCATCACCTGACCCACCTTAGCGTGCGGACCATTCGTCATCATACAAATCCGGTCGGACATATAAATCGCTTCGTCCGGATCGTGCGTAATGATCATAGTGGTGATCTTCTCCTTATCCAAAATACGCAGGATCACATCCTGAAGCTCCATACGCGTCAACGAATCCAGACGCCCGAGCGGCTCATCGAGAAGCAGCATCCGCGGCTTGAGCGCAATCGCGCGGGCGATGCCGACACGCTGCTGCATCCCGCCCGACATTTCACGGGGATACTTGTGCATCGAATCAGCCAGACCGACCATGCACAGCGCAGACTCCACCACTGCACGTCTATCCGACTTGGACACGTGCGGGTAACTACGCTTCACGCCGAGCATGACATTTTGATAAGAAGTCATCCAAGGCAGTAAACAAGGCGCCTGAAAGACCACCGCTCGGTCCGGACCGGGGCCATCAATTTCCTTCCCCGCCACCACGATCCCGCCGTCGGAAATGGGAATCAGTCCGGCGATCATATTCAGTACAGTGGACTTGCCACAACCGGAGTGACCGATAATAGAGACCACGTCACCACGCGGCACTTTGAGCTCAAAGCCATCGACGACTTTAATCTCGTCGCCGAATGGATTCGGATAGGCTTTCACCAGATTGAAAATTTCTACGTAACGTTCGTCGTTAATCATGTGATAAAAAATTAAGTTTGTATTTTGATCGAGACGCTTGCCCCCAACCGTCCCATTATTTGAAGAATGTCGTCTCGCGATCCAGCACTCTGGCGAATTTCGCACGACGACGGCCTTTGGCCGGCTGATAAGGCATCACCGAGAAATCGATCGGCATCACACCTGGCAGGTCCACCACGGTTTCATTGACGCTCAAGGCCTTCGCCTCTTCGTTCAAATTCACCATATACTTGGAAATGTCATTACGCAGACGGCGAAATTCCGGATTGGTGTTGAGCGTCGTGCGATTGCGCGGCCGCGGTAGGTTGACCGCAAAGGCATCGTCCAATGTCGCACTCGGCCCCATAGTTAGCGGCACAATGCGATCCGCCATCAGTACGGCTTCATCCACATCATTGGTAATCATGACGATGGTCCTTTTATCATCTTCCCAGATGCGGATAATCTCATCCTGAATCACGGCACGCGTCAGCGCATCCAGCGCGGATAGTGGCTCGTCTAGCAACAGGATCTCCGGCTGCATGGCCAAGGTCCGTGCCAGCGATGCGCGTTGGCGCATCCCCCCAGACAGCTCAGACGGCTTCTTACCCAGCGCAGGCGTCAAACTCACCATCGCGACATATTTCTCAACATGCGCTTGTAGCTCCAGTTTAGTAAACTGCGGAAAGACCTGCTTGACCGCCAAGGCAACGTTCTCGAACACCGTGAGCCATGGCAACAACGAGTAGTTCTGAAACATAATACCGAGCCGCGGCGAAGGCTCTCGAATCACCTTTCCGCCAATTCGAATCTCCCCTTTATCAGGCTGAATCAAGCCCGCCAGCAGGGAGATCAAGGTCGATTTACCAGCGCCGGAAAACCCGACAATCGCGACAAACTCGTTCTCATCAACAGAAAGATTCACATCGGTTAACACCTCGGTGCGGTTATCATACGGCCCGAATCCGAGACTCGCATTATCAATTTCTAAATATGACATCAGCTATAAAAAATCAGCGGTTAACTCTACAGTGAGGTGTTCGCATCGTCGAAAGAGACGAAGCGCTGAAGCACGATCATCATACGATCGAGGAAGAAACCGATAATACCAACGACGAAGCAGGCGTAGATGATATTGGCGAAGGAGAATGAAGAACCATTCTGGTATTCATCCCACACAAACTTACCGAGACCGTCCGAAGAAGACAGCGCTTCTGCCGCGATCAGAACCATCCACCCCACTCCGAGCGAGATACGCAGCCCCGCGAAGACCAGCGGCATGGCGGAAGGGATGATAATCTTGGTCAGACGCTCCCAGAAGTTCAGGCGCAGGACGCGGGCCACATTAATGTGATCCTTGTCAATCGATGCGACCCCAAGCGCGGTATTCACCAGCGCCGGCCAGACCGCACACATCGCAACCGTACATGCGGAGAAGATCAATGCCGGGTTAATGCCCAGACCGCCGATCAGCGGCAAGCTGTTAAAGAAAAGGAAGAACGGGTGCGACTCCGGATCAGGAAAGAAAGCACCGACCACAATCTGGAAGATCAACAGCCACACTACAGGCGACACAGGTTTGAAGATCGAAATCAACGGCGTCAAACAAGCCATCGCAATCGGATTCAAGCCACACAGTATACCAACCGGAATCGCAATCGCAGCGGCTGTTATAAAACCGACGAACACGGTAAACAAACTACGTTTCACCTGCAGATATACGGTCATCGCCGATGCATACTGCTGCTTTTCCAGGCGCTCGACGGAGGCTTCCCCACGCGTCACCTTCTTGGCCTCCAGCAGTGCCACCTTAGCTGTGGTCGCTGCGGCTAGTTTTTCCTCGCTGATCAGCAACTTTGCCTTCGCTGCCGCAACCTTCATACTACGATTCGATTTGGTAAGGAAATCCACGCGCTTATTTAGAAACTGCACTTTGTCCGCAACCGCATTCACATCCAAACGGGCTGCTTCCAACGGCGGGTACTTGTCCGAACGAACCACATCGATGGTGTCTTTGATCAGCGACTCCGCAGCCCGGCCGGCGTCCTTCGCCAACGTCTCTTGACGAATCGCGGCAATCAACGCTTCAGGCGTGCCCGTGCCCGCCTCGATTTTTTCAGCCTCAGCGGCAACCAACGCCTTGTTCGTGGCCGCGATCTCCTTGTTCTCGGCCTTCAGCGTATCAAGCTTTGCCTGTAACGGGGACAGACGTGCCGTCAGCAGCTTGCTGTAGTCAGCTTCATGTCGGACAAGTGTCGCCTCAAGCTCGGCGAGAATCACTAAGTTATCCTCGATTTGTTTCTCGACCCCAGCCAGTGCGTCTTCACGCGCAGCACCTTCGAGCAAAAAGTCTGTTTCCTTGGCCTTTTCCCGCGCGCTGAAAGTATCGTTGATCACAGCGGAGTCATACACCACATCCGGAGTCGGCACTTCGCCGGACTTAGTTTTGTGATTCGGTGCAACCGTCCACCAAATCCAGACGCAAAAGCAAATGAAGACCACCGGTATGACCAAAAATTTCAGGATCGCTTCGAGTTGCTTTTTCGGTTCTTCGGCAAAGCAAAGCCGAACAATCGGATCAAAGACGGTGAATCCAGTTACATCGAGGAACCGCAGGATACGGTATTTAATTTTATCTGAGGTTTTCTCAGCCATAGTATTTGTTTTCTAATTGAGGAGTCTAAGTGGAAGCCATTGTGCTTCACCCGGAAAGCCTCCTTCCCGAAGAAAGGAGGCTGTGGTTAGTCAGGCTGTCACGCGCGCATTCAACGGCCTCGACCTATTAGCTGTCCTTGTTGCCGATCGTATGGGCGTTCAGGTAACCAATCGGGTCTTTGCCGTCGTAAGTGATCCCGTCGATGAAGTCGCTGGTGGGCGCCTTGTAGCCATCAGTATCCCAGGGGATGTCAGCTTCTTCTATGTGGCCCTCTTCAAGAAGGTGCTTCGCTGCTGCCAAATAAACCTCCGGCTTGTAGACCGATTTGACGGTCGCGTCATACCACTCGGCTGTCTTCGGCTCGGTAATTTGCCCCCAGCGACGCATTTGAGTGAGGAACCAAACGCCATCGGAATACCATGGGTAAGTGGACTGATATTTGAAGAACACGTTGAAGTCTGGCATCGCACGCTTGTCGCTCTTCTGGAAATAAAAGTAACCAGTCATAGACGCTTTCAACACATCGTAGTCAGCACCCACGTAGTTCTTTTGAGACAGGATACGGCAGGCTTCTTCACGATTCACCAGATTGCCATCCGCATCGGTCTGGTCGAGCCACTTGCCGGCACGAATCAGCGCCTTCACCACTGCGGTGTGTGTGTTCGGATTCTCGTCCGCCCACTTCTTGGTCACACCGAAGACCTTTTCAGGGTTGTTTTTCCAGATGTCGTAGTTGGTCACAACGGGAACACCAATGCCCTTCGCCACGGCCTGCTGATTCCAAGGCTCACCCACACAGTAGGCAACATTCTTGCCCGATTCCAGTGTGGCAGGCATCTGCGGCGGAGGAGTGGTCGAGAGTTCGATATCCCCACCAGTGAATCCCTTGATATCTGTGGAAGTATACATGCCCGGATTTATTCCAGCCGCTGCCAACCAGTAGCGTATTTCGTAATTGTGCGTGGACACGGGAAAGACCATCCCCATCGGCAACAGCTGACCTTCATCCTTGGCTGCTTCGACGATTGGCTTCAACGAGTCTGCGGTAATTGGGTGCGCTGGCGTGTCGGTATCGAGCGCTGGATCATTCTCTTGCATTTGCTTCCAAATGTCATTCGAAACGGTGATGCCATTACCATTCAAATCGAGTGTGTAGGCCGTCACGATATGCGCCTTCGTTCCAAATCCGATCGTTGCCGCGATCGGCTGACCAGAGAGCATGTGCGCGCCGTCGAGTTCGCCGTTGATCACATTGTCCAGCAGCTGCTTCCAGTTGGGCTGCGCGGTGACTTCAACCTGCAGGCCTTCTTCTTCAAAGTAGCCCTTTTCCTTCGCAATCACGATCGGTGCACAGTCTGTCAGCTTAATGAAACCGAACTTCAACTCGTCCTTTTCGAGGTCCAGCAACTCGGCATGCAGAGATGTCGTTAGGCATGCAACAAATATACCTACTGAAGTTTTTGTTAGTATTTTTCCCATTTTTTAATTTCTCTCTCTTTGTTTTTCGTTTTTTCTTTCAGTTTAGTTTACAATCGGGCACATGGCCTGATCATAAATATCTTCACGGTAGACGCGTGAAATTAAAGTTCTCGGAATGCTCTTAAAATGTTCATGCGGCATGAATTTCGTGAGGTCATTCAATAATTGTTCGCCACGTTTACGATCGGGGCGATTCACATCCTCGCCACGAAACCGAAGGAACGGACCATCGGCCGTACGCCCGAACCCCATCGGAAATGCTCGCGAGAATGCATGTGCCAACGTCTGCGGGGCACAGTTCAAATACTGTGGCTGCGATATAATCGCTAGGATTTCGTCCCGATGCTTAACGGAATCACACAAGGCACAGGCTTCATGCAACACTTCAATCATACGTAAATATTCATCCGGTCGATCGCTGTAGAAACGCTCGGTGGTGGCTAATACTTTTTCGGGATACCCACTGGCAATCTGTTCGCTCGTCGCCGGGCACCACCCGAAGCCTTCTTCGACGGCAAATGAGTTCCACGGCTCGCCGACACAGAAACCATCAATATTACGTGACTTAAGGTTTCGCAAAACTTGTTCCGGCGGCAGTACCGTAATAATCACATCCTGCTGTGGATTGATCTTATGTTTCTCCAACCAACGGCAGAGCATGAAGTGATGCGAAGAATAAAGCGACACCACACCAAGCACCAATTTACGTGGACGAAAACCACTCTTAATGTAGCGGCGCAAACTATCGCCATCCTCCACTCCATCTTCGACCAACTGTTTGGAGAGTGTAATCGCGTTCCCATTACAGCTTAAAACCATGCCTGCAATCACCTGACTCATTGCCACTCCCATTCCCAATTGCATGACAAATGGCATCGGGCTCAATGCTTGAGTCACATCCAGATCGCCAAAAGCCAGCTTGTCACGGACCGTCGCCCAACCCACTTCACGACTCAGCTCCACATCCAAGCCCGCGTCACGGAACATCCCCGTGCTTTCTGCAACAATGAGCGGCGCGGCATCTAATAGACGCACATAACCAAGACGAATCGAAGTCGTCTGTCGTGTGCGTATTGAGAATTCTGGCAATCGTGTTTCCATCTGCGTGCCAGTTTTAGCATTGACCATACCTAATACGTAAATAAATCAAATCAATGCAGTCATCAATTCGATGAATTTGATTCATGATAGAAACAATCGATAGTCGTCAGCTCCTCGCATTCTGCACACTTGTGCAGACGGGCAGCTTCACAGAAACCGCCCGCGAGCTGAACCTCACACAGTCCGCGATCAGCCACTCGGTGAAAAATCTGGAAGAGGATTTACGCTGCCAACTCGTCACCCGAACGGGGCGTAAAATCCACATCACCGACGACGGCGAAGAACTTTACCGGGATGCACAAGCCATTCTCCACCAGATGGAAAGCGCACGCAACCGCATACAGGACAGGGCCAACCTCGGCCGGGGTCGATTGCGTATCGGTGCCAGTACAACTGCCTGCCAATATATCCTGCCTAACGTTCTGCGCGAATTCAATGAGTGCTTCCCGGACTGCATCCTCAGCATCACTCCGGCGGACACGCCGGAGCTGCTCGAAAAAATCCGTCGCCACGAAATTGACTTGGCGATCGTAGTCGATCCAGGCAGCTCGAAAGACGTCACCGTACAGCCACTTTTTTCGGATGAACTGGTATTGGTGACTTCCCCCATCCACCCTTTTGCACAACAAAGCAGCGTCAAGATGAAGGAAATTGCGCAGGAGCGCCTGGTTTTATATAATAAGGGCAGCCATACCTTCAGCCTGATTGAACAATTTTTCCGCCAAAACAAACTCGCGCTGCAAAACTATATCGAGCTGGGCAGCATGGAGGCGATCAAAGAACTGATCGCGATTAATTACGGAGTCAGTTTCCTCGCCTCCTGGATTGTAGAAAACGAGGCCAACCGCGGCAGCCTCGCACGTATTCATATCGGCCGCGGTAAAATCACCCGCGAATGGGGCATCTGCTACGCCAAGGAGAAAAAACTCTCGATCACCGAAGAAACGTTTCTCGGCATCTGCGAATCCGTGGCGCACACGATGCCGATGGCACAGGGGTAAGGCCGTAAGGGCCGTGCTCGCGCGGACCGCGAATGCAATGACGCATACCGAACTTCCCCTTAGCTCTCAAATCCACGACCATTTGCACACCTGCGGTCTTCGACCCAAGGGCATAATAACAAGCAAAGACCCTACGAATACTCGTGCTACCCGCCGATATAGGACATCTCGATTTTTGATTTCGTCGCAGTGCCGGACGAACGGATCTCAGAATAGTGATCATCACGCACCTGCCAGTGCCGGGATAGACGCGCAAACAAATCCTCCTTGGAATACGCGTCGGAGCGCATGTAGGCCT
>ERZ1046740.1111-NODE-1111-length-19786-cov-7.069434_pt1 | contig 19786 bp, 19 predicted proteins | sample MGYA00383093_ERZ1046740 | MGnify/ENA primary metagenome ERZ1046740 (study PRJEB29581, sample SAMEA5548363) | metagenome | biome: marine; feature: coastal; material: water | depth 25 m | study: Short-term variability in the microbial, nano- and picoplankton... | reverse complement strand
AGTTGAGTGCGCCATTGCAGCTCAAAAAAGATTTAATAAGAACTGCTGGTCTAGCTAGTATGGGTGAAGAAAGACGGTTTTATGAAAAGAAGTTTGGAATGACCTACGCAAAAGAAACCTCGGAAGCGAGTATCATTATGCTTTGGAACAATGGAATGGGCCCAGTTAAAGAGGAATGGGGTATTAACTTCGCAATAGTTTACACCGGTGGTGGATGGATTTCTTTTGTAAGCAGAGAATATGGACTTTCATTTCCATTTTACGTTGGAGACACGGATATGCGCGGATTGACCTGGATAAAGGTCGTATTTCCAAGATATGTAACACGAGAAATGCTTTTTAATAAGGCTGTCGCCAAAGTAGATGACAGAGAATATGAACTCGAACTGGCTGAAGACATAGATGCCATTTCTTTCAAAGTATTAAATGAACGGATGGTTGCCGAGTTTAGCAAGAGTTTATTGCGGGTAGCCTTAAAACAAGTAGCAGCCTATAAAATCGGGGAAAGCAACGACAGTCCGGCTTTGGGAGCAGGCCTGAGTGTTTTAGCCTCGGTTACAGAAAGTGCGGATACCCGAAACTGGCAAACTTTGCCGCACAGCATTTACTACACCCGTGTTCCTGTATCAGCTGGGAAAAGTACATTAAACTTTACGATGACTGGTCCGAATACGCAACCAGAACCGCATGCGTTGGAGGTAAACATCGATAAAGGAGAGACGAAGATATTTCCGTTTTACTCTTTAGGCGCTTACGAACCTAAGACCTTGAACAGGGCTAAATAAATGCAGTAATTAGTCTTCCAAGTAAGGCACGACTAAAAGCGGTACGTGTACCTTTTTAACAATTTCATCAAAAGCACTACCAAAAATTGCGCGATGCAGAAACCCATGGCCCTTCTTGCCAATGACAATCAAATCAATCTTTAATTTGTCGATTTCATCTAACAAGGTATGCACAATCGGCCCTTGAATTAAAAGTGCCTCTGCTTCTACTCCAACATCTGTTAACGAATTTTTTAGCTCTCCTAAGTGCTTATGTTCTTGCTTTAAAGTGTCAGCTCGGTCCTCTCTAATGTATTTCGGACCAACATCGTATCCAATAAAATCAGGATCGGGCGCTGCAATATGAATCAACCAAATTTTAGCATCGTTGACTCTAGCCAACACTTTGGCTTGCTTTATTAATATAGTACTGCTGTTTGTTAAATCGAGAGCTACTGCTATATTTTTCATTACCACGAAATTTATACCATAAGTTACTGAAAATTTACGTTTTAAACTGCGCTATTTATCAGGGTTTACTCGCCAAGGTGGGTTCTTTCTATTTTCTCCGGCTTTGAATAAAATCAATTGATTTCCATCTGGGTCCTTGAGCCTTGCCTCTCGCCATAGCCAATCTTGGTCTGTTGGTAAAAGCTCAAAATCAACACCTTCTGCAACGAGTTTGGCCACTTGTTTGTCTAAATATTCACACTCAAAATATACAACCACACCTGAGCCTGAAGGCAACTCCTCTACTCTATGGATAGAAAAAGTAGAGTCTCCATTGGGAAGAACAAATCGCGCGTAACGCGGAACAGAATCTACAATGAGCTCTAGGCCCAAGCATTTGTAAAAAGCAACAGACTTCTCAAGGTTAATGCTCGGAATAGTGACTTGATTTAAATTCATGTTATTCAAAATCTGGATAAAGTAAATACTTCTTGCGCATTTCTTTGAACGCATTCAATTCCGGTTTCCATGATTCGTATATTTCTTCAACATCAATACCTGATTTAATCGCTTCTTTTAATTCCGCATTACCAGAAAGTTTATTAAAGAAATTATTAAAAAATGCACTTTTATCTTTTGCGTTTTTATAAGCCCAATCCAAATACGAAAGATCAATAGAGTTTGTGCGCGCACCTTGATTATTCACCAATTTAAAACCCCAGCACTTCTGCCCTTCAAATTTTGGGTACTTAGCCCCTTCGTTAGGTTGAGGCACAAAGCTCACCTTGGTTCTGTAAAATGGTGCGCCAAATAGTTGAAATGGATGATCTGTTCCTCTTCCGGCAGAGACAACTGTCCCTTCAAAAAAGCAAAGCGATGGATACAACTCTATAGAGCGTTCATTAGGTAAGTTAGGTGAAGGCTTAATCGGCAACTGATAACGAGAAGTGTGATCGTAACCTAAACATTTAATAACAGTATAATCACATTTCAAGTTATTTGCTAGCCAACTTTCTTCATTTACCATAAAACCATATTCCCCAATGGTCATACCATATACAACTGGTACAGAGTGCATGCCAACAAACGACTTGAACTCAGGCTGTAGGATGGGGCCATCCACATAATGGCCATTTGGATTAGGGCGATCTAATACAATTACAGGAATCTCTTTTTCAGCTGCAGCTTCCATCACATAGGTTAGTGTTGATATATACGTGTAGAAGCGTACACCCACATCTTGGATGTCAAAGACAATTACATCTAAACTGTCTAGCATATGCTGAGAGGGTTTCTTATTCTTCCCGTACAAGGAAATAATCGGCAAGCCTGTTTTAGCATCTTTGCCGTCTTCTACTTTCTCACCTGCATCTGCCTTTCCTCGAAAGCCATGTTCTGGCGCAAAAACACGTTTGATAGTTATTTCGTTTTTCAAAAGAAAGTCTACTAAATGAACACCTTCTTTTACCGAGGTCTGATTCGCAACTACACCAATAGTTTTTCCTTTTAGTAATGGCAGGTAGGCTTCTGTATCGTAAATGGCTGGTTTAGGGCTCTCTTTCTGAGCTGCTGCTGTAAAAACCAAAAAGAAAGCAGCGAGTGCTAATGTGAATTGAATTAATTTAGGCGTTCTTAAATGCATATGCATATTGAATTTTGAAGCCTTCATAGCGGCCAGATTAAACAAAGAAAAACGCGCTCCTAACTCGATTACGAAGCCTGCTTTTACATTTTCTATATCTGCCATTGTTTTGGGCATGGTTTTAATGATTATTGCGGTTGCCACTGGCACCGGTTTACAAAAAGAGATTCAAGGTAAGCTTATCGGTTTTACCGGTCATATACAAGTTACGAAGTTCGATATGAACGCTTCTTATGAATCTCCTGCAATATCGATACAACAAGACTTTTATCCACATATTAATCTCAATGGTTTTACACATATCCAGAAATATGCCACAAAAGCTGGTATCCTTAAAAGTAACACCGACTTTGAAGGTTTGGTATTAAAAGGTATTTCTGATGATTACAATTTAGATTATCTCAACTCGGTGATGATTGACGGTGTCATTCCCAAATTCGGTGCGTTTAGAAAAGACAGTATTCTCATCTCTAAACATATCAAAGCTTTATTGAAGTTGAACGTTGGCGACACTGCTCAAATGTTTTTTATGCGCAAAGCACCTAAACCTCCACGTATTCGAAACTTTATTGTTGCTGGAGTTTATGAAACAGGCTTGGAGGACATAGACAACAATTTCATTGTTGGAAATTTCGACCACATTAAACGCCTCAACCGATGGGATGAAAACGAAGCGGGTGGTTTTGAAGTGTTTATTGATGATTTCGATAAATTAGATCAACAAGCGGCCTTTTTGAAATCTGAAATACCTTTTGATTTAACAGCTGAAAGCTTAAAACGTAAAAACGAAAAGATATTTCAATGGTTGGATTTGTTCGATATGAACATCTACATCATTATTGTAATTATGCTGCTTGTTGCGAGCTTAAACATGATTATGGCGCTATTTATAATCATCTTGGAAAGGGCTCAACTCATCGGAATATTAAAAACACTTGGAGCCAATAACCTATCTATTCGGAACATATTTTTGCGTCAATCGGCCTCGCTTATTTTTAAAGGTATGTTTTGGGGTAACCTTATCGGAATTGGATTTTGCTGTTTGCAGAAATATACAGGTTTGATAAAACTAGATCAAAGTACTTACTATGTTACTGAAGTGCCCATAGATATAAACTGGCTGTACATTCTTGGATTAAATGCTGGCATTTTTATAACATGCTTGCTAGCGATGATGGTGCCTTCACTTCTAGTGACTCGGATTAAACCTGTAAAGGTTTTGAGGTTTGATTAGAGCCAGAGCCTTTAGCTTCTTTTCTCAAGGTAGCTTCTAACCCATCAACGTCTTTAGGATAGAAAATAGCATCTTCAATTCGGTTATAAAAAATGTGAATGCCGTTGGTCGGAAACAAAAGTTTCTTCCATCCCGTGTATTCAATCTTCTCCAAACGTCTTATTGAATGAATATCAAACTCATGACGATTTTCGTATTGACTGATTTCAACCTTTCCATTCCCAATGGTCAGTTTTGCTCTATACTTGGAAATCAATTGGATAAGCAATAAACCCGGAACAACAATAAAGCTGCTTTTTGCGTCAAAATCAACATTTAAAAACGCAAAAGTAACAAGAGCCGTTACAAGTATAAACTTAACCCATTGAGAAACATGAACAGCACCTTTAAACACCATTATTGCTGGGAAACTATCTTGCGAACTTTTTCTAAATCTTCAGGTGTATCTACAGCAATTACTTCATGAGGCGTAATACCTACCTTAATCTGACGCCCGTTTTCTATCCAACGGTTTTGTTCTAGCATTTCAGCCATCTCTAAAGCACCTGCTGGCATTTTCGAGAATTCACTTAAAGCCGAATAGGTGTAAGCATACATACCCAAATGCTTGTAATAGTGGTGGTTTGCAAACCATTCTTCTCTAGGAAAGTTCCTAAGTGCGGGTATAACCGCTCGGCTGAAATACAGCGCATTCATTTGGGCATTGAGCGTTACAAAAACACCATTGCCGTCTGTAACATCTTCCTTCTTTTTTGCTGGAATAACTAAAGTTGCAAATTCAGTGGAAGCATCGTTAAAACACGCTTTAATGTGTTGAATAGACTCTGGGTTCAAAAGAGGCTCATCTCCTTGAATATTAATGGCAACATCAAAAGTATCGCCTTCTAGTTCTTTTATTTTATTCCAAGCTTCTAGACAGCGAGAAGTGCCATTTTCATGATCTTCACTGGTCATAATAAACTTTCCGCCAAACGCTTCCACAGCATCTGCAATGCGTTTGTCATCCGTAGCAACGTAAACAGAGTCTAATGCTTCTACGGCTTTTTCATACACACGCTGTATCATGGTCTTACCACAAATATCTTGCAGCGGCTTACCTTCAAATCTGGTTGAACCGTAACGTGCTGGAATGAGGCCTAGGAAATTCATACTAGCTGTTTTTAATCGCAGCCATTTTAATTGCAGCCACTGCAGCTTCTGTTCCTTTGTTTCCGTGAATACCACCAGAACGGTCTATGGCTTGCTGCATGGTATTGTCTGTTAACACACAAAAAATAACAGGAACATCTTGTATGATATTCAGGTCTTTGATGCCTTGCGTAACGCCTTCGCACACAAAATCGAAATGTTTTGTTTCGCCTTGTATAACAGAGCCTATAGCTATAACAGCATCGTACTTATTTGTGTTTACCATGTGCTTCGAGCCGTAAATCAACTCATAGCTGCCCGGCACATCTAAACGGTCAATATTTTCTGGAGAGACATTGTTTTCCAAAAGTGCATCAGTTGCGCCTTTACACAGTCCTTCTGTAATGTTATCGTTCCACTCAGAAACAACAATGCCGAACACCATTTTCTCGGCATTCGGCATTTTAGCTTTGTTGTAATCTGATAAATTCTTTCCGGCTGTTGCCATACTTTTAATTTATGATGCCATCTTGGCCTCTGCTTTTGCTATGTATTTTTCAACATCTGCAGCCTCTCTAGAGTCGCCAAAATCAGCTTTAATTCTTTTGTAATATTTAAGAGCACCACTATAGTCTTCTTGTATTTCGCTAACGATGGCAGCTTTCATCAAAATTAATGGAATAACAAATTTGTTATTGTTAATGCTTAAAGCTTTTTTGTAATAGCTTAATGCATCTTCATTCTGACCCAACTCTAAGAACGCATCACCAATTCCTGCTTTCGCTAAAACTGACAACACCTCGTCATCTCCTTTAAACTTATCTAGGTAAATGATAGCGTTCTCAAAATCACCCATATTCAGGTAACACACACCAGCATAATAATTAGCAGTGTTTCCAATTTTAGTACTGCTGTATTCGTCAGCAATCTCTAAAAATCCAAGGTTGTAAATACCATCTCCGTTTAAAGCTAATCTCAAAGAATCTTGCTCTAAGTACTTCTGAGCCATGAATACTTTTTCTTGCGCTTCAGCCTCTTGAGGTGCCACAATGTATGTATTGTACGAGTAAACACCCAAAACAATCGCAACGACTGCACCCACTACATATAAAATCTGATTTCTATTCTTCTCTAAAAACTGCTCAGCTCGAGTTAGACTCTGCTCTACACCTTCAAATACCTCTTCTGTATTATCTTGCTTCTTTGCCATTTGTTGGTCTTATCTTTTAAGGAGCGCAAATTTAATTTTTTTTATACACCGGCAAAGGGTTTAAATGCTTTCGCATGATAATTATCAACATCTAATTCTGAACCACTGGAAACTGTTAATAATCCATCTAAAAAAACAAGAGATAACGCCATTAAATTTAAAGTGCTTTCTATTTTTATGCCATGCACTCTACGGTATTAAAAAAACTCCATCTTGTTGATTTTAAAAACATTAATCAAGCAGAGCTGAATTTTAGCGAGAAGATTAATTGCTTTGTTGGCAACAATGGTTCTGGCAAAACAAATACCCTCGATGCTATTCACTACCTCAGCGTTACCAAAAGCTATTTCAATTCTGTAGATTCTCAAAACATAAACCACAATGCGCCCTTTTTTGTGGTGGAGGGTTGGTTTGAAAGAGACGAGAATAAAGAACATATCTATTGCGGATTAAAGCGCAGCCAGAAAAAAGTATTTAAACGCAACCAAAAAGAATACGATCGCATTTCTGCTCATATTGGTCTAATTCCTTTGGTGATCATCTCCCCCTCTGACCGTGATTTAATTTTAGAAGGCAGCGAGGTGCGCAGAAAGTTCATGGATGCTGTAATCTCCCAATCGGATGCATTGTATCTAGACGACTTAATGGCTTATAATAAAACCTTAAGTCAACGGAATGCTTTGCTGAAATACTTTGCTGCCAATCGCGTATTCGATCAGGAGCAACTTGGTATTTACAACGACATTTTAAAAGAACGCGGTACGCGCATATTTGAGAAACGCATCAACTTTATTGAAATTCTCAAACCTCTCTTACTCGAATATTACAATCACATTGCAGGACAAGACGAGCTGGTAAGTGTCGATTACACCAGTCATTTGCACGAGTTAGAGTGGGATGAAATGTTCGAGAAAAACCTGGAGAAAGACCGTGTGTTACAATACACTTCCCAGGGTATTCATCGTGATGACTTGAAATTTTCTCTTTTTGGGTATCCATTAAAAAAGACTGGAAGTCAAGGCCAACAAAAAAGCTTTTTGATTGCATTGAAACTGGCACAATTTGAATTTCTAAAGAATTTCAATAAATCTAAGCCTTTACTCTTGTTAGATGATATCTTTGATAAACTGGATGAGACACGTGTTGAGTCGCTCATAAAGTTGGTAAATCAGCATCATTTCGGACAAATATTTATAACCGATACGCATCCTGAAAGAACCATTGACATTACGAAACGCATAAACGAAGAGTCGAGAGTGTTTGAAGTAACCAAAGGAGAAATTCATGAGAAGAACTGAATCCATATCTATGAAGGTGGCCATCGGTGAGTTTCTAGAGCGAAATAAGCTTCGTAAAAAATTCGATCAAACCGAAGTCATATCGCTTTGGAAAACACTCTTTGGCCCAGCTGTCGCAAATCGTACCACACAATTATTCTTCAGAGATGGTAAGCTTTACGTATCGTTGTCTTCTTCGGTTCTTCGTCAGGAACTGAGCATGGGTAAAACCAAGATTATAAAAGCTTTAAATGACGAGATGAACCAAGAAGTGGTAAAGGAAATTGTATTTAAATAAATTTTAAAAAAGTTTAAGGCAAAAAAAATCCCGGTAAAGCGGGATTTTTCATTTTATTGTTTTTCAACTATTGCTTTACAAACTTAATTGAAGCACGCACGTTGTCTTTCACTTTTATCACATACAATCCAGAATTTAAATCTAAAACTGAAATTGTGTTTTTTCCAGAAACAAAAGTTCCTTCTGAAACTGTTTGACCTTGAATATTTACAACGATGTAATCTTTTCCATCAAAATCATTGCCCAACTCTAAGTTGACAACATTTGCAGTTGGATTAGGAAATAATTTAGCGCTTTCAAATTTTGCCGCTTCGTAAACAGAAACGGTAGTCTGAGTCCATGGGCTTGCGGTAAAAAAGTCGGATCTATCTGTACACGGATCACTTGAAATTGTAAACGTTACTGTGCTGCCATTACCAGAAAAAACCTTGTTGTAAACTCCCACATCTGTTCCACAATCTGCAGGATCAATATCTGTTATTGACCAAGTCGTTTGATTTTCTGTAAATGTAGCTATTGCTGCGAATGTAATGTCAGGGCCAGCAACGTCAACACCGTTAGTAGTGCAATGAATGTAAACCGGCACAGTTCCTCCAAACAAACCTGTCCAATACGTATTAGCCAGCATTTGCGCATTGGTACTTAATCCTGTAAAAAGGCCAAAAAATGCAATAAGAGTAATTTTTTTAATCATGTGTGAAATATTTAATTGGTTAGGAGAACAAGTTAACTTTTTACATAACAACAGCAAACATAATTAAATAAACCATCATAAAATTTTACATTAGCCTTCCCTAAATTCCTTTTCGGAAAACTTGACTTTTAACTCCTTTTTAAAATGAAAAAACTTTTAACACTCTTATCCATTTTTATGGTCAACCACATGATTGATGCACAAGTAGACTTAGAATATCAGATGCCTGATGAGGCCATTACAGAATGGGCCAATGCTCCAGTGCCACCAGCTATTCGCGTGAATTCTGCTGGCGACTACATGGTTTTACTAGAGCGCGACAAATACAAAAGCATTGTAGATCTTTCGGATGAAGAAATGCGACTTGGTGGTTTACGCATCAATCCTCAAACAAATATTTCGAGCCGTATTCGCTATTACAAAAACATGTCTATTCAAAAAGTAGGTGATAAAGACCGCTTGATTATAAAAGACATGCCTAGTAATGCGAGACTTGCAAATTTTGCATGGTCACCGGATGAAAAATACATGGCATTTACAAACACCACTTCTAATGGTGTTGAGCTTTGGGTCGTTGAAGTCAAAAAAGGTCAGCTGACTAAATTGACTTCAGATAACTTAAACTCAAATATGGGCAGACCTATGGTTTGGAAGCCAAGCAGCGATGGCCTGATTGTTAAGGTTCTTCCAGAAGGTAAAAAGCCTCTTATTGATAAATCGAAAGCCGTGCCTACTGGTCCAATCATTTCTGAAAATGCGGGTGAAAAAGCGCAAAACAGAACGTATCAAGATTTATTGAAAGATGCTGCCGATGAATTCAATTTTGAGCAGTTGGCACTATCAGACTTGAAGAACGTAGACCTCAACGGAAACGTAAGTGACTTTAAATCGACCGGAATGTACCGAGGTGTAAGTTTCTCACCTGATGGCACTTACCTTATGGTAACCGAAATAAAAAAACCGTTCTCGTATATTGTCCCTTATCAAAGGTTCCCGTATGAAACGGCAGTGTTCATGCAAAGTGGAGAAAAAATTAAAACCGTTTTAGACGCTCCATTAAATGAGGTTCTCCCTATTGGATTTATGGCTGTTAGAAAAGAGATGCGTGACATCTCATGGCGAAATGACAAGCCACATACTTTAATGTATGTTGTAGCCTTAGATGAAGGCGACCCAGCTAAAGAAGTACAATACCGTGATGAAGTTTTTGATTGGGAAGCACCGTTTGACGACTCACCAAGAAGTATGATGAAATGTCAAGACCGCTTTGCTGGAGTAAATTTTACTGAAGGTGATTTAGCAATGGCTTACGACTATTGGTGGAATACCAGAAATTTAAGAACATACATGTTCAATCCAAATGATGCGAATGAAAAACCAGTAGTTATAAACGAACGCAACTACCAAGACCGTTACAACGACCCTGGTTCTTTCGTTACCAAAAAGAATGAATTTGGACGTAGTGTTATTGAGCGCGATGGCGACAATGTCTATTTACTCGGTGACGGCTACTCCGATAAGGGCGTGCATCCTTTTGTGGACCAAGTCAATATTAAAACCAAGAAAACGATTCGTTTGTATCAATCCAATATGGAAGGTAAATTGGAGTCTATCAGCACTTCGATCAGCATGAAGAAAGGCGAAATCTTAACACGTGTTGAGTCGCCAACAGAATATCCAAATTACTTTATCAGAAACATTAAAAAACGCATTGCACCGCGTCAAATCACTTTCGTGGAAAACCCTTTCAAAGGGATGGATGACATCCAGAAAGAAGTGATTAAATACACTCGTGAAGATGGCGTGGAATTATCTGCCGTGATGTATCTGCCTGCAGGTTACGATACAGACAAGGCAGAAAAACTACCAATGCTCATGTGGGCCTATCCCGAAGAATTTAAAGATAAAAGCAGCGCAGGTCAGGTTACAAATTCACCTTACGAATTTACGTACCCGTATTACGGCTCCTTTGTGTATTGGGTAAACAAAGGTTATATCGTTTTAGACGATGTGTCTTTTCCGATTATTGGCGAAGGCGACAAAGAACCGAATGACAGTTTCATTCCACAATTGGTTGGAAACGCAAAAGCAGCAATTGACGCTGTTGATGCATTAGGTTATCTAGATAGAAACCGTGTTGCCGTTGGCGGACATTCATACGGTGCTTTTATGACGGCCAACCTTCTTACGCATTCCGATTTGTTTGCTGCTGGTATAGCACGAAGTGGCGCATACAATAGAACATTGACCCCATTTGGGTTTCAAAGTGAAGAGCGCAACTATTGGGAAGCTCCAGAAATCTATTACACCATGGCTCCTTTTATGCATGCTGAAAAAATGAAGCATCCGTTGTTGTTGATTCATGGAGGTGCTGACAATAACTCTGGAACGTACACCATGCAAAGCGAACGCTATTTTAATGCCTTAAAAGGTTTAGGCGCTACAGCGCGATTGGTAATTCTTCCAAAAGAAAGTCATGGGTATGCTGCCAAAGAAAGCATTATGCATATGCTTTGGGAGCAAGACATGTGGTTGGAGAAATATGTGAAAAATAGAAAGCTAGAAGAATAGAGTCTAGAATTTAATAACTCAAAAAGCCGGCTTTTGTCGGCTTTTTCATTTCAAAACCATTAGCTTTAACAGCCTAATTTCTAAGATATGAACAATCAAACCTCCTTAATTTTAAAAAATCTAATGATCTTTATAGTTTCATTTGCAATTGGAGTCGTTCTATTGATGTTCTATATGGATGTTGCCACACCTTATGTATTTCTTCTTCCTTTTTTCATTTGGTTCCTTTGGATTATTCGAGCACATATAGTAACCATTATTATTTTACCCTTAACTGTCGTACTATGCGTTTGGACAGGAGCTATGTTGGCAGAAGGTCCCTTGAGAATGAGCGGCACTCCAAATATGATGGTACCGCTTTTAGGGTTTGTAGGTCTAATAGGTGGCGTCATTCTCGGGGCTGTTTTTGGAAAAGCAACCGATAAAGCCATGTTGAAAAACATTGGATTCTATAGAAGGTGGAAAAATAGTGTTCGAGGTAAATGATAATAAAGGCAATTTTCACCTTTTTTTTTGCTTTTTAGCAACGCAAATAGATTCTTTCAAAACCTTAGATTTGAAAATCAATATCATCAACAAGTAAATGGACGTTACCGCCATTCGCCAGCCCGATGTGTTTGTTTTCGGATTAAGAATTCAAGAGCCAGTTACCTCGGGCACTGACCTTATAATAGCTGCAATGTGTTTTTGGTTTTTTTACCAATTGCATAAAAACAAAGATGGTCAACAGACTTCTTTCTTAATGAAGTACCATTTCCTCTTTTTAGGGTTTGCAACAGTTTCGGGCGGCTTGTTTGGCCATGCGTTTCTCTATTTAGTTAACGATTGGTGGAAGCTTCCGGGCTGGTACATGAGCATGATTTCGATAATGTTTATTGAACGTGCAGCCATAGAGCATTCAGCTAAAGTTTTTAAACCAAAGTTGATTAAAACGCTACTCATTTTAAACATCGTTGAACTTGTCGTCATTGCCGTCCTTACCGGTATTACCATCAACTTTAAGTTTGTACAATTCCATAGCTTTTACGGATTGGTATGCATTGTACTCCCCTTTCATTGGTACGTTTATTCAAAAACTAAAAACCCGGGCAGTAAATGGACACTTGTTGGAATTGGAGTTATGATATTAGGTGCGCCTGCTTTTAATATCCCAATCATTATTCACGAGTTTTTCAATCATAAAGACCTTTCGCATGTTATTATTATGGCGAGTACCTGGTGTTTGTATAAAGGAGCCTTGAACCTAAATGAAAAGGACGCTTCAGGCGAATAATTTTCTAAAGCTTAAATTGAAGTGTGGCATAAATACTTCTGCCATCTGAAGGTAAAATTCCAGGCCCCGGATAACCCGCAGCCCTGCGCGTAAAGTACATTTCATTCAGAAGGTTATTTACGCCTGCTGAAACAGAAACCCATTTCTTGAACCGATAATCTGCGGAAAAATCGAATACATAATAGGACGGCACAATTCCGCTTACAGCATCTGGGCTAAACTCTGCATTCGTAGCATCTGTAAAATGTTCATGCGTATACGAGAACTGAAGCGAGGTTGTAAACTGTTTGTAACCATATTTAATTCCCGAACGTATTATCAATGGTGAAACCATTTCTACTTTTTTGCCTTGATACGCTTCCTCTTTAGAATTCAGGTAAACCGCATCCATTATTGAAAGTGTGGTGTAAACACTCAAATCACTATTCGAGTGTGTATTCCCGAACAACGGCAATAGACTAACTTCTGCGTATGCTTCTATTCCAATATTTCTTGAATCTGAGATATTTGTTCGGTAACGGTATGTGTTGTAGAGTAATGTATCTGTTTTTAGCACCTGCCCTATTCTGTTGTTGTAACTCAATAAAAAACCAGATACATCGTAACTCAATATTTCACCGATTGTTCCTCTAAATCCAATGTCAGCGCTAAACCCTTTTTCGTCTTTCAGGCTTGGATCAACTCGATAGTTTGGGTTGACTATACGCATATCATTGAAATTAATACTTCTATAGTTCTGCGAAATATTCGCATAGATCTCTTTGTTTGATTTCGTCTTGCAACTAAAACCCAAACCAGCTAAAACAAAAGAGCGCTGATTGCTTCGGTTGTCCTCCGCCTGTTCCATGTAGATAATGTTTCCCGCAAGGTCATAATGAATTTCATTGTAATAGCCTTCTGCGTTTGTGTTGATGTACTCAAAACGTAAGCCAGGCGTAACGCTAAATTTTTTAGACAAGTGAAATATATTCTCCGTAAACAAAGCAAGGTTTTCACTTGGAAAATCATATTCAGAATGCTCCAAATCATCCGGGTGCAAATAATCGAAATCAGGGCTAGACCCATCATTACCCAAGCCTTGTTTTCGGTTGGTATACCCTTGATAATATCTACTGCCCACCAAAAAGGTTGACGCGTTGCCTAACAACTCATACTTATGCATCACTCGCAGTTCAGCACCAAAGTTTTTGTATTTATCCTTCAATAAATTTCTAGCCAAGCCTAGATCCGTTCTTGTAATCTGTCCAAGAAAACCTAAGGCATCACGACCCGCTGAAAGACCAAAAACCATGAGGTTTGCTGTAGTATTCTTAGAGATTTTATAATTGGCTTTCAAAGCAGCTAAATTCCAATGCACTTGAAACCAGTTGCGCGCTCGAATCGATTGCGTCGGATCATGGTAAAATATTACATCAGAAAGCCCACCTGGCTGCTGAGCGAGATAATCCATGTGTGTGTACTCGATAGAGATGTTTAACTTTTCGTTGATATCGTACTGCAAATGCACATGCGCATTCTGAACATCAAAGTGTGAATTTGGACGCCACCCGTTTCCAGTTTTAAACTGGTAAAATCCATAATATTTAAAGCGTCCTTTAGTTCCACCAAAACTATAGAATGTATTAAACAGGCCAAAGGAGCCAACTGTATTCCTAGATATAAACTCATAAGGTTTGTCCACTCCTTCCTTCAACTTAAAGTTGATAAACCCACCGAACTGTGTGCCGTATTGAAGCGATGCCGCACCACGCACTATTTCTATTCTTTCTATGGCTTCAGACGCTGGTGAATAATAACTTTCCGGATAACCTAATGCATCTGCACTGATGTCGTATCCATTTTGGCGGGTATTAAAATTCGAGACTCGATTAGGATTGAGACCTCTTCCTCCTATTCCCAATTGAATACCAGCTCCATCGTTCTCCCAAATGTTAAGCCCGGCAACTTTGGCATAAATCTGACGACTATTGTTGGTCGCCAAATTTGCCTGAATGTCCTCCAATAAAACAACTTCGCTTTTTTTACCAGCATAGATAGCTGTGCCTTCAACCGAGCTCAACGTTGTTCTGCCAAAGTTGTTCTCCTTTTTTTCGTTCAATACGATTTCATTTAGCTCTTGTTTTTCTTTTTCAAGTTCAACTTGAATGTGAGAAGTCGATTTCAAATCCACAGTTTTTATGAAATCTCCGTAACCATAGGCCTCTACTAACACTGCAACTTCCGTTTCAGTTGTCAATGTTATTTCAAATGTTCCATCAATGCACGTTGATGTTCTAAATGAAGAGTTTTGAATATGAACCAAAGCTTCGGCAATTGGGTGGCCATTGGCATTTTGCACCCTTCCTGTAAGAGAAGTTTGTGCCTGCATTGCAAAGGCGCAAAGAGAAATCGCTATCGCTATGTAGACTCTTTTATTCAAAAGGCAGAATCCAAGTTTTGTGTTTTAAAGAAGGGTTCTGTGCACCAAGGTTTGCCAATGGGTCAATAAAACGCGTGCTTGGAGATCCGTTAAGCGACACAAAAGAATCAACATACACTTCTGGGTTTTTTACGCCTTGTTGCTTTGCTTCACTTTCAAGAAAATGCGCATACTCCAAAATCATATCCGGTTGTGTACTCATCATTTTTTCTTGATTCGGAGTGAGGTAGTCGTAATTTTTAGCTTCCCAACTCCTGTTGTTCTCAGTATCCACAATCCTAAAAGAAGCGTAGCCTGCCTTTTCCATCAGCATAACGCGCCATGAAAAACGGTAACCTTCTTCATTCCAAAACAACTCACCAGGGTAAAGCATATAGCGAAAAGGCAACAAGGCTTGAAGAGCGAAAAACCCAACCAGAAATACGGTGGTCGCTTTTTTCCATTTATGTCGAAATGGATTATTCACTCCAACATCAATAGGTTTGAATCTAAACAGCCTTTCAAGTTTGTCTAGCACTTTGATATGAAACTCTTCAGAAAAGAAAATGAGTGTAGCGCCAATCATGACAAATGGAAAAACACCAATTTGAAACAACGCTGCAGTAGATACATGGAATGCGATAACAAAGACGTATGCTATTGGTCGGTACTTTTTTGTTGCTAATAAAAATGGAACAGTCAAATCGTAAATAGCGCCAAACCAAGAAGCAAAATAGGCCACCCATGTTTTCGACAATAAGCTACCTATAACTGGTATATGCGATTGTGCCGGCAACCAAATTTTAAGCGGGTTTGCGTTGATTAACCATTCGTAGTTCAACTTGGCGACACCCGCAAAGAAATAAACAATACCCAATTGTAACTTAAAGACACCAATGCTCCACATTGGAATATGCGTGCGCTTGAGTGAAGGTTTTCTGTATACATCGAAAGAAAAATACCGGTGCGCAGGAACCAATATCAAAAGGAAACACACAAGACTCACGAAATAGTAATGGTTCAAATAATTGGCTTTATCCAACAATTCCACATACGTGAAAAGAACAAATGTGCTGATGGAAGCTAACCTGTAAAACAAGCCAAGAGCGACACAAAGAAAACTCAAGGCCATAAATGCAAACACCAAGTACATTCCGGTTTCACCGAAAGGTTTTACCCAAGAAAATCCTAAATACGTAAAGTGAAAACTAGGCTCTATGTATTGCTGATGAATCCATCCGTTTGCAGCAAACCTCAGCACACTAAAAAACATGACGAAACCAAACACCAGCCTGAAGACCACAAGTGGTGCAATGTGAACTTCTTTAGATATGTATTGGGTAAGTTTGTTCATTTCTTAATCACCATCGTTATCTTGGTAGGTAATTAAAATACCTAGTCTGCTTGGCATATCCACTTTGAATAAGACAATCAATTTTTGCAATTCGGCATAGGTCGCTTCTACTTGCGTTTGATCGTTAACAATGTTTTCTGAAAGAGGATCTGAAAGACTTTCTAATGCTGCTGTCGAAACTGCAATTTGCTGTTGAATGGAATTATCTAAATCTGAAGCTCCAATTCCAACCAGATGATCATCTAAACCAATACCAGGAGAATTACTCAGGTTATTTCCATTGTACATCCTTTCGATGGCTCTCATATTTTTAATGGCTAACGAGAGAGAGATCCCACTGCTATACCCTTCACACTTTTCGGGTAGTGCAATTCCCAATGAGCGAACGCCAACAGGGATTCCAATCTTACCATCGCGCAGAAAACGTTCAAAATGCTTATTCAATGCATTGACTAGCATTCCTGTTCCACTGCCCACATCTGTTCCTTTGTTACTCGTAAATACTTCTAAGTAATTATCACCATTAGAACTCCAACCAATTGCAACATCATTTAATAATCTATGGATTTGCTCAGTTAGGTCTTTCAAATACTCTTTTCTATTCTGTGCATTAGAATCAGAATTAAAAAGCCTCAACGTCTCAGTTGTTGATTGACTAAACAACAACATATCGATAGCCGGAAGTCCTTTTGCATCTGTAAACTGCAATTGATCAAAATCCCAGATTCCGGAAACTATTGTGTTTTCAATCTTAGTAGTATCCGAAGGATAAGTATTAAGGTTACCGCGTAAAGCTACAGTCTTCGCCGGCCCAAATTCATACGCACTTACATCTTGAAATGCCAGATAGGCTTCTGAAAATTTGGCCTGAAGAAGCATCAAGTTGGCACTATCAGATTGCAGAACAAAATCTGCAGCTGTATTCACCAATTCGCCTGCGGTAAACACAGCTTCATCGTAAGAAGGTATAATAACCGATTGACCCATATTTTTTAACATAGGCCCTCGGTCAAAACTATTAGTTGGATTTGAATCTGGCTTGTCGCAACTTGCTAAAATCACCAAACCTATGAGTGCTAAATATTTCGGCATTTCTTACAAAATATCTTTAACGGCTTCAAGACCGAATGCAGAGCTTAGATCATTGATAAAATTATCCAAATCACTTGTTGTAACCGTCCATAGGTTTCCACCGAAAGTACTGGCCAACAAAGCATCTACTTGACTAGGCGACATTTCTCTATTGTCTGGATTCGAAAAGCGTAATGCGCGCACAAATGCAAAGCTCTCACTCAACACATGCAATATATCTCCTTGATCCGTTAGTGCTTTTGCCTCGTTAGCATAATGAATAGCTGCGGCTGCCGCCACCCTACCCAGGTACACATTCATGTCGTCAACTTTTACGTTCATTAGATCATAGCGCTTTGCAACAATCGCGGCTCTACCGGCCTTGTATGGGTCCATACCTTCGTTATTGAATTGACCGATAGTATTATCAAATTTATCACTGTACTTGGCCCAAAACCCAATTGAACCTGGACCTTGGTAGTCAGATTTAAAATCTGTAGGCGCACCGTAATATCCAAAGGCTTCATCCCAATGGTGCTCCATACTTGTGTAATTCTTATTCTCCACTATGTTTTCATTGTCCACAGCAGGCCCTAACTTAGCATCTGTTAGATAAACATTTAAGATTTGGTAGTACATCACTCCACCCATTAGGCCTTTCTCGAAAATTTGAGTAAACTCGAATCCATTTTCATCTACCAATATTGTCTTGCCATTACCACCTCTTGTTATTAAACCAGCTGTACCATTTGCCGCTTGAATTCCAGCAGTTCCATCTGCACTAACCAGAGCAGCATCTTTTAGTATTTGTGAGAAATACTCTTGATCTAAATCAAATGTCTTGTTTTTCAATTGTTTGGTTGAAGAAAAACTAAAATTACCATTACCGTCTCCTCCTGTATTTTCATACATCGCAATGAGATCATCCTCTGAAACTGTTGTACCACCATCTGCCGTTTTTAAAACCGCTGTTATCTCAGACAACTGATTCAAACGTTCTGTTTGTCCGGAATAAGAAACAGATGTTTGACCATTTCTGTCAAAAACATAATTTTCAGGTACAACGAGAGGATCTTCAGTTATCGGAGTTTCCTTTTTACATGATATTGCCCCCATTCCTAAGGCTAAAACTAAAAGCGTTGAAATTTTATTTCGCATGATTTTAAATTGAATTATTTCTTTTATATTTATTTAGACTAATTCTAAATAATGGTGCAATTATATTAAATTTCCCATTTAACAACCTGATTTTTGATAGTTTTTTAGAACAATTCTAAATAAGTAACATTGGATACTATTTTTGTTAAAAATTGATCTTTAATTATAGGCAAATCGCGAAATAGTTTTTTCATAACTCAATAATTCATGATTCCCTCAATAGCTATATTTAAGCACTTATTACTTTACAACTGATATGGAACAGTACATTGATTTATTCGCCAACCTCACCCCTCCTCAAAAAGTAATTTGGATTGGTGGATGTTTAACTGTGTTCTGGCTCTTAGAAGGTGCTCGTCCGTTATTCGGAAAGTCTTATGCCAAATGGAGCCATGCAGGAAAGAACTTTATTTTTCTTGGATTTACCATGGTTATAAACCTAGCTATGGGTTTTGTTACTGCCGGATTATTCACATGGGCTGCCGCCAATAACTTTGGGTTGCTGCGACTTGTAGATTTCCCTTGGTGGATTGAACTCATCATCACTGTTATGTGGATTGATTTTATAGCCCAATACACGGTGCACTATTATTTACATAAAGTAAAATGGATGTGGAAATTCCACATGGTACACCACAGCGATACAATGGTTGATGCCACCACTGGAACGCGTCATCATCCTGGAGATTATTTAATTCGTGAAACCTTAGCTTTAGTTGCTACCGTTGCCATGGGAGCACCTTTTGCTTACTATGTGTTTTATAGAATGTGCAGTGTGTTGTTCACTTACTTCTCGCATGCCAACATTCAACTTCCCCTATGGTTAGACAAAGCATTGAGCATTATTTTTATTACACCAAACGTGCACAAATTTCACCATCATTTTGAGCGCCCATGGACAGACACCAATTTTGGAAATATCTTTTCATTTTGGGATAGAATTTTCAGCACTTGGGTGTATGACGACCCTAAAAAAGTGGTATACGGTCTAGATGTCTTAGAAGACGACAAAGCGTCAGATATTAAGTATCAATTGAAAGTACCATTCAATAAAGATATTATGACGGACTACTAGTATTGAGATTCATATTTAAAGATTTGAGACTTTTGATTCTGGTGTCTAATATCTTAATACTTACAAGTTATTATGCGTGCCATCGCAATACGGTGGGTTTTTAGTTTGCTTACATTGGCACAACCAAACCTTATCTGCTTTCTCGAATTTCAATACCAAGGGCATTAAGTCCGATTCTTTCCTGTGCGT
>ERZ1046740.1109-NODE-1109-length-19812-cov-5.212583_pt1 | contig 19812 bp, 29 predicted proteins | sample MGYA00383093_ERZ1046740 | MGnify/ENA primary metagenome ERZ1046740 (study PRJEB29581, sample SAMEA5548363) | metagenome | biome: marine; feature: coastal; material: water | depth 25 m | study: Short-term variability in the microbial, nano- and picoplankton... | reverse complement strand
GTCTGTTAGACATCGTGGAGCCTACAGAGAAGACTGTAGACGCCTTGATGAAACTGGACCTGGCAGCAGGTGTAGAAGTACAGATTAGTCTTGGTTAACTACTAAATGTAGCAAGACCTGCTCGGAACAAGTGTTCCGGGTGTGTAATGACCAACAACCTATATAGGGAATTGGTCGGCCATAGAGGGTTCAGCCCCGTACACTGAGAGGTTAGAAAGATGGCTATTGGCTTAGTCGGCCGTAAGTCCGGTATGACTCGTGTTTTTACCGAAGACGGCGCATCAATACCAGTAACCGTAGTGGAGGTTTCTCCAAACCGCGTTACTCAAATCAAAGAGCTCGATACCGATGGGTACCGAGCAATTCAGGTCACAGCGGGAAGTCGCAAGGCCTCGAGAGTGAGTAAATCCCAAGCAGGACACTTCGCCAAGGCGGGTGTTGAAGCGGGTACCGGTCTGTTGGAATTCCGTCTGGACGATGCCGATGAGGCGCCTGAAGTTGGCTCTGAGCTGACTGTAGAGCGTTTTGAGGCTGGTCAGATTGTTGATGTGACTGGCAAATCCAAAGGTAAAGGTTTCCAGGGCGGTGTTAAGCGCTGGAACTTCGCTATGCAGGATGCCACACACGGTAACTCCATCTCTCACCGTGCCCCGGGTTCCATTGGCCAGTGTCAAACACCTGGCCGGGTATTCAAGGGTAAGAAGATGGCAGGCCATATGGGTTCCGAGCAGGTTACTACCCAGGGTCTGGAAGTTGTCCGTGTAGATGCCGAGCGCAATTTGCTGCTCATAAAGGGTGCCGTACCTGGTGCTCCCGGTGGTGACGTTGTCGTTCGTCCCACCATCAAGGCATAAGGTTAGGGAGTCTCTAACGTGGAATTGAATGTAGTTAAGCCAGGCAACGCGGATGGGGGAAAAGTCTCCGTCTCTGACGCTGCCTTCGCTAAAGAGTACAACGAAGATCTGGTACACCAGGTTGTTACTGCCTATATGGCAGGCGCTCGCCAGGGCACACGTGCCCAAAAGAACCGCGCTGCGGTTTCCGGCGGCGGCAAGAAGCCCTGGCGCCAGAAAGGTACCGGTCGTGCCCGTGCGGGAACTATTCGTTCTCCCATCTGGCGTTCCGGTGGTGTGACCTTCGCGGCCCAGCCGCAGGATCACTCCCAGAAAGTGAATCGCAAGATGTATCGCGCTGCACTGTGCTCCATTATGTCTGAGCTCGCTCGCCAGGATCGCCTGGTGATTGTAGAGAGCATGGATCTGGAGCAACCCAAGACCAAATTGCTGGTCGAGCAACTGGGGCAGTACGGTGTTGATAATGCACTGATCGTATCCGCTGAGGTAGGTGAGAACCTGTACCTGGCGGCGCGCAACCTGCATAAGGTTGATGTGCGCGATGTAGACGGTGTTGATCCTGTCAGCCTGATTGCCCATGAGAAAGTCATGGTCACAGTAGATGGGCTCAAGAAGATTGAGGAGATGCTGGCATGAACCAGGAGCGCGTATTTCAAGTGCTGGTAGGCCCGCACGTTTCCGAGAAGGCAGCTATTGCTGCTGATGAGAGCAACCAGTTCGTATTCAGAGTCGCGGTTGATGCCACCAAGGCAGAGATCAAGAAGTCTGTAGAGCAGTTGTTCAAGGTTAAGGTAGACAACGTTCGCACCCTGAAGGTGAAAGGCAAAGTGAAGCGCAACAAGTTCGGCTTCAGCACCAAGCCTACCTGGAAGAAAGCGTATGTACGGTTGGAGCAGGGTCAGGAAATTGACTTCGCTTCAGTTGATTAAGGAGTCGGATCGCAATGGCAATTTTGAAGAGTAAACCCACTTCACCCGGTCGTCGTCACGTCGTCCGTGTTGTCAGTGAGGATCTGCACAAGGGCGCACCTTATAAGCCTCTGCTGGAAAAGCAGTCGCGCAATGGTGGCCGTAATAACAATGGTCGTATCACCACCCGCCATATTGGTGGTGGACACCGTCAGCACTACCGCATTATCGATTTCAAGCGCACCAAGGACGGGATTCCCGCCACTGTAGAGCGCCTGGAATACGATCCCAACCGCACGGCAAACATCGCCCTGTTGTTGTTTGCCGACGGAGAGCGTCGTTACATTATCGCGCCCAGAGGCGTGAAGGCCGGTGACGTACTGCAATCTGGCAGTGCTGCTCCCATTAAAGCCGGCAACTGTCTGCCTCTGCGCAATATTCCGGTAGGTTCTGTTGTGCACGCCATTGAGCTCAAGCCTGGCAAGGGCGCTCAATTGGCTCGCTCCGCTGGTACTTCGGTACAGGTGGTAGCCCGTGAAGGTCAATACGCCACATTGCGTCTGCGCTCCGGTGAGATGCGCAAAGTGCTGGCAGATTGTCGCGCTACTCTGGGTGAGGTTTCCAACTCAGAGCACAGTCTGCGTAAGTTAGGTAAGGCCGGTGCAGCTCGCTGGCGTGGTGTTCGCCCGACAGTTCGTGGTGTTGCCATGAACCCGGTTGATCACCCACATGGTGGTGGTGAAGGTAAGACCTCTGGTGGCCGTCATCCGGTCAGCCCATGGGGTACACCTACCAAGGGTTACAAGACACGTAAAAACAAGCGTACTGACAATTTGATTGTACGCCGTCGTGGTAAGAAATAACGGTCGTTTGACTAGAGATTAGAGGAATAGATTGTGCCGCGTTCACTAAAGAAAGGTCCTTTTATCGACCTTCACCTGATCAAGAAAGTTGAAGCAGCGATTGAAAGTAATGATCGTCGCCCGATCAAAACCTGGTCACGCCGTTCCATGGTGTCTCCGGATATGGTTGGCCTGACTATTGCTGTTCACAACGGCCGCCAACACGTACCCGTGCTGGTCAACGAAGACATGGTGGGTCACAAGCTGGGCGAATTTGCGCTTACCCGCACGTTCCGTGGCCACATTGTAGACAAGAAGGTGAAGCGCTAAGCGCTTCGTAAAGAGGTTTATGTAATGGAAGTTGCAGCAAGACTTAAAGGCGCGCGAATTTCTGCGCAAAAAGCCCGACTGGTCGCAGACCAGGTTCGCGGCATGCCCGTGGAAGAGGCGCTTAGCCTGCTGGAATTCAGCAACAAAAAGGCAGCTCACATAGTTAAGAAGATTCTTGACTCTGCGATCGCCAATGCTGAGAACAACGAAGGTGCAGATGTAGACGAGCTTAAAGTCTCCACTGTCTTTGTTGACGAAGGTATGACCATGAAGCGCCTGCGTCCCCGTGCCAAGGGTCGCGCAGATCGAATTTTAAAGCGTAGCTGTCACATTACCGTGAAAGTTGCAGACGGCGAAGGCTAAGGAGACCACCACATGGGTCAGAAAGTACATCCCATCGGCATACGCTTAGGTATTGTTAAAGACCATACCTCTATCTGGTATGCGGACAGCAAGAACTACTCCAAGCAGTTGATCACTGACCTGGAAGTACGCAAGTACATCGAGAAGGCGTTGGATCACGCTTCTGTCAGCCGCGTTGTTATTGAACGCCCTGCACAGACTGCGCGTATCACTATACACACAGCGCGTCCCGGTATTGTGATCGGCAAGAAGGGCGAAGACGTCGATGCCCTGCGCAAGGTTCTCACCGAGAAAATGGGTGTACCGGTACACATTAATATTGAAGAGATCCGCAAGCCGGATCTGGATGCCAAGCTGGTAGCTCAGAACGTAGCTCAGCAGCTGGAGCGTCGCGTTATGTTCCGTCGCGCCATGAAGCGTGTGGTACAGAACGCCATGCGCCAGGGCGCCGAAGGAATCAAGATCCAGGTTGGTGGTCGTCTGGGTGGTGCTGAAATCGCCCGCTCCGAATGGTACCGCGAAGGCCGTGTACCTCTGCACACACTGCGTGCAGATATCGACTACGCCACCTACGAGGCTGTTACTACATACGGCATCATCGGTGTGAAAGTTTGGATTTTCAAAGGTGAAGTCATCGGTGCTGAAGAGCAGGCCGAGAGCACCAAGAAGTCAGCAACTAATTAAGGGTTACGCAGATGCTTCAACCAAAGCGTACTAAATTTCGCAAGACACAAAAGGGTCGCAATCGCGGCCTGGCCCATCGCGGCAGCAAAGTGAGCTTCGGCGAATATGGTTTGAAAGCGACAGGTCGCGGCCGCGTTACAGCGCGCCAGATTGAAGCGGCTCGTCGTGCTATGACCCGTCACATCAAGCGTGGCGGAAAAATCTGGATTCGTGTCTTCCCGGACAAGCCAATTACAGGCAAGCCGCTGGAAGTACGCCAGGGTAAAGGTAAAGGTAACGTGGAATACTGGGTAGCCCAGATTCAGCCCGGCAAAGTACTTTACGAAGTACAGGGCGTTTCTGAGGAGCTGGCGCGCGAAGCATTCGCCCTGGCCTCCGCCAAGATTCCTGTTGCCACAACATTTGTTAAACGGTCGGTGATGTGATGAAAGCTAGCGAATTGCGTGAAAAGTCCGATGAGGACCTGAACAAGCAGCTGCTCACCCTGCGTGAAGAGCAGTTCAAGCTGCGCATGCAGAAGTCCACTGGTCAGCTGGGGCAGACTAACCTGCTCAGGCAGAACCAGCGCGACATCGCACGCGTAAAGACTGTACTTACTGAAAAGGCAGGTAACTAAGTATGTCAGCTGCAGAGAAGCGTACACGTCTGGCAACCGGTAGGGTTGTCAGCAACAAGATGGACAAGACGATTACTGTGCTGATTGAGCGCCGGGTAAAGCACCCCGTTTACGGCAAGTACATCACTCGCTCTTCCAAGATTCATGCGCACGACGAAAGTAATCAGTGTGGCATTGGCGACACCGTAACCGTCGCTGAATCCCGTCCTATTTCCAAGAGCAAGACATGGAAATTGGTTGAAGTGGTAGAGAGCGCGGCCCAGGTATAAGTCCAACAGGACAACGGTTAGGTTTTGCGGCCCGATGGTCGCAGTTTGGAGTAAAAGATGATTCAGACACAGTCGTATTTGGAAGTCGCAGACAACAGCGGCGCCCGTCGTGTGATGTGCATCAAGGTGCTCGGTGGTTCCAAGCGTCGTTATGCCCGTGTAGGTGACCTGATCAAGGTTACCGTTAAGGAAGCGATTCCCCGCGGTAAGGTGAAGAAAGGCCAGGTAATGACAGCTGTTGTTGTTCGCACCAAGAAGGGCGTACGTCGCGGTGATGGTTCCCTGATCAAGTTTGACGATAACGCTGCAGTACTGCTGAACGCACAGGATGCACCTATTGGTACCCGTATCTTCGGCCCAGTGACACGTGAGCTGCGCGGTGAGAAGTTCATGAAGATTATTTCTCTGGCTCCGGAAGTTATCTAGGCCGGTTAAGAGGAAGAGGAAAGAAAATGTTGAAGATCAAACGCGATGACGAAGTGATTGTGCTGGCCGGTAAGGATAAGGGCAAGCGCGGTACAGTTCGCAAGGTACTGGACAACAATAAAATGATTGTTTCCGGCATCAATATGATGAAGAAGCACACCAAGCCTAATCCCCAGGCGGGCGTTGCTGGCGGTATCGTTGAGAAGGAAGCACCTATCCAGGCTTCCAATGTGGCGATTTTCAACCCTGGCACAGGCAAGGCGGATCGTGTTGGCTTCAAAGTAGAAGGCGAGAGCAAAATTCGTATCTTTAAATCCAGCGGCGAAGCGATCAGCTGAGCTGACGGGATTAACAGGTAATAGACATGGCAAATTTGAAAGAAAAGTACAGAAGCGAACTCGCTGCCCAGCTGAAAGAAGAGCTGGGTCTGGAGAACGCGATGGAAGTTCCTCGCATCACCAAGATCACCCTGAACATGGGTGTTGGTGAGGCCCTGGGCGACAAGAAGGTGCTGGAGCACGCTGTTGCTGACATGGAGAAGATCTCCGGTCAGAAGCCCGTGGTTACCCTGGCGCGTAAATCCATTGCCGGCTTCAAGGTTCGTGAAGCATGGCCTATCGGTTGTAAAGTGACTCTGCGTTCAGATCGTATGTATGAGTTCCTGGAGCGTCTGATCAGCATCGCAATCCCCCGGGTTCGTGACTTCCGTGGCATTAGCCCCAAGTCTTTCGACGGCCGCGGCAACTTTGCAATGGGTGTGACCGAGCAGATTATCTTCCCTGAAATTGACTACGACAAAGTGGATGCCCTGCGCGGCATGGATATCGCTATCACCACTACTGCTCGTACGGATGATGAAGGTCGCGCACTGCTGCGCGCTTTCAGCTTCCCCCTGAAAGCGTAAGAGGCTTAATACATGGCTAAGAAATCTATGATTGCACGTGAGAACAAGCGTGCACGTATGGTAGCTAAGTACGCACAGAAGCGTGCTGCCCTGAAGGCAATTCTGAATGACGTAAACGCTTCTGATGAAGAGAAGTGGGATGCGCAGATTGCCATGCAAAAGCTGCCTCGTGACGCCAGTCCGGTTCGTCAGCAGCGTCGCTGTCAGATCACCGGTCGCCCTCATGGGGTTTATCGTAAGTTTGGCCTGTGCCGTAACAAGTTGCGTGAAGCAGCTATGCGCGGCGATGTGCCTGGCCTCGTGAAAGCCAGCTGGTAACGGAGAACGATTGAAATGAGTATGCAAGATCCGCTGTCAGATATGCTGACCCGTATTCGCAACGCCCAAATGGCTGGTAAGACCGGTGTGGAAATGCCTGGTTCCAAGCTCAAAGCTGCTGTTGCCAACGTGCTGAAGGAAGAAGGCTACATCGCTGACTTCGCAGCAACTAATGACGATGGCAAGCCTCGCCTGGCCATCGAACTGAAGTATTACCAGGGCAAACCCGTAATTGCCGAGATTGACCGTATCAGTCGTCCCGGGTTGCGTAACTACGCAGGGAAAGGTGGAATGCCTTCCGTACGTGGTGGTCTGGGTGTAGCGATTGTCTCCACCTCAAAGGGTGTGATGACTGATCGCGCTGCACGCGCTGCCGGTGTCGGCGGTGAAGTGCTCTGCACAGTTTTCTAAATAGTTATTTGATTTAAAGAGCATTCGAAATGTCTAGAGTCGCAAGTAATCCGGTACAACTGCCAAGTGGCGTAGAGGTCAAGCTCGATGGGCGTGACCTTTCTGTCAAAGGCAGCAAAGGTACGCTGGCGCTGTCACTGGTTGACGGCATACAGGTAAACCAGGATGACAACGCCTTGATCTTTGATTTTGACAACGACAAGTTCAAGGCAATGGCCGGAACTACGCGCGCGTTGGTCAACAATATGGTCAAGGGCGTCAGCGAAGGCTGGGAGAAGAAGCTGGTATTGAATGGTGTTGGTTATCGTGCCAAGGCCTCCGGCAAATCTGTCAGCCTGACACTGGGTCTTTCACACCCTGTTGATTACCAACTGCCTGAAGGTGTTACCGCCGAGACCCCCAGCCAGACTGAGATTGTGGTCAAGGGTATCGACAAGCAGGCCGTGGGCCAGGCTGCTGCAGAAATCCGCAGCTTCCGTCCGCCGGAGCCGTACAAAGGTAAAGGTGTTCGTTACGCAGACGAATATGTCCGTCGTAAAGAAGCCAAGAAAAAGTAGGTAGGTTGAGATGAGTGCAAAGAATGATTCAAGGTTGCGTCGCGCCCGTCGCGCTCGCGCCCGTATGCGTGGCCTCGGTGTTAATCGCCTGAGCGTGCACCGTACTCCCCGGCATATCTATGCCCAGATTATCGCCCCTGATGGTGACAAGGTATTGGCAAGTGCCTCTACCCTGGACAGCGACCTGCGTAGCGGAGCAACCGGTAATGCCGATGCAGCAGCAGCTGTAGGTAAGCTGGTAGCAGAGCGCGCCAAGGCAGCGGGAATCGACAAGGTTGCTTTTGACCGCGCAGGTTACAAGTATCACGGTCGCGTTAAGGCACTTGCCGACGCCGCTCGTGAAAGTGGACTGGAATTCTAGGGTAGAACTATGGCTTTTAACGATCAGAAAAAGCAGCAACAGACCGAAGGCGATCTCCAGGAGAAGCTGGTTCAGGTCAACCGCGTAGCTAAAGTGGTTAAGGGTGGCCGTATTTTCGGTTTTACTGCCCTGACAGTTGTCGGTGACGGCAATGGCAAGGTTGGTTTCGGCCGCGGTAAGGCTAGAGAAGTGCCTATTGCTATCCAGAAGGCTATGGAAGCAGCCCGCCGTAACATGATCCAGGTGGAGCTGAACAACGGCACCATCCAGTATCCGGTTAAAGCTGCCCATGGTGCCTCCAAGGTATACATGCAGCCCGCTTCAGAAGGTACTGGCGTGATTGCCGGTGGTGCGATGCGTGCTGTGTTGGAAATTGCCGGTGTACATAACGTACTGGCCAAGTGCTACGGCTCTACCAATCCGGTAAACGTGGTACGTGCAACATTCAACGGTCTGCGTGATATGTGCGCTCCGGATAATGTTGCAGCCAAGCGCGGCAAAACTGTCGAAGAAATTTTGAATTAAGAGTTGGGTTGATTAGTCATGGCTACAGCAACTATCAAGGTTACCCAGGTCAAGAGTGCCAACGGTCGCCTGAAAAATCACAGAGCTTGCGTTGCCGGTCTCGGCTTGCGCCGTATCGGCCACACCGTGGAAGTGGAAGACACTCCCTCAGTGCGCGGCATGATCAATAAAGTACATTACCTGGTAAGGGTCGAGGACTAAGCAATGTCTGATGTAATGCGACTGAATACCCTGAGCCCCACACCGGGTGCCAGGAAGGATGCCAAGCGGGTAGGCCGCGGCATAGGTTCCGGTACTGGCAAAACTGCCGGCCGTGGACACAAGGGTCAAAAATCCCGTTCCGGCGGCAGTGTTCGTCCCGGTTTCGAGGGTGGCCAGATGCCTCTGCAGAAGCGTCTGCCCAAGTACGGCTTTACCTCGCGTATCTCCCGTACCACTGCCCAGGTTCGCCTTGGTGAACTCAATGCAGTTGACGGTGACGTTATCGATCTGGAAGCGCTGAAAGCGGCGGACCTGGTTAAGCAGAATGTGACTCGCGCTCGCGTATTCCTCTCTGGCGAACTGGCCAAGGCGGTAACGGTCAAAGGTCTGGCGGTCACCAAGGGTGCTCGTGAGGCTATCGAGAAGGCCGGCGGGAAAATCGAGGAATAAATGGCAACTGGACAGCTGCCCTCAGTAAACAAGGCAGGCCTGGGCGAACTTTTTAGCCGCCTGCGTTTTGTTTTACTGGCAATTATCGTCTATCGGATCGGGACTCATATCCCGGTGCCGGGAATAGACCCGAACCAACTGCAGGCACTGTTTAACCAGAACCAGGGCACCATCCTGGGTTTGGCCAACATGTTCTCCGGTGGCGCCCTGGAGCGTATGAGTATCCTGGCGCTGGGCATCATGCCTTACATCTCTGCATCCATCATTATGCAGCTGATGTCGGCAGTAACGCCCCAGTTGGAGCAGTTGAAGAAAGAAGGCGAGTCTGGCCGCCGAAAAATCAGTCAGTACACGCGCTACCTGACGGTAGTGCTGGCCGTGATTCAGGCCACGGGTATGACCGTGGGTATGGCCAACCAGGGTATGTCATTTGACACATCACTGCTGTTTTATGTGATTGCTATTACCTCCCTGGTAACCGGCGCAGTCTTCATGATGTGGTTGGGTGAACAGATTACAGAGAAGGGCGTGGGCAACGGGATATCCCTGTTGATCTTCGCTGGCATCGTGGCGGGTTTGCCTGCGGCGATTGGTCAGTCTCTGGAACAAGCACGACAGGGTGAGCTGAATATCCTGGTATTGCTGTTCATTCTGACCCTGGCGATTGCGGTCATTTATATGATTGTGTTCATCGAACGCGGCCAGCGCCGTATTACGGTGAACTATGCCAAGCGGCAACAGGGTCGCAAGATGTACCAGGCGCAGAGCTCGCATCTGCCGCTGAAAGTGAACATGGCAGGTGTAATACCCGCGATTTTCGCCAGTAGCATCCTGCTGTTCCCGGCCTCGATTGCACAGTGGTTCGGGCAATCCGGTGGTGTTGACTGGTTGCAGGATTTAGCCGTGGCTATTGGCCCCGGCCAGCCGTTGAACATTTTGTTGTTCACGGTGTTTGTAGTGTTTTTCTGCTTCTTCTACACGGCGTTGATGTTCAACCCGGTAGAGGTGGCTGACAACCTGAAGCGTTCCGGGGCATTTGTGCCTGGCATACGCCCGGGACAACAGACTGCCAACTATATTGATGGCGTTCTGACCCGGATGACGGTATTTGGCTCGGCCTATATTGCGCTGGTGTGCCTGATGCCTCAGTTCCTGGTTGTGATGTGGAACGTGCCCTTTTACCTGGGCGGCACATCGCTGCTGATTGTGGTTGTTGTGGTAATGGATTTTATGGCCCAGGTGCAGAGCCACCTGATGTCTCACCAGTACGATTCGGTGATGAAAAAGGCCAACCTGAAGAATTATGGTAGTGCCGGTCGCGTTCGTTAAGCGACAGGCGAGATGGAGTAAAGAAGATGAAAGTACGTGCATCAGTGAAGAAGATCTGCAGAAACTGCAAGGTCGTACGCCGCAACGGAGTTGTGCGCGTCATCTGCAACACCGATCCGCGCCACAAGCAGCGCCAGGGTTAAGCCGGGCGTAGTTGATTTTTAGTAACGATATCGCTAGAATGCTGCGCCTTTCGCGCCGCCCCTGGGTAAATTTTAAGTAAATCAGGGGCTTGCGTCGGAAGATCGCAGATCAAGCGAAAAGATATTTTTGGAGAAAGTTGGATGGCTCGTATTGCCGGCGTCAACATACCAGATAACAAGCACGCTGTTATCTCACTGACCTACATCTACGGTGTTGGTCGTTCCCAGGCCAAAAACCTGTGCGCGGCTACCGGCGTGGCGGAAAATGCCAAAATTGGCGAACTTTCCGAAGGTGAGATGGATGCACTGCGTAGCAAAGTGACCGAAATGACCGTCGAGGGTGACCTGCGTCGGGAAGTTTCCATGAACATCAAGCGTCTGATGGACCTGGGTTGCAACCGCGGCCTGCGTCACCGCCGGGGCCTGCCCCTGCGTGGTCAGCGCACCAAAACCAACGCGCGTACCCGCAAGGGACCGCGTAAGCCGATTCGCAAATAAGAGTACTCTCTTAGCGAATCCATTTTAGTGTAGCTGCACCCAAGTGCAGTGTTGATATTAAAACAGGAACTACAGCATGGCTAAGCCAGGTGCCAAAGGCACTCGTAAAAAAATCACCAAGACGGTTGTCGATGGAATTGCGCATGTGCACGCATCCTTCAACAACACCATCATTACCATTACAGATCGCCAGGGCAACACCCTGAGCTGGGCCACCGCAGGTGGTTCTGGCTTCCGCGGTTCGCGTAAAAGCACACCCTTTGCAGCCCAGGTTGCAGCAGAGCGTGCCGGCGAAGCAGCCAAGGAATATGGTCTGAAGAATCTTGATGTGCAGGTTAAAGGTCCGGGACCGGGTCGTGAATCTGCTGTCCGCGCGCTCAACGCCTGCGGTTACAAGATCAGCAATATTACTGACGTTACGCCGGTTCCCCATAACGGCTGCCGTCCCCCCAAAAAACGTCGCGTATAACGCACACAGGAAGAACTGACATGGCTCGATATATTGGACCCAAGTGCAAGCTCTCCCGTCGTGAGGGAACAGACCTGTTCCTGAAAAGCGGAGTGCGTGCTTTAGAAAGCAAGTGTAAGGCAGAAGCAGTACCTGGCCAGCATGGCGCCGGCGCCAGGCGCGGCCGTCTGTCTGATTACGGCGTACAGCTGCGTGAAAAGCAGAAGGTTCGTCGTATTTACGGCGTACTGGAAAAGCAGTTCCGCAATTACTACAAGGAAGCGTCCCGTCTCAAGGGTGCTACCGGTGAGAACCTGCTGCAATTGCTCGAATCCCGCCTTGATAACGTGGTTTACCGCATGGGCTTTGGCTCTACACGCAGCGAATCGCGTCAGCTGGTGGCACACAAGGCAATTCTGGTAAATGGCACTGTTGTAAACATCGCCTCTTACCAGGTAAAAGCAGGAGACGTTGTCTCCCTGCGTGAAAAGGCCAAGAAGCAACTGCGTGTGCAGTCTGCCCTGGCCCTGGCTGCCCAGCGTGGCGAACCCGAGTGGATTGAAGTGAATGTGGAAAAACTAGAAGGTACTTTCAAGTCTGTTCCCGACCGTCAGGATCTCTCTTCCGAGATCAACGAAAACCTGATCGTCGAACTTTACTCCAAGTAATCCACACAAGGACTAACCTAAAAGACAGGTGCCCCGTATGCAGAGTGCAGTAAACGAATTTTTGACCCCGCGCGTAATCAATGTTGATGAAAAGAATAACGTGCGTGCCCAGGTTACCCTGGAACCCCTGGAGCGTGGCTTTGGCCATACCCTGGGTAACGCCTTGCGTCGTATTCTTCTTTCTTCCATGCCCGGTTGCGCAATCACCGAGGTGGAAATCGACGGCGTATTGCACGAGTACAGTGCGATCGAAGGCGTACAGGAAGACGTCATTGAAATCCTGCTGAACCTCAAGGGCGTTGCCCTGGTGATGAACGGCAAGGACGAAGCGGAACTGACCCTGAGCAAGAAAGGCTCCGGTGCAGTTACCGCCGGCGACATCCAGGTTGACCACGATATCGAGATCCGTAACCCGGAGCACGTTATCTGTCACCTCAACGGCGCCAGCGAAGTTAATATGAAGCTCACTATTGCCCGCGGTCGTGGTTATTCTCCTGCCGATTCTCGCGAGAATCCGGAAGAGGAAACACGCGCTATTGGTCGCTTGCACCTGGATGCGACTTTCTCACCGGTACACCGCGTGTCCTACGTTGTCGAAGCCGCTCGTGTAGAACAGCGCACCGACCTGGACAAGCTGGTTCTGGATCTGGAGACCAACGGCACTATCGATCCGGAAGAAGCGATCCGTCGCGCCGCGACTATTCTGCAGCAGCAGTTGGCCGTGTTTGTTGACCTTGAGTCCGAGTCTGAGTCTGAGTCTGTTGAGGAAGAGGACGAGGTAGATCCAATTCTGCTGCGTCCGGTTGACGATCTGGAACTGACAGTTCGCTCTGCCAACTGCCTCAAGGCTGAAAATATTTACTACATCGGTGACCTGGTGCAGCGCACCGAGGTTGAGCTGCTGAAGACCCCGAACCTGGGTAAAAAGTCTCTCACCGAGATCAAGGATGTACTGGCTTCTCGCGGTCTGTCTCTGGGCATGCGCCTGGACAACTGGCCACCGGCTAGCCTGAAAAACGACGACCGGGTACTGAGCGCTTAATTGCTCCCCGGTCACCAGTTAGCAGTGCTGTGATAGCACTAACAAGATAGGATTGGAAAAATGCGTCATCGTCAAAGTGGACGTCAGCTGAATCGCAACAGTTCTCACCGCAAGGCCATGTTCCGTAACATGACTGTGTCTTTGCTTGAGCACGAGTTGATCAAAACCACCCTGCCTAAGGCCAAGGAACTGCGCGGATACGCGGAGCCCCTGATCACCCTGGCAAAGAAGGATAGTGTGGCTAACCGTCGCCTGGCTTTCGACCGTACTCGTTCCAAGGATGCTGTTGGCAAGCTGTTTGGCGAGCTGGGTCCGCGTTACCAGGAACGCCCTGGGGGTTATATCCGTATTCTCAAGTGTGGCTACCGCACCGGTGACAAGGCTCCCATGGCCTATGTTGAGCTGGTCGATCGCCCTCAGCCTGAGAGCTATGACGACGAGGATTAATTTCCTGGCCTGAACAGACTCTTTATAAAAAAGCCGGGCATTGTCCCGGCTTTTTTGTGGTTGACCGCATATTGTTCGGGATTGTTGGGTTTGGTCATGGCCAACGGCTCCAGGCGAAGAAAGGGTTTTCAGTCGCTCCTCGATAATCGCTTGGTGAAAACCCTTTCTTAGCCTGGCCCCTCGAATTGTAAAGCTCCGAGCCGCATTACAGACATCCGTTCGGGGCCGCTAGCGATAACAAGCCCCTGCGTAGGCAAATACCGCATCCGCGCCTCTCGTTGAGTGATAGATAAGAAATTTGGCTTGTGGTCTTGTTTGCTAGGTTTTACATCAAGGCAGTTGTAGTTCTGCACTAGTCCATGACTAGAGGACCTATTAGTTGTCAGATGGTAGGGCCGGAATGGTGGGGTAGCGTTTCGGGAACAATCAGACCGCGTTTAAGTTTTACCGGGGTATCGGGGGCTTTCTGCGAGCACTGATCGAGTCCCGATTTTTCGCAAAGCGAAAAATGGTCGAGTTGCGCAGCAGCCCGATACCCCGGTAAAACTTGCGGTCGTTCCCGAAACGCTACCCCACCATTCCGGACCGGCGGTGCAGAGAAAAAAACTAGGCAGCTTTCCTGGAGGATTTCTTCTTCAGCATCGGGCCAAGGAACTGACCGGTAAACGAACCCTTGGTTTTGGCAACATCCTCCGGTGTTCCAGTGGCAATAATCTGCCCTCCACCAGAGCCACCCTCAGGCCCAAGATCCACCACCCAGTCCGCGGTTTTAATCACATCCAGGTTGTGCTCAATGATGACCACCGTATTACCGTGGTCGCGCAGTCGGTGCAGAACCTCCAGCAGCTGCTTGATGTCCTCAAAGTGCAAACCAGTGGTGGGTTCGTCGAGGATGTAGAGAGTTTGTCCCGTATCGCGCTTGGAGAGCTCCCTGGAGAGCTTTACCCGCTGCGCCTCGCCACCGGAGAGGGTGGTGGCAGCCTGGCCCAGACGGATGTAGGAGAGGCCCACATCCATCAGGGTTTGTAGCTTGCGGGCAATGGCGGGAACTGGAGAGAAGAACTCCAGGGCGTCTTCCACCGTCATATCCAGCACCTCGTGGATATTCTTGCCCTTGTAGCGTATTTCCAGGGTCTCGCGGTTATAGCGCTTGCCCTTGCATACGTCACAGGGAACGTAAATATCCGGCAGGAAATGCATCTCCACCTTGGTTACGCCATCACCCTGGCAGGCTTCACAGCGGCCGCCCTTGACGTTAAAACTGAAGCGACCCGGTTTATAGCCCCGTGAACGGGCCTCATGGGTGCCGGCGAACAACTCCCGCACCGGGGTGAAAATGCCGGTATAAGTGGCGGGATTGGAGCGGGGTGTGCGGCCTATGGGACTCTGGTCGATATCAATGCACTTGTCGATATGCTTCATCCCGGAAATCGATTCATAGGCCGCCGGGGTGAGGGTGGTAGCGCCGTTCAGTTCTGTAGCAGCAATGGGATAAAGGGTGCTGTTGATCAGGGTGGACTTGCCGGAGCCGGAAACACCGGTGATACAGGTAAGTAGTCCTACCGGGATCTCCAGGTTTACCGATTGCAGGTTGTTGCCCGTGGCGCCTTCCAGAACCAGTTGCTTCTTTGGGTTCTGCGGGGTGCGCTTGCCGGGCACTTCGATTTTCCTTTTACCTGATAGGTAGGCGCCGGTAAGTGAGCTCTCGTTGGAGACAATGTTCTCCAGGGAACCCTGGGCCACAATTTCACCACCGTGGACACCGGCGCCAGGACCTATGTCGATAACATGATCAGCGGTGCGGATGGCATCCTCGTCGTGCTCAACCACCAGTACCGTATTACCCAGATCGCGCAGGTGAGTTAGGGTGCTGAGCAGGCGTTCATTGTCTCGCTGATGCAGGCCAATCGAGGGCTCGTCGAGAATATACATTACGCCCACCAGGCCAGCGCCAATCTGCGAGGCCAGGCGAATGCGTTGGGCCTCGCCGCCAGAGAGGGTTTCAGCACTGCGGTTGAGCGTCAGGTAGTTAAGGCCCACATCTACCAGGAAGCGGTAGCGGGCGCGCAGCTCCTTGAGAATCTTGTCTGCGATTTCGCCTTTGCGGCCCTCCAGTTGCAGCTTCTCGAAATACAGTTCCGCCTCTCCCACGGGCATTTCGGTAATACTGGGCAGGGTGCGTTCATCGACAAACACATGGCGGGCGTCACGGCGCAGGCGGGTGCCATTGCAGTCGGGGCAGGGCTGGGTGGCGAGAAATTTAATCAGCTCTTCGCGCACCGACTGGGAATCGGTATCCCGGTAGCGGCGCTCCATGTTCGGGATAATGCCCTCGAAGGGATGAGTGCGCTTGAAAACGTCCCCCCGGTCGTTGATGTAGGCGAAAGCAATTTCCTGTTTGCCACTGCCGTGAAGAATCGTTTGTCGGTGCTTTTTGCTCAGTTTCTCGAAGGGCGTGTCTATGTCAAAGCCATAATGCTCTGCCAGGGAGGTGAGCATATGGAAGTAGTAGACGTTGCGCCGGTCCCAGCCGCGTATAGCGCCCTCTGCCAGGCTCGCTTCCGGATGCAGCACGATGCGGCTCTCATCGAAATACTGTTTTACGCCCAGCCCGTCGCAGGCGCCGCAGGCTCCCGCAGGATTGTTGAAGGAAAACAGGCGGGGTTCCAACTCATCGATGCTGTGGCCACACTCGGGGCAGGCGAAGCGGGCTGAAAAGGAAATTTCATCGCCGTCGCCATCCATATAACTGATGGCGGCCAGACCGTCGGTGAGGCCCAGGGCGGTTTCGAAGGACTCCGCCAGTCGCAGCCCCAGGTCATCGCGCACCTTGAATCGATCTACCACTACTTCAATGCGGTGTTTCTTTTTCTTGTCGAAGTCCGGTATGTCATCCAGGTCAGTGACGATACCGTCGATACGGGCCCGTACGAAGCCTGCAGCGCGCAACTCTTCAAATATGTGCTGGTGCTCGCCCTTTCTGTCGCGAACCACAGGGGCCAGTAGCATCAGTTTTGAGCCCTCTGGCAGAGCCAGTACCGTGTCTACCATCTGGCTAACTGTCTGGGCCTGCAGGTTGAGACCGTGATCCGGGCAGCGGGGGTCTCCCACCCGGGCGTAAAGCAATCTCAGGTAATCGTAAATCTCGGTGATGGTGCCCACGGTGGAGCGGGGGTTGTGAGAGGTGGATTTCTGTTCTATGGAGATCGCCGGCGACAGGCCCTCGATATGATCCATATCGGGTTTTTCCATCATCGACAGGAATTGGCGAGCGTAAGTCGACAGTGACTCTACGTAGCGGCGCTGGCCTTCAGCGTAGAGGGTGTCGAAAGCCAGGGAAGATTTGCCGGAACCGGATAAGCCTGTAATCACCACCAACTTGTCCCGGGGTATATCCAGGTCAATGTTCTTCAGGTTGTGAGTGCGGGCGCCGCGTACTTGGATTGTATCCACAGGTATTACCAGAATCAGAACGAAACAGAAAAGTATAGAGCTAGCGGGATGGCCTTTGCAAAGGGAAACGCACCTTCAATATGAAACAACATGGGCAATTAAGGGTGACGCGCAAAATCTGCTGCTGATGAAAGGCGAAACTGCTATCATTCGCCCTCAGTTTCAAAGACCATTCCAAGTGATTACCGAAACTCCGATGACTCCGCTGGAGCGGCGCACCGTAGGCTCTCTCGCGCTGCTATACAGCTTCCGCATGCTGGGCCTGTTCATGGTGCTGCCGCTGCTGGCGCTGTACGCCGCAGATACCCCCGGGGCAACGCCGGCGATGATAGGTCTGGCGCTGGGAGCCTATGGCCTGACACAGGCGTTGCTGCAGATTCCCCTGGGCTGGTTGTCTGACCTGGTGGGGCGCAAACCGGTAATCATCGGTGGCCTGTTGTTCTTCGCCCTGGGCAGCGTGGTGGCAGCGCAGGCAGATACCCTGTGGGGTATCGTCATCGGCCGTGGCCTGCAGGGTGCCGGTGCTATAGCCAGCACAGTAATGGCACTGGTGGCGGATCTCACTCGAGACGAACAACGCACCAAGGCTATGGCCATGGTAGGCATGAGCATAGGCCTTTCTTTTGCCCTGGCACTGATCCTCGGCCCGCTGATGGCCGCCGCTGGTGGCTTGTCCTCCGTGTTCTGGCTAACCGCCGTGCTCGCTGTGACGGGAATTCTTATCGTTATGTTCAGGGTACCCACGCCCCAGGCATCACCGCAGCAGCACGAAGAGGTGGGTGCCCGTGGCCACCTGATTGGTCGCAGTCTGCGCGACCCGGCCCTGGTGCGACTGAACGTGGGGGTGTTTGCCCTGCACTTTGTGTTAATGGCCAGTTTTCTTGTCGTGCCGGGCTTGATAGAGGGGCTGGCAGGTATTGAGCGTGATCGACACTGGCAGGTTTATCTGCCTGCACTGGTACTGTCTATTGCGGCCATGGTGCCGATGATGATTATAGCGGAGCGGGGCGGCCGGCTCAGGGCCATGTTCCTGCTGGCCATCGTCGCTGTCTTTTCCTCGATGGCATTGCTGGGAACAGCGGGCAATTCCATCATGTTATACCTGAGCCTATGGCTGTTTTTTGCCGGGTTTAATTATCTTGAGGCAACGCTGCCGTCGCTGATCAGCAAGACTGTTTTCGCCGGTGGCAAGGGTACAGCCATGGGGGTTTATTCCACCTGTCAGTTCCTGGGGGCTTTCGCTGGCGGAGCTCTTGGTGGCTGGTTGTTGCAACACTATGGACTCTCTGCGCTGGTTGGGGCCTGTCTTGTTCTCTGCGGCCTCTGGGTTTTGTTTGCGTTACCCCGGCAAAATAGCCCTGAACTGGGCGCTACTGAGGTCACAGGGGCCTGAGTTGATGGAATATGGACGGCCTTGCTGTCGCAATTGAAGGGCGGGATTGCTATAGTCCCCGGTCCGTTAAAATAAAATTATCGTTACTCCACGAGGAATATTTATGGCTTCACGAGGCGTGAACAAAGTCATCATTGTTGGCAACCTGGGCAATGATCCCGAGACCCGTTTTTTCCCCGACGGCGGCGCCGTTACCAATGCCAGCGTTGCCACCAGCGAGACCTGGAAGGACAAGCAGACCGGTGAGCAGAAAGAGCGCACCGAGTGGCACCGGGTAGTATTTCGCGACCGCGGTAATTTCCGTCTGGGTCAGATTGCCGGTGAGTACCTGAAAAAGGGCTCGAAAGTTTATGTAGAGGGCTCTTTGCAGACTCGCAAATGGCAGGGCCAGGACGGTCAGGATCGCTACACCACGGAAATCGTGGCCAATGAAATGCAGATGCTGGATAGCCGTGGCGCCGGTCAGGGCCAGGGTCAGGGCGGTGGTCATCCGCAGCCGCAGGCAGCACCTCAAGGTGCAGCTGCAGCGCCCCAGGCTCAGAGTGCTCCTGCTCCCAGTCAGGACTTTAATAACTTCGACGACGATATACCGTTCTAGGGGACATAATAAGATTGCGCGTCCTGATCCTAGATTCCGATAGCCCTCTGGGGCAAGCGCTGACTGGATTTCTGGAGCAGCTAGGGCGCCATGAACTGGTGCCCCTCAGTCGAGCTCAATCACGTTGGAAAAGCGAACGTCAGGCCAAGAAGGCCGTACGACGAGCAGAGTGTGATGTGGTTGTAGATATTCGGGTGGCCGCCAGTGCAGATGGCGGCCACGATTTATATGACCTGGATTTGAAACGCTGTCATTGGGTGGCCAAGGCCATCGCGCGGGACAAACTGGGCTACCTGTTTGTTTCCAGCTCCCGGGTGTTTTCCGGCGAACTGGGCCGCCCTTACAAAGAAGATGATGAACTGGACGGCAGCGATGAACTGGCCGAGTTGCAACGCTCTGCAGAACAGATTGTGCGAGAGCAGTGTGAGCAGCACCTGATTATTCGTCTGGGCCCGATATTTAGCAGTGACGGCCCCAGTCTGGTAACCAATATTCTGGGCCAACTGGTCGAGGGAGAGCCGCTTAAGCTGGATAACAACCTGGCTGGTGCCCCGGTGTCATCTGCCGATGGCGCCAGGGTGATATCTGCAATTTTGGATCAGCTCAGTACCCAGGCTGATTTATGGGGTACTTACCATTACGGTAGTTCCGATACTGCCACCTACTTTGAATTTGCTGAAACCGTATTGGCCGCAGCCTCGCAGTTTTCTGAGTTCAGCCCGTCGGTGGTTGAGCCCCTGCCACTCGAAGATGGGCAACTGCGTCTTAATCGCT
>ERZ1046740.1108-NODE-1108-length-19845-cov-7.722789_pt1 | contig 19845 bp, 17 predicted proteins | sample MGYA00383093_ERZ1046740 | MGnify/ENA primary metagenome ERZ1046740 (study PRJEB29581, sample SAMEA5548363) | metagenome | biome: marine; feature: coastal; material: water | depth 25 m | study: Short-term variability in the microbial, nano- and picoplankton... | reverse complement strand
CAGCAAATTAGTCTTGAAGTACCACAAATAGAACTAACCTTTTTTGAAATTACATACCTATGTGCAATGGTAACTGCATCAACCCACAATGTTAGCGTATTAATCTTAGAAACAGGATTAGGCGGGAGACTTGATGCAACGAGAACCGCTCCCGCAGACACATGTATTATCACTTCTATTTCACCCGAACATACTGAAATTTTGGGTGATGATATTTGCAAAATTGCAAAGGAAAAGGTTGCTATTGCAAGACCAGGAGTAAAGATAATTATTCGCAATCCTGAAGATGATGAAGTGGAATCTGCAATGCGTGAAGAATGTCAATCTGCTGGAAACATAGAACTTGCAGAAACACCACTACCTGCTCAACCAATCTTTGTTGAGATTCCACCGATGGTCACCACTCGCCAAGAGGCTGCAATTCTCGTAGATCATGCATTAAAACGAAATGGAATGGATACATCAAATGTATGGCAAGCAAAGAATTCCCTGCAATGGCCTGCGCGGATGCAATTCATACCTGCTGCAAAAACAGGCGGTCATGAATTCCTACTAGATGGCGCACATAATCCAAGTGGAATGGAAAGGGTGATGCCAGAGGTTGCAAATGTTATTGAGAATTATAAGATTCAAGCGTGGTCATTGATTTTTGCAACATCACCGCAGCAAGAAATGGACAAGTTTATCGCGCCATTACTCGATTATTGCCAGATTAATCCTCCGAGAGAAATTATTGTCACTGCCCCACAGGGTGGAAGATATCCTGGAATTGAACCTAAGCAATTGATGAATTACTTCATGTCGATTGATTGTGATATTTCTGCGGTTGAATATCCTGAAAGCGCATTAGCGATTATAGAGGAAAAATCTACATTTGATGTTGGACTAATCGTTAGTCTAGGCTCTATCTACTTACAAGGAAATCTCCTTGGTTTGCTATATCTTGACAGTGATGAAGACCTAAGTTTACTTGCGAAGATATGAAACAAGAACAGTGATTGCAAGGTTTGGTGAGGGTATGAAAGACAAGCATTTGACAATCCGAATACAACAATGCTTAGCTTTGGCCGAGGCTTCAAATTGCCCGCGCAGGAAATTCGGCGCATTACTGGTTGACCCTGCAAGAAATGTCATTTTGATGGATGGATATAACGGTGGACCAAGGGGGGGTGGGCGTCTTTGTGGAGGCGAGGAATGCCTCCGAGACACCCATAAAGTGGAATCTGGAACACGGGTTGAAATTGGTTGTCACCATGCTGAAATGAATCTGATTTGCAATGCTGCTGCAAATGGCGTTCCAACCAATGGTGCATGGTTAATCATTACCGGAGAGCCTTGTATGATGTGTGCGAAATTGATTCATCATTCTGGGATCGAAAGGGTTGTTATTGTCGATGGCGGTTTTATGGGAGAAAATGGAGTTGAATACCTAACATCCCATGGTGTTGAGATTCAAAGTGCAGAAGGACCCAAGGACCCTAGAAGTCAAAATTAGTGATTCAAAACAACATCTGAATATTGTAAAGACTATGATTTTCCCCCTTTAGGGGGAATGTTGTGAGAGTGACAGTCATATGCAAGCCCTAACTCGCATCTGTTATGAGCGAAGAAGAGAATCTCGATAATTCAGGCCGGAATATTTCTGAAAAGTTCGCTGCTGTTGAGAGGGAACTTCGTAGTGAATCCTTTATCGATTCAATAAAAGACCAACTTTCCGGCATGATAGGAATGGCATTTATGTTCGTAATTACTATCGCAATCGCTCTTTTTATCCGACCATGGTATGATATCGCCGGATTACATGCATTTGGAGAGGCTGGTGCAACTCAAGTAAAATATATCGCAATTGAATTGACATTTATTTTCTTATTTACTGCGGCTATACTGGTTCTAGCAAAATACAAGAAAGACTGGATAATAAAATATGGAATTATGGGTGTATTAGCGATTGCACTAATGTATACAACTGTTCCTTTAGCACATATGTTTGTTATTGATTTTGATACTGAACCATTTGAATATGATTCTGCCTCATCAACTACGAGTGAATCTTTCCTTATTCCATATGGGTTGGATGGTTTTCTAACCACTGAATTAACTGGTGAAACGGATGGTCCATGGAATGATTCTGTCAGTCTTTGGCAGGGATTGCCATTTGAAGGAGAGCCGGTATGGCAAGTTGACCAAGCGCGAAATCCCGGATATGATGTGGGCGGTACAAATGTTGCTTTGTATGGAAATATAGCAACCTTCACAAACGGTGTATGGATTTGGACTATCGATATTGACACTGGTGAAAAATTGAATACTTTTGCTTGCCATACTTATCTTGATGAACAGATAGTTGCGCTGCCAAATATGCACACAGGTTGTTCATTAGCAGTTCAAATTGATGATTCTATGTATCTGATTGCCAATGAGGATACAATGTTCCATTACAAGGTGTTTGGAGAGGTCCTTTCGCCGGGACCACAAGCGACATGGGCATTACCTACCAATCTTGGAGTGGGCGATGGACTACTATATGCCGAGGCTATTTCAGAGGACAGATTACTAATCATTACAATGACTCAAGTAGCCATTATTGAATTAGAAGATACAAATGATGCTTTTAGTGAAGAAGATGTTGTTGAAACTGCAAAGAGTGTTTTTGTTAGAAATGCAACTAGTTCCTATACTAGTTCTGATTTTGGTCATTCTCCTTGGTCTGATGTAACAATGGAAAATGCAAGTTCCAATACTGGTTTTGTTCTACTTGGTGAAAGCAATGGCGATGTTCTTGGAATTGAATGGAATCAATCGGCTGAAATTGAAGTTGAGGAACAAATGCACTTGATGGATTTCTCAAATACAATACAATCCGTTAGATTGACCGATTTGGATACATCTGGATATACTGATATGCTAATTGCCACAGAAGATTCTGCAGTTTGGCTACATGGTACTTTATTGAAAAATAGAATTTCATTCCCAATAGACTCAAATTTCACAACTGGTTATTTTGTTGATGAATCAGAAAGTAGTTCCCAATTTGTTGCAATTTATGATACAGATGGAGCAACTGCTAAGCAAGGAAAGGTTACAGGCGATATGATGGCATTGGACGGATTACAACTGTATGATGGACCACTATTAGTTGGATTAATTGTCGCTATCGCATTGATGGTTTTGTTATATGTTCACAGCGAATGGTATGTGGTTAACAGCGTAGGAATATTAGTTGGCTCAGGAGTTATTGTAATGCTTGGAGTCTCTTTCGTTCCTTCTCTTATCATTATCTTCATGATAGCTGCTGCAATATATGATGCATGGGCGGTATACAAGTCTAAGCACATGCTAGAATTGGCTGACACAATGATCGGTTTACAACTTCCAATTCTATTGGTTGCTCCTCAAGACAAAGGATACTCATTCAAAGAAAATCAACCACAAATAAGTGGCAGAGGCGAAGATATTCCTGCTCAAACATCTTCCGAAAACAAACAGGCTAAAACTGCTGCCAAAAACAAGGGTGGAGAAGCGATGTTTATGGGTCTCGGCGATGTTATTTTCCCTGGGATGTTAGTTCTGTCTTGCGCTCAATGGCTTGACGAATCTGTGGCAATGCCGGTTGCGCTTGGCGCATTGGTCGGCGGCCTATGCGGGTACGCGGCATTGATGTATTTCGTAGCACAAGGAAAGGCACAAGCAGGATTACCTCTGCTAAATGGTGGCGCTATCCTCGGATATCTCCTTGCAGGATTATACTTCATAGGGGCCTCATTGTTCAGTTTTGGAATTAGTTGGTGAAGAAAATGCTTGATATTACTTTGTTTAGAGAAACCCCCCAAGTGATCTTTGCAGATCACGATAAGCGTGGTATTCCCCATGACAAAATTAAGCAAGTGATTGAATTAGACCAACAATGGAGAGATATGCAACACCAAACCAATCAACTAAGACAACAAAAGAATGTCGCAGCTCGCGGTATTGGTGAGGCAATGAAATCTGGAAATCGAGATGAGGCCGAGAAGATAAAGGCGCAAGTTGCAGACTTAGGGGCAAAGATTAGTGCTGCGGAAACTGCAACAGATGATGCTCTAGCAGCGAGGGATAAAATCCGCATGACAATTCCTAATATTCTTCATCCAGATGTTCCAGAAGGTGCTGATGAAAGCGGAAATACACAGCATAGTGTACATGGTGAGAAACCAAGTTTTGATTTTGAGCCTCGAACTCATAATGAACTAATTGAGATGAATAAATGGGTTGACTTGAAACGTGCTGCAAAGATTGTTGGTTCACGTTTCTTCTTCCTCAAAGGAGATTTGGCTCGTCTAGAGTTTGCTTTACAACAATATGCTGTTGATTTCATTCGCCAGCGAGGCTTCACTTTCGTTCAGCCTCCTGTAATGATGAACCGAGAAGCCTACGAAGGTGTTACTGATTTGGCTGATTTTGAAACAGTAATGTATGGAGTTGAACCTGATAATTTCTACATGATAGCAACATCAGAACACCCACTTACAGCGATGTACATGAATGAGACAATCCCAGAACATCAATTACCTTTGAAAATTGTAGGTGTGTCACCTTGCTTTAGAAGAGAAGTCGGTTCGCATGGTCAATCTGACTTAGGTATTTGGCGAGTTCATCAATTTACAAAAATTGAACAAATTATATTCGCAACTCCAGAACAATCATGGGAACTTCAAGAAGAGTTGTTACAAAATTGTATTGACTTATGGGATAGTTTACAAATTCATTACGAAGTAGTCAACATATGTACTGGAGATATGGGCACTGTTGCTGCAAGAAAGTATGATCTTGAAGCATGGATTCCAGGAGCAAATCAATACAAAGAAATCGTCTCCTGTTCAAATTGTACTGACTATCAAGCAAATAGATTGAATATTCGCTATGGCCAACCAGGCCATGCATCTCAACCGATTGCACATACTCTCAATTCAACAGCAGTAGCAACATCTCGGGCACTGGTGGCAATTATTGAGCAGAACCAACTCGCTGATGGTAGAGTAAGTATTCCTGAAGTATTGCGACCACATATGGGTGGTCAAGAGATTCTTGAGCCATGTGATTGGGGCTGAAATTAATTGGTGAGAATATGCGTAGCATTAAGGCAATATTATTGGTGTCCATATTCCTATTAGCACCCCTTTCGGGTTGCTTTGGTGAAGATTCTGTTAGCGAAGTTGTTGCTGATATCTCTATTGGGGAAGAGCAAACATTGGTTGCAATACGCGGTCAGCCTTACTTCTTAGAAGTTGATTCTAATGTTGATTTCAAAGTTCACCGCTCCCCTGGTATGTTTTTTGTTGATGAATATAATGTGTATAGAGATTCAATGAACTGGACATATTCATCTGATGTTTCTACAGTTGAATTATTGATAATTGATACTGAGCAAAGTGAGTTAGAACTCTCTGTTAGTTCGGTTGATGATGAAATATTTTGGAATGCAACATTAACTCTTGAAGATTCAAGTGATATGATGCTAGTCGATGGACGTAGGGCTTTTGATACAATTGATATGCTGACTACTGATTGGAATAATAGATGGTGTGCAAGTGCTTCTATTCATGATGGTGGGGCAAATTATGAGGCTGCTGCCAATGGAATGGCAGCAATTTGGGAGACATATGGATTTGATGAAGTAGTCGTAACTCATTACGAAGATGACCCAGACCAAATCAATGTTGTAGGCTACAAATACGGACGATTATATCCAGACCAAATCATATTATTAGGCGGTCATTTTGATGTTGCTTATGCATTTACTCCTCCTGGTGGAGGCACAAGTGAAGGTGCTAATGATGATACCAGTGGCTCGACTGTAAGTATGGAAGTTGCTCAAGGAATTGCAAGTCGGGAATGGGACCACACTGTGGCAGCAGCACTATGGGCGTGTGAAGAAGAAGGATTGCTTGGTTCTGCAGCATTCGTTAGTCATTTACCAGAAAATCAAAGCATCAAGGCTTACATGAATTTTGATATGGTTTCACTAAATTATCCAATCGTTCCACCTCCTGGTTATGGTCCATATGACTTAGGAATTGCAACAGCAGGTGCTGATGAAGGTAATCTCAGCCAGATGAATGAATGGGTGCGAATGGTTGTTGAAGATGAAATGAGTTTTGATGATGCTCCTCAAAATGATATTCACTGGGCTAGTGAAGAAACCTGTGCTAGTGACCATTGTTCATTTTTTACTAATGATTATGCAACATTCAATTTCTTTAGTGCTGGAGGGGATATTTCATTCTGGCAAGAATGGCATTCAGGCACAGATAACCTTGATTTTATGGTAACCAAAGCGGGTGGAGAGGATAACTTAGGAGATGGTTTCAATACTCTTGTTTGGACTTCATTGAATCTATTCATTCATATTGACAATACTGATGATTCTTTCCAAGGACGTTGGTATTCAGCCCCTGCTGAAGAATAATAATAGAGAAATTGTTTTTTAGCACTGCCTCTAATAACATTCATGGAATGGCCTCTTAATGAATTTAAGAATGCTCGGCGAAGAGCAGTTATCTTCACATTTCTAGTGCTATTAACACCTACTTACTTTTTCCATTCATATGTAATGGAATCTTCTCATGGTGATAGAACATGGCTAATCATTTCAATAAGCACAATTCATATTGTAATCTCTATTCTGTACGCATTTCCTAACCTTTTTGTAAAAAGAATAGGTTTAATGTCATCGATTTTAGGAGACGATATCGTTAATGGAAAGGGATTCAATACTTTGTTTCAAAAGATTTACTTTGTAGCTTTCCAAGCCGTTGGTGCTGCAACTGTTGGAGAGATTAGTAGAATTTGTATTGTAGAGATAATGCAAAGAACTCCTCCTGAAATACGAATAATACCACTATTCAAGGGTGGAATGTATGCATTGATTACATCATCACTTATCGCTGGATTTTTGTGGATTGGAATCACAAGGTCACGTGAAAAAGTCATTATTCGTAAGCACTGGCGTACTGAATAAACAATGAGTGTTCTCAATCAGAATCGCTCTTAGCCATACGAAATGCATCGATTATTGCTCAAGATGCACCTCAAGTTCGGGATGTACAACATTACCGAGCCGCCAAATTGCAAGGCAAATAATCGCTGGCACTAAATTGCATACGAGTAAAGCGATATTTCCTGCACGAGACCATTCCTCAACCTCTGTGGGGTCATATTCTTCACCTGAATACTCGCCCTCTCCGCCGTCAAATTCCCCATCGCCGTTTAGGTATACGTTGAGGGTGACTGAATTGTAAATAGCGGGGCCCATCAAAATCAGGGTCGCCAACCCGACTAATATCGCGGTTTTATTTGGTTTATCTAGGGCCCCATTTTTTGCGGCTCGGATGAATGGGATAATACAAAGTATCCCAGTAATAATCATGAACCAATCCATTGGATTTCCACGATGATCAAACCCAAATTGAACCCCCATGTAGTGATATGTTAGGAAGCCGAGGTATAGCGCAGCCAAAGAGAATATACTCGTCATCCAAGCGATACCAAGAACAATTCTAATCACCCTCATTTCAAGACGTAAAAAGAGCCATGGTAAGGCTACGATAGCGATTGCGGAAATCCACTTGATATATCCAACGGCTGGGTCATTTGATGAAAGTTCCATTAGGACCATGTATGCACCGTCTTGGGAAATACAGCAGCGGTATTTCAAGGTGACATATTACTTATTTTCAAAATTAGTATTGAACCACTTTGGCAATTGATTAGAAATCACTCTTTGAGTTCACTTTCAATTTCGGCAAATTTCTTAGGATTTTGTACCTTGAGAAATTCAAGGTATGCTTCAACACTATCAAACTCAAGTGGCACTATCAATATCTCTTCACAGTCTTGGCATTGGTAACGTTCTCCTGTCATGAACCCCATCCATGGATAGACTCGATAGCCATAGCAACTTGAACAGATTCTAAAAGATGACATTTTAACACCCTACAACTTACTGTTTAATTGGATGTTATATGGTTCTTTCTTGAACTCGCTTTCTAGAATCTAACCTTTGTTTAATCAATACTTAATTCTCTTGAGGTTGATAAGACCACACTTTTGTAGTGATGATAGCCATAACCAAAATCTTTGCAAGATCCCATAACAAGAAAGGTTCAACACCCCATCCAAAGGCTTTGGAAAAATCAACCCCATATGATTCAGCAAGCCATAATGTTCCAAAGAGATATACCGGAATCATAGCAGAAAACCAACAAATAATCTGTGCCTTAATATCTGCAACCCCTGCTTTTCTTGAACGGTCTAACCCTTCAGCAACCAAGGCTGAAGCTAGTGGGAATGCTAACAAATATCCTCCTGAAGCAATTAATTTTCCACTTGAAAATAATTCTGACCCGCCTGAAGCAAATACGGGTGCGCCCAATGCGCCAATCACCAAATAAAGGAAACCAGATGCAAAAGCATCATTTCTTCTAAGATATACTCCCGTCGCCAATACTGCAAATGTTTGGAAGGTGTAGGGTACTGGAGTCCATGGAAGGATAAATGCAATTTGTGCTGAAAGAGCAGTTAACCCTGTAAAAAATACAACTGTTATTGCTCTCTCTAATATTGTCATCTTTGAGGAACTTAAATCTAAATGCCATTGTTGGGGTTTATTCCATACCACTTTACTAAACATATTTTTTGCCAATGTCTGAATGTATTTATCAATTTCCAATCAATAGTGATCTTTCATCTCATTTAGTGATCTAACCGAACGTTTGAAAAGGCCATTTAGTCACTCTCTGCCTAGCATAAACATTAACAGCAATTAATTAATGGAATTTGTATGAACGATGAAACACAAGGCCCATTTCACTTTTTCAAAACTCTACCTTTGCCACTCAAAGTCTTGTTTGGAGTGGTTGATGTTTTGATTCTTGTTGGACTATTGTATTACTTTGTTTAACCAATCCTAGTGATTTTCTAGTAATCGTTGTAATCACTACAATCGACTATTGTTCTAAGTCAAGTAGCGTTACACCCTGTTCAACTTGGTCGCCAGCATTGAAATTAATCGCAGTAACGACTCCATCTGTTGATGCAACGATTTTATGTTCCATCTTCATCGCTTCTAAGATCATCAAAGTAGTACCAGCACTCACTTCTTGGCCAACTTCAACCATTACTTCAAGGACCTTTCCTGGCATTGGTGCTGTTAATCCACCTTGCTCTTCACTTGCACTTGCACCCGGCTCAATTTGTTCTAATTTGAAAGTCTGTCCACATAGATGAACCCACCAAATATCTCCGACCTTGGCTGCTCTAGCAAGATGCGAGGAACCGTCAACAGTAGTTACCTGAAGTCTTCCATCATCAAGAATTTGACAAGATTGCCCTTCAAAGTTCCATGAATCTCCTTGCTTAGAAATTGTCACTTCGACTAAGCCGTCCTCTGTTTTGAACTGGTTCTGCATCATGGAAACCTCCTGTTCAAAGTTTGGAATGGGCTGACTGGACCGTCTGATGAAACTTGATTGGAAACTGAAGAACCTCTTCTCTGTAGCCCATTTGCCTCTGCACAAGAGGCAATTAATAATGCTGCATTTTTCATGGATTGTGAAACATTAGGTGACCATCCATTTGGCCATAATCTGTCAATAGTTGTTGTATCGGTTGCTCCGTTAACCACTTCTGGCTGGTCGCATAATTCACGCAGGAATCTTATGTTGGTAGTTGTGCCTAAAACAACAAATTCATCCAAGGCCCTTCTCATCCTCTGTAAGGCTTCTTTTCTGCTAGGTGCCCACACGATTAGTTTGGCAAGCATTGGGTCATAATTTGGTGTTACTTCATCTCCTTCTCGCACACCGGTGTCAAGACGTACACCAGGCCCTTCAGGGGGAGAGAATACCGCCAGTTTACCAATCGCTGGAAGGAAGTTATTTGCCGCATCTTCTGCATATAATCGCACTTCAATAGAATGGCCTCTTATCATCAAATCTCCACATGACATCGGTTGTCCTGCTGCAATTCTCAATTGCTCTCTTACCAAGTCAACGCCTGTAATCAATTCAGTAACCGGATGCTCAACTTGAATTCTAGTATTCATTTCAAGGAAAAAGAATTCACCATTAGGTGCGAGGAGGAACTCAACTGTTCCTGCACCTTCGTAATCGACTGCTTTGGCTGCTGCAACAGCAGCACTTCCCATCGCTTCCCTCAATTGAGGCCTCATAGTAGCGCATGGCGCTTCTTCGAATACTTTCTGATGTCTTCTTTGTACACTACATTCTCTCTCTCCAAGATGAATGGTTCTGCCATGTCTATCGGCAAGAATTTGAATCTCAACGTGTTTAGAACCTGTCAATAATCTCTCAATGTATACTCGGCCATCGCCAAATGCTGCAATCGCTTCTCGCCGAGCCCCTTGTGCTGCTGAAATCAATTCACTTGGATGATGAACAGCGCGCATTCCTTTGCCACCACCGCCACTTGATGCTTTGAGAAGAAGAGGATATCCAACTCTATGGCTTGCCTCTTCTATTGCAGCCAATGCAGCTTGTTCTTCAACCTCCTCAATCTCTTCGCCAGGAATTACAGGAACTCCTGCATTACGCATTGTGATTCTGGCAGTCATTTTATCGCCCATTTGGGTAATTGCAGCAGGACTTGGTCCAACCCATTGGATTCCAGCATCACCTACTGCTTGAGCAAAGTCTGCTCTCTCCGATAAAAATCCAAAACCAGGATGTATGGCATCAACTGCATTATCTGCAGCAATTTGCAGAATTTGGGCTTGATCTAAATATGTGGATGCGATACTATCTCCTTGTAACATTACGGCTTCATCTGCAAGTTCAACGAATAAGGAATTTGCATCATTATCTGCATATATTGCCAAAGAAGCGATTCCTGCCTCATTACAAGCACGAAGAATACGGCAAGCGATTTCACCACGATTTGCCACCAGAACCTTAGACAGTTTGTTGGCCATAATATCACCCCTTTATCGTTTCAAATGTTATTGGTTATTCGCTTTCTGGCTTCCAGTTAGCACTACGCTTGTCAAGGAATGAAGAAAGGCCTTCTTGACCTTCGTTAGATGCGCGCATTTTGCTGGTAAAATTAAGAGTCCAATTTCTTAATTCTGCATCACTATCTGTGAATCTATCAAATCCTAATGTCAACTCTTTTGCCAATGTTACTGCACATGGGCCTGTGGTTAGAACTTCGGCAATAATTGTGTCAACTTCTATACTCATTTGTTCAGCATCAACCAGTCTTTCAACGAAACCAATGCGCAATGCCTCTTCGCCTTCGATGCGGCCGGCGGTCATCGCCAATCTTCTAAAGCAAGCAGAACCTAATCTTCTGTAGACATAAGGACCGATTACTGCAGGGAGGATTCCTAATTTCCCTTCCGATAATGCAATTTTGATATTCTGATTGGCAATTACGTGGTCACAACAAGCGATTAATCCTGCACCTCCACCCAATGCAACACCTTGTACTGCGCCTATTGTAAAGCATGGGTGAGACCAAAGTCCGTTGAATAAGCGGTCAAGCCTTTCAGAATCTGCTCGGTTTTCCTCAGCACTATTGGCTCCAGCATCCCGCATCATATTGATATCAGCGCCTGCACAAAAATGACGCCCTGCGCCACTTAAGACCAATGTTCTAAGAAATGGTTGCCCATTTTCATCAACCAATGAATCCAAAGCACCTGCACTTCTTTGTGCAGTCCATTGCAATACTTCACACAATTCTGTAATCATTTGAACATTGAGAGCATTATACTTGTCTTCTCGATTCAACATAATGTGACAACCTGAGCCTGAAATCTCTAGGCTAATCAATTCGGTTTGTGGTGGATTTTGCATATTTACCATGTTTAAAACTCCAATTGCATTTTTAATTTTTCAATTACATTATCACATACGGAATACGCCAAATTTATTATCGGGCATTGGGGCATTCCTCGCTGTTGCCAAACATAACCCGAGAACATCACGTGTATCTCTTGGGTCGATTATTCCATCATCCCATAATCTGGCTGTTGAATAATATGGTGAACCTTCAGTTTCGTACTTATCCAAAATTGGCTTTCTGAAATTTTCTAATTCCTCATCTTCCATAGGAGGTAGTCCTTCTCTTGCTCTTTGATCTTGTTTGACTGTCGTCAATACATCAGCAGCCTGAGGCCCGCCCATTACAGAAATACGAGAATTAGGCCACATGAAGAGGAATCTTGGGTCATATGCTCTACCACACATACCATAATTTCCAGCACCATGAGAACCTCCGATAATAACTGTGAATTTTGGTACGTTAACACAGGATACAGCTGTTACTAATTTTGCTCCATCCTTAGCAATCCCGCCTGCTTCGTAGGCTTTTCCGACCATAAATCCAGTAATGTTCTGCAAGAATACCAAAGGAATTCCTCTTTGACCACATAACTCAACGAAGTGAGCACCTTTCAGTGAGGATTCTGAAAAGAGGATTCCATTATTTGCTACGATTCCTACTTTATGGCCATGAATATGAGCAAAGCCACAAACCAGTGTAGTTCCATATCTGCTTTTGAATTCATGGAATCTTGAGCCATCTACGATTCTCGCGATTACTTCTTTGATATTCAGTGGAGTTCGATTATCGCTTGGAATTAATCCTAACAAATCATCAACATCGTGTGCTGGCTCTTCCACTTCTGCGAATGCTGCTGGGGCTAGTTGTCGAGGACCTAGGTTTTCAACAACATTGCGAACCATGCGAAGTGCTTCGCTTTCATCTTCTGCAAAGTGATCTGCTACACCTGATTGCACAGTGTGGACTTCCGCCCCGCCTAATTCCTCAGCAGTTACCTCTTCACCGGTTGCTGCTTTGACCAAAGGAGGGCCTGCAAGGAAAATAGTACCATTTCCTTTGACAATGATTGATTCATCGGACATTGCTGGGACATATGCGCCTCCTGCAGTGCATGAACCGAGTACTGCGGCAATTTGTGCAATTCCATCACCGGACATCTTTGCTTGATTGCGGAAAATTCTACCAAAATGGCCGATATCAGGGAATACTTCATCTTGTAATGGCAAGAATGCGCCACCTGAATCAACTAAGTAAATACAAGGAAGGTGGTTTTCATGAGCGATTGATTGAGCACGAATGTGTTTTTTTACAGTCATTGGATAGTAACTACCACCCTTTACTGTTGCATCGTTTGCAACGAATAAGCACTCTCTTCCATGGACCATACCAATTCCTGTAACCACTCCTGCTGAGTGTGCTCTGCCATCATATAACTCAAATGCTGCAAGTGGAGATAATTCCAAAAATGCGCTACCTGGGTCAATGATGTGGTCTATTCTTTCCCTTGGCAACATCTTACCGCGAGATTGGTGTCTTTCGACATATTTGCCTCCACCTCCATTACTTGCAACTGAAAGGCGTTGACGAAGAGTTGCAAGTAATGCCTCATTATGAGACTTACGAGCAACGTAGTCAGGGTCACTACGAATGACACGAGTTGGTAATCTATCCATTGCTACCCCTTCAATACAAGCCAAGTCAAACCCGCATTTAACATCAAAGGCAAGAAGGACTCCATGACCTTAATTTCTCAAACTCCGAGAACTAATCGACCAATATCACGAAGGCCTGGGGCTAATCCAACGATGAGTACTGCTAAGACGATTAGTTGACGAAGATGAGTTTGCCTGTTTTCAACTCTCATTTGAACAAACATCCAAGCGATTAAACCAACTAAACAGGCCTTTAGAATTGTGAATAACCAAGCGCCTTCGCCAAATGTAATACCCAGCATTTCGTTGACCTCTCCACCAATTTCTATGACTCCATTTGAGACCGGGTGCTTTTCACCATAACCAAAGAAATCAATCCCCATCATAGTGGCAAATCCATCGACTAACTGCCCGAATACCATTGCAATAACCATTGGTGATGCTAATAATGCATTATTTGACAACCTTTCAATCGGGTGATCTTTGACCAATTCCTCTTCAAATTCCCAACTCTTGAGACTGATTCCTTCAGGAAGGACTCCTGCATCGAATCCGGTTGATTTTAGTAATCTTGCATCTTCAATTCCTTTTTTGTACATCCAATAACAAACGATAGCAGGGATTCCGATTACGATTAAGATAGGCCATAGAGTAATTTCTGAATTGTTCATGCCACTTTCTTGTTGCCAAGGAGTGATAATGAATTGGCCCCAGTGAGATAGCCCCATTACAATAGCTGCAACTGCGAAAGAAAACATTCCCCTTGTAAGTGCAGGCCAACCTCTTGTCTTTATCAGAATAAAATATAACGCAGTAAAGGAAGTCATCAAGCCTATTATCACCATTTGGCTACCGATTTGTGGATGTTCTGCATATGCTGGCCGATAGAGCATTGTCCAATGTGCAAATAATAGAAGCCCAAGGCTTGAGAAGAGTGTTGTATGTTTTCTTGATTCGGCCGAGAAACCACTATCCGAATCCCACTTTCCTGCCAAGTAATGAGAAATTAATGCGACCACTACTAGCCATGTGGTAAGGTGTAGGTGGATGACTGGGGAAATGAATAACCAATCCACTTCACTACTGTAGAAATCTGCATCCTCAAGAACCCTCAATATAGGGGCAAGGCTAACCCAAGCAATCAATGCAAGAGTCATTCTATCATCGGCTGGAAGTTGTAATTTTCGGAATACTGCTTGTAAGACAATTACGCAGATGAACATACTGGATGTGTAAATTGCAGTGTTTTGTGGAGTATAACCCGCATCTCCTGCCACGCCAGCATCTTTGAGAATTGGATCCCATATTATCGGTTTTAATGTTTCAACCCATACAACTTCATTGAACAAGGTCAATCCAACCGCAATAGCGGTAAAGAGAGCAAGAACTGCCCAAATAGCCACTTTTTCTAATGGATGGTATTGCTTTGAAGGCAAACAAGGTTTGTGATGAGAAAGAATTTCGTGAATCTCATCAACGTCAGACATTTGCTCGCCTCAAGTAATCCTCATAGCCTCTCGGCCATATCCTTTACCACTGTATAGTCATAATATCAGCAAGAAGGGTTCAGACACCTTGTGAGTTATAACCTCCAAACCAACTCATCTAAGCCTCGGCCGTTGAGTTCCAAGTCTCCATCTGATTGATTGTCTCGATTACTCCTACCACGTCGCCATCCTCCCACCAGTCTACTGCTACAAATGTCGGTCGATTACCCACTTCCTCCCAACAATCAATGGTTCTTTGCAGCAACTTATCATAGTCATTCACATCTTCTGAGCGTTGCGGATCTGATAATCCTAAAGAATTAGACAACCAATTATTCAAGTGCCACACTGGTTGATTGATATCCCCTCGACCAACATCGCATGACATCTCATCCTCATTACCCTCACCATATGGAGTATCCCAACTATGAGTCCACGCATGGTGTAACCAAGGATATTCCAGCTCATCGCTTTCATCCCAATAAACTACCAGGGTCTTGTTTGAAAGCACCATTTCTCCAAGTGTAGGCCAAGGTTCAGCGATTTGATGAACATACGTCTTTTCTAATAATCCAGTCTCATTAAATAGGAATTCTAAATGATTGGAGGGGACATAATTCTCAAGCAGAATGGTCACAACTTGATTTGGATTATCATCCATAAAAGACCTGAGTTGTGATAGCCACGCGAAAGCATCAACTTCACTGTAAGAACAGGGATTAATGATACCATCATTATCCCCATGACAAAAGACTACATCCTCTGGGTTATTTTCTGAATCTGAACGGTGGTGAGTATCGAGCATGAAGGCGCGCACACCACCATTCCATTGTGCTGAAAGACCAGTGTCGTGGTTTGAAGCTGGATAATATACGCCATCCTCGGTGGTTGCGAACGAATTGTGGGTTTCAGCGAAAGTGAAATTGTCGTAAGTGCGCAAACAATATTGCACCAAACCCATACATTTCGGTGCATCAGAACCATTGAATGGGTCAAGACCTTGTTCTTCCTCCCATCCATTTGGAAGGCCATCATTATCCGCGTCTCCCAATGGAGCAAGGGGGGATGTCTTGGTCGTCTCGATACACCCAGCCAATAGAATCGAGGCAATTACGAAAAAGACCACTGCTCTCTGCATCATCTCTTGCTTTGGGTGTTCGGTTTCAATCTTTGCGATATATTCCTTATTTCTAGTGTTCTTTGACGCTTGCTGATGAGTCTTCAGGGCGCAATTTCAGCGCATTGAAAGTACTGTAGTGCATTTCTTTTCAGAAGAAATTCGACGGCGAAGTCCTTGATGCTGATCAATCTAACATCATCGGTCCAGGTGTTGGATCCATTAGCAAAACCGCTATGAGAAGAACCCATCCAGTGAGCATCGATATTCTGAAAAGTGTAGTTTGGAAGTCGGCCAATTTAGTATGTCTCAAAATTACAACAATATTGAGAACGGACATTAAACCTGCAGCCATTAAGAACCAACCTTCTTCCATTGGATTGGCTATTGCAAAGCAAGCAAACCAAAGCAGAGTCATTTGAATAGAAGTTCTAGTTGTAGCAGTTTCACCGAATTTTGAAGGGAATGAATGAATGCCATTTTCTTTATCACTTTCAATATCCATTCTCGCATAATTAATATCAAAGGCAGCAATCCAAAACGTCACTCCCAGAGAAATAAAGAAAATAGTTGGATACCATAGTAAGTCGGTAAATCCATCGTGCATTCCAGTGATTGCTGCCCATCCATGCACATCACCTGCAACGGCAATCCATGCGCCTGCAGGGGCTAATCCAAGGCAAAGTCCTAACCAGAAATGACAAAGCCAAGTGTATCTCTTTAGATAGGGATAGATTACAAAGACGAGTACTGGTAACCAACACATCATCAGTGCTACATGATTGAGTTGCCAGGCAGAGAATACCAACATTATGAGGAAAATTGCACACAGGGTCCAAGCTGTATTCATCGTCATTGAACCCGATGCTAGATGTCTTTCTGCAGTACGTGGGTTTTCAGCATCAATGTCTTTATCGATGATACGATTCAATGCCATTGCAAGACCTCTTGCACCGATCGCTGCGATTAGAATCCAGACCAAATCAAGATTAAGCCATCCATGTTGGGTAGCGGGAATATCGTGCATGAATTGATTATATGCAAGGATGTATCCAATTAATACAAACGGCAAGGAGAACAGGGTATGTTCAATTTTTACAAAACTTGCTACTTGCTTGATATCCATTTACTCACCCCCATTTGATTTTACTGATTCATGGAAAGTCAGATGCTGTGGCCAATGATAGTTTTCCAATTCAGGATGTGAAGCAACCTTCTGTAATGTTTCTTCATCATGTAATGTAATCGCAGGCCAGCGACGAGTTCCATGCACCTTGCTTGGAATTGGAGTCGTTGCATCCCAGCACAATCTAGATTTGTTTGCATCAAAGGTTAAACCTCTTTCAACATCAAATCTGCAAGTAAGTTGCCAAAGTAATCTCTTTCTTGCACCTTCAGCATGTAAATCTAAGTCATCATCAGTGACAAATAGCCAACGAATACCATAATTGTTGTCCAATTGCCAAATTGAATTACGCAATTGAATAATCTGCTCTCTTCTCGCCAATTCTTGGGAATCCAAGAGAATATTTTCTTCCTCATTCAGTAGTGAAGGGTCACAACCTGTTTTGACACTCGGCCGGCCTTCAACCGATGTGCTAACAACAAGCATTGAATCACGCAACATTCTCGCATCGCTAACCAAATCAAGTTTCAAAACATTGGCGAGGAAGGCAGGAATATCTTCAGGCTTGGGTGCAGGATATTGCGAAGCCTTCTCGCTACCTACGTACTGCCTCCATTGAGGCGTATGTTGTGAGTATGAACCTTCCAAAGGTTCGTCATCGCCTCTTGGGTCTGCCTTTGCTAAAGTGGTAGCATCAATGATTAATTTATCATGCACATTCTCATATTTGCTAGCAGCCTCTAAGGCATCGGCAACTTGTCCTTTTAGAACGATGAGATCGGTGGCGGGGTCCACCTTATCATTGAGGCAATCAAGTAATGCTTCCAAATCTCTTGGGTCTTGATTTTCATCGATTGCAACTATTGATTTTAGGAACATCATCTGTCCAGCACCCAATAGTCCAAGAGCAGTTTTTCTTGCTTGTCTTGGATATCTTTGCTTGCTAGCAACGATGGCTAGATTATGGAATCCGGTTTCCATCGGTAAGTGAACACTGCTGACATCACGATGCTGGAATTTTAGAACTGGTGAAAATTGTCGACCAATTGCTTCACCCAAATATCCGTCCTCCATTGGAGGAAGTCCAACGATTGTTGCAGGCAATACTGCATCCTTTCTTGCAGTGATTGCAGTAACGTGCAAGACAGGATATTGTCCCGTTAGAGAATAGAATCCGAAGTGGTCACCGAAAGGTCCTTCTCGTCGTGTTTCACTTGGAATACAATATCCTTCTATGACGATATCAGCATTAGCAGGAATCATTAGTTCTTGTGTTAATGCCTTGGTTATTGGTAGAGATTTACGCCCGAGAATTCCAGCGAATTGGTATTCTGAGAGATTATCAGGAAGGGGGGATATCGCTGAAAAAATTAGTTCAGGCGGTCCTCCAATGCAAATCGCTACAGGCATCTTTGCATCCTTTCCATGCATTGCTGCATGGTCAGCTCCGTGCTTGTGAATTTGCCAATGTAAACCGATTTGTTTTGGACCGAATACCTGAGCGCGATACATGCCCATATTGTGTTCTCCAGTATTGGAATTTTTTGTAATCACCAAAGGCAAGGTTACGAAGTTACCTCCATCCATTGGCCATGTCTTTGGAATCGGCAACTTTGTCAAATCAAGTGGTAACTTAACGCGTTGACAAGCGCCCGTTCGCTTTTTCTTAGGCGGCATTGCCATCGCATCTTTGGCCAGTGGCAATGCTTTCCATGGTCTTTTGACAAATAATCCAATATCTGGCTTCATCATCGCAACCATTCGCTGACCGATTTCATCTTCCTGGCTAACTCCAAGCGCTTGCATTGTTCTTTGCTTGCTTCCGAATAAATTCATCACCAGTGGTATTTCTGAAATCGTACCATCGGCTAATCTAGGTTGAGAAAAGATAACTGCAGGACCATTGTTTTTGACCAATAGGTCAGCGATAGCACCCGCCTCATATTCAACATCCACAGGGCGGTCTATACGAAGTAACTCTCCTTGAGAGTTGAGATGGCCAAGCCATCGCTTCATCGTCACCCACGCCACAACTCCCCTACGGGGAGTACCCCTTTCACTTCTCGCATTGCTCGTTTTGAAATTCAAGAGAAGAAAAATAGCGAAAACAAGGTTGTAATGCAGTATTTTGTGATTTTTTCAACATTATTGTAGAAGAGGCAAGGACCGTTGGTTTCAAGGGCTGCCCTATACAACCGTTGGCTATGGGCGAGCAAGTTCGTTTCTGTGATGTGCTGGTAATCGGTGCTGGTCCAGGTGGTGGTTCTGCTGCTCTTCATTTGAGAAGAGCTGGGTTATCAACAATTATTGTGGAGGCTGACCCAGAGGTCGGAACTCCAGTTCATTGCGGAGAATGTCTTAGTCAGATGGCTGTGGATAATCTCGATTTGGAATTGCCAGATCACGTCAAGGCACTCGATGTTAAAGGAATACGTGTAATATTCCCTGACGGAACTAAGAAACTACTTTCTGAAACTGGCTATGTATTGGATAAGCATCTATTTGAGAGATGGTTGATTCAAGAATCATGCGATATTGGAGCTGAATTATTAGTATCTCATAGAGTGACTTCAATGGAGAGAGTTTTCAATAGCGAAAATCAATTTACCAATTGGAAAATTG
>ERZ1046740.1107-NODE-1107-length-19849-cov-6.578963_pt1 | contig 19849 bp, 14 predicted proteins | sample MGYA00383093_ERZ1046740 | MGnify/ENA primary metagenome ERZ1046740 (study PRJEB29581, sample SAMEA5548363) | metagenome | biome: marine; feature: coastal; material: water | depth 25 m | study: Short-term variability in the microbial, nano- and picoplankton... | reverse complement strand
GTAACCATGAAGGTCTAGACCTAAGTGGCAATTTATCGGTGATACCATGCATGGACGTTCAATTTTCCTTGTCGCACTTTTACTCTTGACGCCAATGTCACAATTTATTGACGCTAGCGCAGCATCTAGCGGGCGCGCTATGGCTTGTAATGGCGACATCTGTCTATCGGAAGTAATGCCTAATCCAAATGGATATGATAATGCATCTTGGCCGGGTGGGGAATGGGTTGAACTGCATAATACTGGTACAACCGACATCAGTATTCTAAATTGGCAATTAAGCAATAAAGCCTCAAAAACACTTGACCTAAACTCAACTACAATCGTAGGATATGACTCACAAAATTCTGCTTCTTGGACTGTATCTGCTGGAGATTACATTATTATTGCAAGAAATGGCACTCCAACTTCGAAATTCTATCTTTCAAATACTGCGGATGCACTTGACCTCTTTGATTCATCAGGAACTAGAGTAGATCAAGCAAGTTGGAATGGTTCAAACTCAGGGAGTAGTAAAATTGCTGACCCTGCAAACGCTGCATATGATTGGATTGATGAATCCAATCCAAGCCCAGGACAGGCAAATGGCGGAGGCCATACAGGACTTGTTCCAAGTGATTTAGTAATCACTGAAGTACTACCAGACCCTTGGCCAAGTTATGATAATTCTACATGGCCTGGTGGCGAGTGGGTTGAGATTTCAAACACTGGCAGTTCAACTATTGACCTTACAGGATGGTCAATTACTGATTCGGCTGGAAATGAGTTAAAATTCAATGAAACACATTTGGTAGGAGCCAATGCCTCTACATCATCTTATGAGATTCTTTCTGGACAGAATAGAATTATCGCCATCAATGGTTCTTCATTTTATGGTGTTCTAAACAATGGAGGGGATACCCTCACACTACACTGGCCAAATGGAACTGATGCTCAACAGATTAGTTGGTCTGAATCTGAACCTGGGTTTTCAATGGTCGATTCATCCGTTGGTGGGCATTGGGTTTACTCGGCTTTCCCAACACCAGGACAACCAAATCCAGGAAGAATAAATCAAATGCCAATTCAACAATCTGGTGTACAATTTAGTGAAATATTATCTAATTCCAGTAACGATGGAGCAATATTCCCTGATGGTGAATGGATTGAATTGCACAATACTGGTTCGGCATCAATTGATTTGATGGGTTGGAGTATTGTGGATGGAATGGGCAATGTGACCTATCTAGACCCTGCCTCAATCGTTACCAATCAAACACAAGGTGCAACGATGATTGATGCTGATGAGAGAAGGTTGATTCAATTCTCATCTGATACAAGACTTTGGGACAATCACAATCATTTGATCTTAGTTGACCCAAGCAAGGCAAATGTTGACATGGCTTGGTATGCCACTGATTACGGTGAAAATGTTTCATTATCCCGCTCAACAAATCCATACGACCCGTGGACTCCGACGCCTTATCCAACACCAGGACAACCAGAAGCGGGAACCACTACAGCGACCGGAGATATTGTGATCAGTGAAATATATCCTGATGCAGTTGGAGCAGATAATCAAAATTGGCCGCTGGGCGAATGGGTTGAATTACACAACCGCGGGAATACTACAATTTCCTTAAGCGGATGGAAATTGAAAGCACAAGGGCGTTCATTGACACTTCATGAATACAATATGCCTTTCAAATCAAGTCCAGATATTGCACCTGATGAATCGGTACTAATCGCATTGAATGGTACTAGTAGTTTTTACCTAAAACATACATCTTCAGATGTCATCAGTTTAGCCAATGGAAATGGAATTGATATTCATAGCGTATCTTGGGTAGATACTGTAGAAGGTGAATCCTTAATCGACCCTACATCCATGCACGCTGGTGCTGGAGTACTAGGCCTAAATGCTTCAACTGGAACAGATTGGGTGCAATCTGCTTGGCCCACTCCTGGCCAACTTAACCCTCAATGGCCCGAATATATTGGTTCTGAAGATTTAGAAATTACAGAAATACTACCATATTGTAACGACGGTTCAGTATCACCTGCAGACGATTGGGTTGAATTGCATAATACCGGAATTGAGCCTATTAATTTGAGTCGTTGGAGGTTTGATACTGTTGGTGAGGACAGAGTATTTATTCGTGAAGATAAGATCTGGGTCAATGGAGTTAATCCCGAGATAAATATGCTACTTCCTCAAGAAAGAGCAGTTATTCTGCTTAACAATTGGATAGTTAGTGGACTGGGAGATGCCATCTCGCTTTCAAACCCTGATGGAAAGATGATTGATACTGCTACTTGGAGTGCAATTACTGATTGTAAAACTCTAATGCATGGCGACAATGCAAGCGATGAATGGGTACACACAATGTGGCCTACTCCGGGAATGCCAGAACCAGACCCAAGCCAAATGGCCAACATAGAGGACCTCAAATTCACGCGGCTGATGAGTGATGGTTCAGCAGAATTTGAACCCAGTAGCGAATTTATTGAAATTTCCAATATTGGAGATGAGACAGCAATATTGAATGGTTGGTCTCTGCGACATACCTCTTCCTCAAATTCTGTCTTTGAAGCAGAATTTACTTCACTCAATATCCCCGCCAACTCAGCGGTTGTTTTGACAAGTGATGTTGATTCATTATCGGATTATGAAAATGGTAATCTCGCTGATATGAATCTAGTAATGAATCGAAGTGTGTATCTATCAGATTCTGGCGCTGCTTTACAATTAATTAATCCAAGTGGAGCAATTGCTGATACTCTCGTATATGGTAATGGACCTGTGACTGTTGAAGGTTGGTCCGGCATTAGTTTGGTCGAGCCATTTACTGGCATTGACCACCTAATATATCATCGAGGAGATGGCTGTGGACAAATGCTGGACACAGATACTGTGAGCGACTGGCATCAGCGGTGGGGAAGACTGGGCGGCAGCACATTCTGCTCTGCGACTAATTTCTCTGGCCAAATGGATGTTACGCCACTCATTGCTCCACAGGATGGACTTGTTGACTTGGTTCAGTGGATTGAATTGGCACAAACTTCACTCCACATTCACGTATACCAACTTCAACAAATGAATTTGTTTAATGCAATATTAGATGCACAAAATTCTGGAGTTGATGTGACTATTGTTCTAGATGCTGGTGATGAATATTTCTGGTCAAATTACGACATGAATATGCAATATGGTTTGGCTGCTGAATTGTCAAATGCTGGCGCAAATGTTCTTTGGTTCTCCGCTTCAAATAATGACCCCTACTTGTTCATTCACAGTAAGGTTGCTGTTCGTGATGGCCAAAGTGTATGGATGGGTTCAGGTAACTGGAAACCATCTTCAATGCCATTACCAGATGCATGGGGGAATCGTGACTGGGGAGTAATTGTTGATCACGCTGGATTTGCAAACGAGGTATTAACTCAAATGCAACATGATGAAGATGCCTCGCTACAACATATTCGTCAAGCAACTGCATCTGATATGCCGATAGGATGGCAATTGCCAAGCGATGATGCCTACCTTGGAACATTGACTGCGAAAATATCTGGAAACTTTAGTGGCCAACTGATAACCTGCCCAGACAACTGCATCAGTGGATTGGTTTCAATGATTGATTCATCTCAAAGTGAGATTCTGTTATCACTTCAATATCTGGACCTTGATTGGTCATATGGATGGGGCGAAAACCCAGTTACTTCTGCATTGCGTTCAGCTGCCGAAAGAGGGGTCTCTTTGCGATTAATTCTAAATGGCGCTTACTTGGACGAGGATATTCAAAATGCTGTAGATACTTTCAATGAACAATGGAATGGCAGTGATGGGTTAGATGTTTCTGCGATAATAATGTCAAACGATGCTAGCATTAGTAAATTACACAATAAAGGTGCAATTATTGACCAACAATCAGTATTAATTTCTTCAATAAACTGGGGCTCATCTGCCTTAACCCGAAATAGAGAGATGGGGGTACTAATCCACAGCCAAGAAGTTGCTGAACCATATCTTGAGGCATGGCATCAAGATTGGAATAGAGTTGACAATGATACCGATTCAGATTTAGATGGATTACCTGATTATTGGGAAGTAGAGTATTCACTTCATCGTACTCAGCGATATATTAGTTCTGCTAGTAATAACGAAGGTTTGGTTGATAGTGATGCAGATGGATTGATCAATTCTATTGAATTCCAGTATGGTAGTGACCCAATGTCTGCTGATACCGATGGAGATTGCATTGAGGATTCAATTGAAGTGGCATGGGCTCAAACAACTGCAATGAATTCGTCAATAGTTGATGTCTCTCCACATGATGCCCTAAACCTCGCCGATGCTGATGGTGATGGAGTCAATGAATCGGAAGCCATGGGATGTGATTTAGAAGGAGTTGTTGTAATCATTGATGACCCTACCGATAACCAAACCGATAACCAAACTGCAACAAATGATACTGATTCAGATGGTGATGGAGTTCTGGATGGAGACGATCTCTGTCCTGATACGCCAAGTGGTGCACTAAGGGATATTGCTGGCTGCTCTGCAGAGCAACGAGCGGCCTTAGCAGTACCATCAGACGATGATGGTGACAATTTGGGTGTTGATTTGATGACGGTTTTGATGGTTTCTGCAGCACTGTTATTAGTTGGCGCATTCTTAATATTAAATCGCATAAACAAGAATGCTGAAGAGCAAAAAGATTTGGTGACTCTAGCAGCATCTGAGTCTGATGCCAGTGATTATTCAGAACCAGTTAAGTCCTCTGACTGGGCAATGCCGGTTCTCGATGGTTCTACTTCACAGGAGCAAGCAGCAGAGGAACATGCTGGTATTTCACAGCAAGATTTGCAACGGTTCCCTGGGTGGGATGAAGCGATGATTCAAACCTATTTGGACCAAGGTTGGACTATTGAGCAACTCGCTGAATATTATCAACAACAGGTATCAGAGAATACGGATTAGTCCTAACCTTAACAAAGGAGGGGCCACTGACAAATATTGATTGGTATGCCCTATAACAGTAATTCAAACCCAGTAATGAGTAATAAATTCTTTTCCAGTATTAGTGGAAACGAAACAATGACCTATGAAGGTGCAATGCAGAAAATCGGAATTCTTCTTGGTTTTGTTGTTATTTCAGCCCTCTTTACTTCAGCATTTTCTCTTGGAGCATTAGAGAATGGTAATGGTGAATTATTGATTATGCTCTCATTAGGAGGAATGATTGTCGGATTTATTTTAGCGATGATAATTTATATGACTCGACCAAAAAACCCAGCTCCATTGATGATAACATATGCTATCATTGAGGGAGTATTTATCGGAGCCATGTCAACTACGATGGAGATATTTTTTCCGGGTGTTGTGATGCATGCGATTATTGGTACTTTGGCGATATTTGGTTCAATGTATTTCCTCTATATTAGTAGAGTTCTAAGACCAACTCCGACATTTACTAAAATAGTTACTAGTTTGACAATTAGTATTATGATACTGTATGTGATTTCATTAATCATTAGTCTTGCAACTCCTTACGAAATGCCATTGTTGCATTCCTCAAGTCTAATGGGAATTGGACTGACCATATTCATATTGATAATTGCTGCATTAAACCTCATCATGGATTTTGGATTCATAGAAGGAAGTGTACAAAACGGGACTCCGAAAGTTGGAGAATGGTGGGGTGCATTCGGTATGCTAATCACTCTCATTTGGATATACATTGAAGTCCTACGACTACTGGTGAAATTGCGCTCCCGAAATTGATTAGTAACCCCACAATTGATAGAGCATTGCCCTCATGGTACGACTGATAGGCATGTCTAGGCAACTAACCGTCCTTGATTTTAATGACTTCATTGGTGGAGATGAAGATAGGAAACAGCACTTTATTCAGGGCTGTGGAACTGCGCTACAAGACATTGGATTCTTTGCTTTGAAAAACCATGGAATCTCAATTTCACTTATTGAGGAATGTTATCAACAGGCTGATGATTTTTTCAGCCTTAGTGAAGATGCAAAGATGAAATATTTGCGACCTGAAATTGCTCATCAGCGAGGATATACCGCCTTTGGCATTGAAAATGCTAAAGGAAATCCTGCACCTGATTTGAAAGAGTTCTGGCAAAATGGAAGAACCCATATTGAGGGTAAACCTCTACCCTCATATCCTGATAATGTGTGGCCTGATGAAGAAATAACACAATTCAGACCTACTGTTGATAGCCTGTTTTTGCAGATGGAAAAACTATCAAGATCAATCCTTCAATCATGCAGTATCTATCTCGGAATGAATGAAAATTGGCTGGGAAATATGTCAGAAGAGGGTAATACGATTATGCGAGTAATTCACTATCCCCCATTAGGAGAAAACGCGCCTGTTGGTGCTGTGCGTTCAGCTGCTCATGAAGATATCAATTTCATCACATTGTTAGTTACTGCAACGGCAGATGGATTAGAAGTGATGGACCATGATGGAACATGGATTAAAGTTGAAGGTAATGCTGAATATATCATCATCGATAGTGGAGATATGATACAAAACTTAACCAATGGATTATTCAAATCTACAACTCATCGGGTTGTAAATCCTACAAGCAATTCCACCACAAGATATTCAATGCCATTATTTGTTCATCCTCGTAATGAAATTGATTTAACTCCGCGTGAAGAATTTATTGCAAAGACCGGTGGTAAAGCGTTGTATCCCTCAATAAATGCTGGAGATTACCTTCACCAAAGATTGGTTGAGATAGGTCTAATCAAGGAATAAATAGGCGATTATTGTGAAGTCTGAAAAAGTTTCCAAACTTTGTGATTCAATAAATAATTCACAACCAATGGACAAAAATATTCTCAGCAAATTCATTGCCGCAGTCGCTGCAAGAGATGTTGAAATATCGGCTGCTGAATCTTGGCTCAAAGCAGTTCACAAATATGGAATTTCACCACAGGACACTATCGCCCTAACCAATCAAATGATGAATTCCGGCTCGGTATTAACTTGGAAAGAGAATTCACATCTTGTGGTTGACAAACATAGTACGGGTGGTGTTGGTGATAAGATGTCGCTAATGCTTGCACCTGCTTTAGCGGCATGTGGATTGAAGGTTCCAATGCTTGCCGGTCGCGGCTTGGGTCACACCGGTGGAACGATTGACAAATTGGAATCAATACCTGGATTCAACTGCGACCTATCGCCCCAACAGATGCAATCTATTGTTCAAGAAATTGGCTGTTGTATTGCAGCACAAAATGATTCTATTGCACCAGCAGATGGTTTACTATACGCCATAAGGGACGTGACTAATACCATTGATAGCATTCCACTTATTACGGCTTCAATTATCTCTAAAAAGGCTGCTGAAGGCTTACATTCACTCGTTCTTGACGTTAAATGTGGAACTGCTGCTTTTATGAAAACAGAACAAGATGCCACAGAATTGGCCAAATCGATGGTCGCTGTAGCAAATGGATTAGGAATAAAATGCAAAGCGCAAATCACTGCAATGGATAATCCAATTGGGAGCCATATTGGCAATTCATTAGAGGTGATTGAAAGTATTGATGTACTCAAAGGCAAGGGTCACTTGGATACTAGAAATTTGGTGATACTGCAAGGTTCAGCATTATTATTGATGTCAGGAGTTGTCGGAAGTAGTACCGAGGGTGAGGCTTTGATTGGACAAGTATTAGACGATGGTAGTGCACTTACAAAGTTCCATGAAATGTGTCTTCAACAAGGAGTTAATGATGAGATTGCTCACCAGTTATGCCAGGACCCATTATCTGTTCTTCCACTTTCCGGCCAAAAAATTGACATTATATCTCAGCATTCAGGATATGTAAATTCAATAGATTCAATGGCTCTTGCAGAAATTGCACGCAAGCATGGTGCCGGCAGATTTAGTATTGAAGATACAATAATTCCGGAGGTCGGATTCATCATCAAAAAGCACATCGGAGAGAAAATTGAAAGCGGTCAATGCTGGATGGAATTCTATCATTCACGCCAACCCACCGATGATGAAATCAAGCAACTAAGCCGTTCTATCACTGTTTCTAAGGACATTATTGACAAACAATCTAGACTGATTGTAGTGGTTGATTAGATGGATGTCAAATAGAAGCCGTCATAAAGGGGAGCCGATTCGCCGACTTTGCCGATTTAGCTTAGCTGGTGGAGCGTGGGACTGTTAATCCCAAGGTCGAGGGTTCGAACCCCTCAATCGGCGTAAATAACGAACTATGAAGATTATTTGGAGTGCCCAAGGCAATTGCGTAGGCACGAGTTCAAATCAGAGTAAGCAAATTCAAAGCCAGATTCTTGTAATTTGGTTGGCATTACATGCTGCCCTTCCAAAATTAGTTTTTGACCCATTTCTCCAAACATTATTCGGACAACAAAACCAGGCAATGGCATAAATGCTGGGCGTCTTACAACATGGCCTAAAATCTTCGCAAAATTCTTCTGAGGCAGTGGATTTGGAGTTGTGAGGTTGTAAGGTCCACTACATGAATCTGTCATCATAAGGTGGTGGATTGCAAAGACTTCATCATCTAGTGAAATCCATGATTGTATTTGTTTGCCGCCACCAACTGGCCCACCTCCACCCATCTTTGCCGGTAGCAATAATTTGGAGAGGGCACCACCCAAAGGAGATACCACAATTCCTGAACGCAGATTTACGACTCTAATCCCTGCATCTATTGCAGGTGCACATGCATTTTCCCATCCTGAACACAAATCTGAGAGAAAATCATTTCCAGATGCTGAATTTTCATCCAATTTCTCACTTCCGCGGTTGCCATAGAAACCAATTGCTGAACCGCAGAGTAGAGCCTTTGGTGGCTCATCAATAGTTGCAAGTAATCGAGAAAGATTTTCTGTAGGGATAATCCTGCTATCACGTATCAATTTCTTTCTTTTCTTAGACCAACGCTTGTCACCAATACCGGCCCCGGCAAGATGGATAACTGAATCAAAACCATTCAGATCTCCATTAATAATCTCTCCTGTAAGGTCGTTCCAACGAATCACTTTCTCAGAATTCACATCCGCTGGCAACTTGGTATTAGGGCGCAACAAACGATACACGTCATGGCCTGCTGTTTCAAGGAAAGCACAAAGTTGCAGTCCAATCATACCTGTAGAACCTGAGACCAAAACTTTCTGGCGCGGAAGTTCTGCCGTAGCCTGTATTTGTTTTATATCACTCTTAATTCTCGCACTTCGATATTTGAACAACTGACGCATTCTAGGAACGACGGTGAATCCTGCTGTCCAGCCAGTCAAAAAGTGAAGCGGAAGTTTATACTCGACATCATCATAAATCGTAGTCATACCATCTCCAGTTGATTCAAACCGATGAACATGATTCCACATCCCAAATGGCCCTTTCTCCATTCTGTCAGCAAATGATTCACCAGGAATAACACTGTGGTGTTTTGCCAACCAAGTTTTTCTTATCGGCCCAATTCCCACTTTGAATATGGTCTCATCACCATCTTCAAGCACACCTGCATTCATTGGAATTATTCCTTCCCACTCTGGCATTATTCTACGGAATGCACCTGGGCTGTTGTACCAGTTCCAAATTTCTTCTTTTGTAGCGTTATGTTCTGCTTGATAGGAAAATTTTGGCAACTCAATCCCTCCTAAATTGTGTTATTATTCTTGACATCCGTTGGGGACTGTTAATAATTGCTTGTCCATGTTCTGAATAAGGTGTTGTAAAATGTAATATTATCACATGAAGATATCCATGTTTATCATTTTCTGCAGACAGGTCATCATTAGGCCATTAGAGGGCTATGCCGGAAATCACCGAATCATTCCCACTCAATTGTACCAGGTGGTTTGTGGGTGATATCATAGACAACTCTGTTCACAGCGCCCTTTACAGTATTGGTAATTCTAGTGCTTATCTTCTGTAGAATTGCATGAGGGATTTCGGAGTATCGAGCAGACATACCGTCCATAGATTGAACCGCACGTACGACGATGGTTTCTCCATATGCTCTAACATCGCCATGAACGCCAACGCTACGAACTGGGAGTAATGCAGCAAAGTATTGCCATGGTATTTCCATTTCTCCGGCTGCTGCTGCTGCTTCAAATTCTTCTTCAACGATTGCACAGGCTTCACGAACAACTGCAACACGCTCAGGAGTTAGTTCACCAAGTGTACGTACTGCAAGTCCAGGACCAGGGAAGGGTTGTCTTTCTGCGACATTAATTTCTAAGGCGCGGGCTAACTCTCTAACTTCATCCTTGTATAATTCACGAAGTGGTTCAACAACAACTAGAGTCATATCCTCTGGCAATCCACCTACATTGTGGTGAGATTTGATAGTATCACGAACACCACCACCCGATTCAATCCAATCTGGAGCGATTGTTCCTTGGACTAGGTATTTCGCACCGCATTTCTTTTGTTCATCTTCGAAAATTCTGATGAATAATTCACCGATGACCTTTCTCTTTTGTTCAGGTTCGGTAACTCCTTCAAGGGCCTCAAAATATCGGTCAGATGCCTTTACTGTGATCAGATTGATATTTTGAGCAGCGAGAAGTTTTTCAATTTCCTCGGTTTCATTCTTACGCATAAAACCCGTATCAACATATACACAGTGTAGCAAATCACCCACTGCTTGAGCTGCAATAACAGCAGCAACGGTTGAATCTACTCCACCCGAACAAGCAATAATGGCTATATCGTCAATCTTTTCGATTAAATCTTTCTTAGATTCCTCTATGAACTCAAGTGCGTCAAACATCTCATGCACCGCCGTTTATTTCACGGTCTTGTGCCATCACTTTTTCAACTTGGTCTAGTTTATTCTGCTTCAATGCTTCTGCATATTTTGGATTTCCAAGTGCAAGAATTTGAGTTGCTAAGTATCCTGCGTTATCTCCACGGTCAACACCTACTGTAGCCGCTGGGACTCCTGGTGGTAGTTGAGCAATTGATAATAATGAATCAAAAGGTACTCTTCCTCCAACAGGAACACCGATAACTGGCTTTGTTGTAATCGCTGCAACAGCACCCGGTAAAGCCGCAGCCAATCCAGCCATTGCGATGAAAACTGTGCATCCTTGTTCCTCTGCTGATGATACGATTTCTTCAACAAATTGAGGTGAGCGATGAGCGCTTGCAACTCTTAATTGGTAATCGACTTCGAAATGATCTAGAATCTTTGTGCACTTCTCCGCAATTGGCATGTCGGAGGATGAACCTAGGAGTATCGTGACATCCATGTTACATGTGCCATCGCGGGTGGTTCTTCAAGATGCCTCTTAGTAAATGTTGCATTTACAGGTCAAATTACCCCTCAATTACCGGCTGAACCGATATTGGATGGGTGGAATTTTTGGCTATAATCCAGCACCAATATCCATCTGCGAGAAGATGTGGCCCGCTTGTGATTTGCACTTGTTCTCTAGTTATTTTTTTGCGAAGTTGGAAAATAAATGGAGGGATATATGTTGCGCTAACATCATGTAAATGCCAAATGTTTTTTGGCCATTGTCTTGATTTGAGAATTAGTCTCTTGACCATTGTCCTATCGTGACTTAGTAGTAACCTTGCACGTGCTTCTAATTTTTCAGTTGGCTTCCAATTTGCTCGTAATATCATTCCGTTCAACCAAGCAATTGCAAATTGATATTTGCCATGCCGAATCGCTACTTCTGGTAATTTAGATTTCCAATTACCTGCATGGCAACGCAATTGCTTGCGTAATTTTTGCAATCTCTTTTTCTGTGCATGGGGTAATCGGTTGATTAATTCACGATTCTGTTCTAACAGATTGTTTCTTTGTGAATTGTTAATAGACCATGGAGTGACCCAAACACATTGGCAATCAGGATTTAGAAACCTGTGGATTAATCCCTCAACATCAAGGGGTATCTTTGTTCGCATAATGAGAATATTTACTTCAAGGATGTTGTTTCTTTTGGTAGGTCAGCCATGATTATCAAAATTTATTTCAAGTGATGAAAAGTCAAAATCTTCTTTGGGATGATGGCCAAAGATTTCAACTACTAATTTTAATTCCTCGCCATTCATTTGCCCGCTAATCCAAGCGATGCAATTCTTTTGCGGCATTGTTCTAATCGCCATTGCATTGGTGCTGAAGATAAACGATTGAATCTCCCAATTTGGAAGTTGCTCGGATGAAATTTTTTCTTTTTCTGACCAAGGATGCTCAAATAATGAGCCAAGATTATTTGCATATAGCTGGATAGTACTAAGGCTAATGTACGTAAATACCAGCAATAGACCGATTTGAATCAAAGAGTCATATTCTATGTTGGTTAGTTGTATGGCAAGAATCGCTGACAAAACGAAGATTCCCGCCATTATTCGATTGCGAATAGAGGAATACTGTAGAGCAATTTGATGTCTTGAAAGAACCAAATAAAGCGATAATGTTTGCAGGATAATCGCAACCATACAAGCGTGGATAATATAGTCGGTATATTTGTTAAAACTAAACATTAGTACGCTGATTGAAATTGGAATAAATGACCAAGAACATAGAAAAACTACTATGCCAAGTGCTGGTTCTAATTCTGTTTGTTTCCATCCCATCAGGGATAATTCCTCATGGGTCATATTACTTGTTCATTTCAAATACTTTATCATCATTTTGGGTTTGAACTGATTTATCAACTCTCGTCGGGAATAATTATTTGTAGTGATAATATTTCTATTGACCATGGAACAAATTTTTCAGTGCACATCTGATGAATATTTTTCCAAGGTAATTGCTTCTTTTACTGTAGATAGCGGCCATTCCATTAACCAATTCACTGTCCGAAAAGGAAGATTTCGTTCAGTAGAGGTGTCAATGACTCCAATGGGTGATGAATTAGTGGTACAATATAAACCATTGATTACAAAGTTGGGATTGATGCTTTCAATAATAATTTCGTTCATTGTTGCTACAACTAACTTGTTATTTCTTGCTGTCACATTTGTCGCTTTGTTTTTCATCCAGATCGCTTTTTCTTCACAATTAACTTGGGAAATACTACAAGCAACTCAATCAACAATATCATTGAGAGATTCTAAAACAGCGTAGCATTATTACTGCTCATCTTCCTCAAATGGATGGCGTAGGCACAGATTTCTTGCCGCATATACTTCATCAACTCTGCGAACTGGTGTAGAAATTGGTGCTGCGTGTAGTGTCTCTGCATCGACTTGTAGAACTTCAACGAAATGATTCGCAAATGTGTCCAACACTTCTTTTGATTCGGTTTCTGTAGGTTCTATCATCATACATTCTGGAACGACTAACGGGAAGTATACTGTTGGAGCCATATACCCTTTGTCAAGCAAACCTTTTGCAACATCCATCGCTGTGATGCCATACTTTTCTTTGGCCGGCAACAGTGACAGTGTGAATTCGTGCTTTGCTACAGTAGTCGGGGCACCATCGCAAAACATGTCATCTACTCCTGCTTTCTTTGCTTCTCTAAATATTGCATGGCGCAAATAATTAGAATTGAGAACTGCATGCTGCGACATTGTACGCAAGCCATTGCCGAAGCGGCGATAAAAGGCCCAGCTTCTTACAACAGCGCCAGCATTACCATGCCATTGTTGCACCTTACCAATGCTGTTTGCAGGTTGATACCATCCATACCACAAATCATCGATAGCGTGTGCTTCTTCACCTGCCATAATAGGCCTCTTCTTGACAATTGGACCTGGTAAGAATTCAGCAAGATGTTCCTTTACACCAATAGGTCCAGAGCCAGGACCGCCACCACCATGTGGTTGCGAGAATGTTTTGTGAAGATTATAGTGGACTGCATCGAATCCCATCAAACCAGGTGAAGTAATTCCAAGAATTGCGTTAAAATTAGCACCGTCATAGTACATTTGCCCACCTGCCTGATGAACTATTTCTGCCGCTTGTGCAATTTCTGGTTCAAATAATCCAAGCGTATTTGGGTTGGTTATCATCATTATTGCCGTTTGATCATCAACTGCTGCCGCTATTGCATCTAAGTCAATCCGTCCGTCTTCACGACTCGGGATTTCAACAATTTCAAACCCAGCCATTGCTGCACTAGCCGGATTGGTACCATGCGCAGAATCAGGAACCAATACTTTGGTTCTTTGAGTTTCTCCGCGACTCCTGAAATATTCTTGAATACAACGAACTGCAGTGAATTCACCTTGCGCTCCAGCAACTGGTTGTAGTGTTACTTGATCCATTCCAGCACAAATTTCTAACATCTCTTGCATTTCATGGAATATTGATAATAGGCCTTGAACATGATGTTCTGGTTGGTGTGGATGTATATCGGCAATACCAGGCAATTGTGCAATCACTTCATTTATCCGCGGATTGTGCTTCATTGTGCATGAGCCCAAAGGATAAAATCCTGTGTCAATACCAAAATTTCTTTTGGATAACCAAGTGTAATGACGAACCATTTCCGGTTCACTTAACCTAGGCCAACGTGCAACCTTCTTTCTTGTAAGATTCTCTGGTAGCGCAATAGAATGTGCCGGAAGTAGAGGGGCCGGTTGAGAATACCCCTTTCCGATTGCACCACTGTGGTCGAATAAATTACTCATGCTGCCACCGCCTTTGAAGACCACAATGCTAAATGGGCGGCCAATAATTCAATCTCTTCCGCTTTGGTTTGGTCTGTCACCGTAACGAGTAACCAATTAGTTCGATTTGAATACCATGAATTCAAATTATATCCGCCGACGATTCCATTATCATCTAAATACTGCAAGCAATCTTTTGCCTTGCCCGGCAATTCAACAACAAATTCATTGAAATGATGACTCCCTATATGGGGGAGGGCGATTGTTTGAATCTCACTCAATTTTTGCTTGGCGAGAATACAGGCAGTCATATTTCTAACAGCCAAATGATTGAGTCCTTCTGGACCTAGTAATGCCATATGCATAGCACCCATCAGTGCGATTAGCGTTTCATTAGTGCAGATATTTGAAGTCGCACGATGTCGCCTAATATGTTGTTCACGAGTTGATAATGTGAGACAATATGCGACTTTACCATCGACATCAATTGAACGACCTACAATTCTTCCAGGCATTAAACGGAGATATGGTTTAGAGCAAGCAAAAATCCCATACAATGGTCCTCCTGCTGTAATAGGTGAGCCGAGAGGTTGTCCTTCACCAACAACCATGTCTGCACCGTAATTACCCGGCGCTTCAACCACTCCAAGAGATACTGGCTGCACTCCAACAATCAATGCTGTATTTGGCCCAAGAATTTCTTTCAGAAGAGGGATTCCACCATCAAGAATGCCAATAGGATTTGGTTGCTCAACATATACGCCACAACTCCCTGCAGCTTCTTTAGCCGATTCTAAATCAATTGTCCCATCACCATTATGCTTTAGCATTCGAATTTCTATTCCGCCACCTTGGCAATAATTTTGCATTACTGAAAACTTATCTGGTGTAATTAATTGTGAAACATAGACTACATTTTTTTGTGTCGCTTTACGGTTGTGCACTCTAACTGCACAAGTTAGTGCTTCAGCGCTAGCCGATGAACCATCATAAAGCGATAAATTGGCAATTGGCAAACCTAACAATTCAGATAAAAGTGTTTGAAACTCCCACATTGCTTGTAACATTCCTTGGCTTACCTCAGGTTGATATGGAGTATATGCAGTCAAGAATTCTCCACGAGTAATCATTGCAAAAACGGCTGCTGGAATGTAATTACGGTATAAGCCAGCACCAAGAAATGACACGCGGTCACCAAGTGCCACATTGCTTCCAAGCAATCTATTGGCATCTGCAATTATTTCTTCTTCACTTTGTGGACCTCGCAAAGGAAGTTCTCCCTGCATTCTTACATGTGATGGAATATCGCTGAATAAATCCTCAATATCAGCAAGCCCCATCTCCGCCAACATTTCTTGCTCTCTACCTAGATTTGGCAGTTGGTCGACCATCATAATCACCACACCCCTACGGGGTGTATGCTTAACGGTGCGCGTACCGGTCATAATGTTCTTCCTTTGTTGAATAGCAAAATTACTGGAATTGAAGCGAATCACTGATGGGTTAGTTAGTTCTGCCAAGTGATATGGCGAAGGTTGCAATGGTGGTTACAAACTCCTGTGCGCCCGACCCAAGAGTGCTACGCAGTGCCTTTTGGTTATCTGAAGCGGGGCACCAAGTGACAGTACATGCTTTTGACAGATTGCAACTACATGCAAAGTCTGAATCGTTACATGGTGCTAGAATCATGCGATACCATCTAGGAGACATCCCCTATGGTGGAATGCTAAAATCAATTCGCGGTATTTTGCAATTTTCTAAGCGAGTCAAAGCAACTCTACTTCATTCACCACCCGAATTGATCTACTGCCATGATGCAGATACCCTCTCAATAGCAGTTTCTTTGAAAAAAAGTCATGGGATTCCTTTTGTTTTTGATATGCATGACCTTCACCATACATGGATTAGAATGCCTTCTCCGAAATCAATTCTTCGAAAATTATTGAGTCGCAAAATGGAGTCTACAATGATTCGCCATGCGGGGAAAGCAGATGCTATCATTACTACCAGTGGTAAGATTGAAGGGGGCATACATGATGGTTTTGAGCAATATTTGCAATCAAAAAATCTTGCTTCAATCGTGGTAGAAAATCGCCCAATTGAAATGTCAATACCGCAGCAGAGAAATCCTGAAAACAAGGATTGGACTGTCGGCTATTTAGGACGTGTTCGTGAATTGAAAACATTTACTCTGATGCTGGAGGCAATCAAATTAATGCCCGCCGCGGAAAGACCAAAACTCATTATTGCTGGAGATGGAATAAGAGAAAATGAAGTGCGTGAACTAATGTTAAATGCAATAGAAAGTGATGGAATAGAGGCCAATGTGAGTGGAGCATTTACTCCTGATCAATTTCAGGAACTGGTAAAACAGTTAGATGTAATGTTTGCAATATATCCTCCCGAAAGAGGAAACATATTGCAAGGTGCATTGCCCGTAAAAATGTTTGATGCTGCAGCAAATGGAGTCCCCAGTGTTGTGAATTCAGGTTGCTTAATGGGTGAAATAGCAGAGACGGAAGAAATTGGTAAAGCAGTAGAATGGAATGATGCACAAGCTGCTTGTGATGCATTATTAGAACTGAAAAATAAAACAGTTGAATTAACAATCACTTCACAAAGAGAAAAGGAAAAGTTTCTCTCTACTGTGTTGCCATTGATTGACTAAGTCAAATAAATGGCGGCCTAACAATAACTGCCTTTACTGACTTTCTTGCACTAGCAACAATCAGTACTTCATCTCCTTCAGAAACGCCACTGATATAACCCATTCCAACACCCACATTATCCAAACTCGGAGCAGGTGCTCCTGATGACAAACGGCCGATAAGGTTGCCATTCAAGTCTGTGACATCCTTTCCAGGACGAGGCAGGGGGCCTCTTTCAACATATTTTATGCCCCACAGTTTTTCATCGCTTTCTGAATGGGAAATTACTCTTTGCTTACCAACAAATTCGTGTTCTAAATCGACTCCAAAAGGAACATTAGTCTCCCATGAATCTCTTGTGAGGAATCCATCTGAATCATCTTCTTGCAGAGGAGGCCAACAGAAATCTACTCCGGACAATAGATATCCTTTTTCTAACCTTAATGTATCTCTAGCACCAAGACCAATCGGTGTGGCACCTGCATCAATTAATGCTCTCCATAGAGTTGCTGCTTGGTCATTAGGGACAAATATTTCATATCCTGCTTCACCAGTATATCCAGTACCTTGTATCCAACCAGTAATATCCAATGGATTGCTCTCAATTTGCTTCCATCTAAATCTTCCAACATGGTTTTCATCAGACAGAATTGAAGTTAACAAATTCTTCGCTTTTGGACCTTGCAGTGCCATGATGGAAGTGGCATCTGACAAGTTTTCCAATGTGATAGATCCATCATCAGGCAATTTTGAAGAGAACCAATCCCACATTACCCCAATCATAGATGCATTAGGAACTCCTAAAATTTCTCTTTCACTAACAACTGCAAAAATCATGTCATCGATTAGATGTCCATCGTCATCCAAGAAGTGAGTGTAGGCACAGCGAGTTGCATTGATTGAAGTCACTTTTTGCGTTGCGATGCCCTCAAGCCATTGCTTAACCGAGTCCCCCGAGAATCTAAATGAGCCCATATGTGAAACGTCAAATAATCCGGCGCCAGACCTGCAGGCCAAGTGTTCAGCCTTGATATTTGAATACCAAATTGGTAACTCAAAACCATGAAAATCAACAATGTTTGCTTCAAGCGAAACATGTTCATTGTAAAGTGCTGTGCGTATTGGTTTGCCTTCACTCATATAATCACCGAATATTATCTGTCACTTAAACTTCAACAATGGGCTATTTCACTTATTTATCGCTATACTGGGATGTTATTGATGATTTCATAGCCAATTGTTATTATTTCATCAGCCAAGGCATCAAGGGATTGCTCAGTGACCTTTGGGTTTGAAATAACTAATCGAAGAATCACATCATCTCCAATGTTTGCTCTTGAAAACATGAATTTTCCGCCTTTCATTATTCTATCTCTAATCTCTGCATTTAATGCATTTAGGTCTACATTTTCTTGTTGAGGGTCAAAACGGAAGCAAATATTAGTCCACTGACGCGTTGACATCATTGTCAAACTGGCTTCTTGGTTTACTCTTTGTTCCAAATGATTCGCGAGGGAAAAATAATTCTCCACTATTTTAGCCCAACCAGCATCACCTTTTTCTCGCCAAGCAAGCCATAATTTCAGTGCATCATTTCTTCGACCGCATTGAAGTGAGTAGCGTCCCAAATCTACTTCCTCTGAATCTGAATGGAATAGATAATGAGCAGACTCACCATGAGCACAAACTCTTCCTAAGATTGATTTGTCTTTTACAATAAACAAACTGCATATCAAGGGCATTCCTAGCATTTTATGCGCATCCCAACATATTGAATCGGCCAATTCACATCCAGACATCAGTGAATTTAATTCATTTGAGAATAAACAACTACCCCCCCAAGCAGCATCAATATGATACCACAGTCCCTCTCGATGTGCTATATCTGCTAATTCTCTAATCGGGTCAAATGCTCCTCTCACTGTAGTTCCTGCTGTAGCGACCACGCAAAATGGCGTTCTTCCTTCCTTTTTCGCGAAGATGATTTCATCCTCAAGTGAAGATGGTTTCATTCTTCCTTCATCATCACAGCTAACTTTTATCACATTACGGTGGCCAATCCCGAGAACATTTGCTGCCATCAAAACTGAATAATGTGCTTCCTCGGACACGAAAATAACCATTTCTCTACCATCAAATCCGTTGTGAGTTGATGTTGGAATCATTGCTTGACGTGCGCACAAGATACCAAGCATATTTCCATTTGAACCTCCTGTTGTCAAGGAGCCCCCACTTTGCGGGAAGCCAATTATTTCACCTACGCGAGAGATTATTGTTTGTTCAATAAGCGTTGCCAATGGTGCTAATTCATATGTATACATCGAGGTATTACTCAGATTTGCAATGATTTCTCCTGCCAATCCTGCCAGCGATACGCCACCCCAGAGTGGATTCATAAATTCTGCACGGTTTGTTTTAACACAGGCTCGTAAATAATTGTCAATATCATCAAGAACTGAATCAAGACCTCTTCCTTCAAGTGGTAGTTTGATATCTGTAGTTTTAGACAGTGATTTAGCCGGTAAATAATCAACTACCTTGCCGGGTGAATTGGCACTGTCAAGATAATTTACAACGCGTGAACTTAGCGCATCGATGAAATCAACAACATCCATTACCTGCTCACT
>ERZ1046740.1105-NODE-1105-length-19868-cov-27.244284_pt1 | contig 19868 bp, 22 predicted proteins | sample MGYA00383093_ERZ1046740 | MGnify/ENA primary metagenome ERZ1046740 (study PRJEB29581, sample SAMEA5548363) | metagenome | biome: marine; feature: coastal; material: water | depth 25 m | study: Short-term variability in the microbial, nano- and picoplankton... | reverse complement strand
GCTCTCCGCGTTGTCACAACGTCTAACGGCACAATTGCTTGATGCCAGCGGCAATTTCGGGCTTTGCGCTCAGGACATCAGCGCAGAGAACGTTTGCTGTTTCCAACAAAACCTCGGGCGCGACAATTCGATCAACCAATCCCATCGCAAGGGCCTCATCCGCCAGAACCTTTTGGCCAGACATCAAGATAAGCTTTGCGCGCGAAGGACCAACCAATGCGGCCATGCGTCCGGGGTCAGAGGGCTGCGGTAGAAAACCCAATTTCATGACGGGGTAAAAGAATTTGGCCGTCGGCACTGATATGCGCAGATCGCACGCAAGCGCCATGCCGAACGCCCCACCAGCAAGAGTTCCGTTTAGCGCCGCGACGCTAAGGCCCGGTAAGCTCGCGATAGCCGAAGACAATCTCTCCCACACCGCATCCTTAGCGAGACCTGCTTTGGCTTGGTCTAGGTCAGCGCCCGCAGAAAATACTTTACCTTTTCCGGTGATAATTAGGGCCTTGGCCACGTGCGCATCTTCGGCAATCTCAGCAAGACGAACCAGCATGTCGCGCGTCAAGGAATTCGCTTTGTCAGTGCGGTCAATTGTTACGGTCCAAAGGCCGTTGTCGAACTTATCTAGATGTATCAAGTTAGACCCACCTGCTGACGAATGTCTCCATCACGAAGGGATATTTCTTTGCCAACCCAATCGTCTGCAGCAGCCGAACACATCCAAGCGAGGGTTCTTGCGGGCCATTCTGGTAGAATGTGATCCGACCACTCCAACTGGCTGACCGGATTGATGCCGCTCGATTTAATTTCCCGTTGCATCTGGGTCGCGACGGTTCCGGGTGAAAGACCCATACACCGCAGCCCCATCGATCGCGCTTCACTGTCTCCACAGGCCGTAAGCATTGCAGCGCCTGCCTTGGACGAACAATAATGGCTCCACGCCTCAATCGGGTAGTGGGCAGCGCCAGAGCTGATGTTTAGGATCGTGCCATGACCTTGTTCGGCCATTATCGGCATCGCGGCGCGCATTCCGTTGTAGACGCCCTTCAAGTTAATATCGATTGCGTGCGACCAACTTTCGGGGTCGCTGGTCATCAAATGGCTGATCGGTTCAATCACGCCCGCATTGTTGATGAGGATATCCAAACACCCAAAGGTCTCGACAGTCGCATCCACCGCTTTGGACATTTCCCAATAACGCGACACGTCGCAGGGAATGGCTATTGAGCGCGCGCCCAGCTCGCCAGCAAGGTTTGCAATGGCGTCTTCGCTTCTTGCAACAAGGGCTACGTTTGCGCCCGCTTCTACGAACAGGCGGGCCGTGGCCTCGCCTATACCGCGGCTTGCGCCGGTGATGAGCATCGTTTTTCCTGCAAGATGGTCCATGCAAACCTCTCCTAGTTGGCTGATTGGATTCTACTGCAACGGCAGAGAACTAAGCAATCAAATCGGCGCGATTTCCCGCATACTGCGCGTTTCTGCCACCTAAGCTTGCGACATCCTACCCAAGTGTTTACTTCGAACAGGGACGAAGGAAATGCGCTTATGACCCTGAACTTACAAGACCTGACCCATGCTTTGTTGGATGCCGCAAAAACTGCCGGTGCTGATAGCGCTGATGCGATAAGCCTAAAAGGCACGTCTGTGTCTATCGACGTCCGCAAGGGCGCGCTTGAGCAAGCCGAAAGGTCAGAGGGTACAGACATCGGTTTGCGCGTTATGATCGGTCAACGGCAGGCGACGGTTTCGGCCTCGGATACCAGTGCAGCGACGATTAAAACGCTGGGTGAACGTGCGGTCGCAATGGCGCAGGAGGCGCCCGAAGACCCATATATCGGTTTGGCCACGCCGGATCAGCTGGCAAAGTCTTGGGACATCGAGGCGCTTGAGTTGGCGGACCGTACAGCAGAGCCCTCGCCAGATCAGTTGCAGCAAGACGCGATTGAGGCCGAGGCAGCCGCGCTATCAGTCAATGGTATCACACAGGTCAGCGCTAGCAGCGCCAGCTACGGCGAGCGCCAGATACATATCGCGGCAACAAACGGGTTTTCCGGCGGATATAGCCGAACCGATCGCGGCACCTCATGCGTTGCCATAGCGGGCGAAGGCCTTGGTATGGAGCGCGACTACGACAGTGATGTCAGGATATTCCAAAACGATCTGCGCGCACCGTCTGAGATTGGCGAACGCGCAGCCAAACGCGCGGTTGAGCGGTTGAATGCGCGCAAACCATCAACGGGCCAATATCCCGTACTCTTTGATGAGCGGATATCGGGCAGCTTGATTGGGCATCTTTTGGGCGCATCAAACGGCGCTGCAATTGCACGCGGTTCTAGTTGGCTAAAGGACTGCGAAGGCAAGCAAGTGCTTTCCAAATCGCTGTCAGTTTATGAAGATCCTTTCCGCGCGCGTGTATCAGGCTCTCGCCCGTTTGACGCTGAAGGCTTGCCGACGGCACAGCGTACGATTGTTGAAAATGGCGTGCTGACCGGTTGGACCTTGGACTTGGCGAATGCACGAAAGCTTGGAAAAGTGTCGACAGGCAACGCTGCACGGGGAACATCATCGGGGCCTTCTCCGTCGAATTGGAACGTATCGCTAAGCCAAAGCGACCAGACCAAAGCCGGCCTTCTACGCGATATGGGCACCGGCCTGTTGGTTACGTCACTGATTGGGTCAACCATCAATCCGAATACCGGCGACTATTCCCGTGGCGCCGCTGGGTTTTGGGTAGAGAATGGCGAGATATGCTACCCAGTGAACGAGTGCACAATTGCGGGCAATCTTCGGGATATGCTGCTGACCATGCAGGCAGCCAATGACGCGCGTGGCTGGTTATCGCGGGTGGTGCCATCTCTTTTGGTAGAGGGGCTGGCCATTGCAGGAGACGCATGACCTAGATCTGCTAATCAAGGCGGCCGAGGCTGCTGGCGACATCGCAACAGGCTTTTTTAAAGGCAAAAACCAAGTTTGGGATAAGCCAGAAGGTGCAGGCCCTGTCACCGAGGCTGACTTGGCTGTGGATAATATGCTGCGCGAAACTCTGGCTGCAGCCCGCCCTGACTATGGATGGTTGTCCGAAGAGACGGATGATGATCCTTCGCGGTTGGACAAGGACAAGGTGTTTATCGTTGACCCGATTGATGGCACGCGAAGCTTCGTAGCAGGGTCATCAACCTGGGCGCATTCCTTGGCCATTGCCGAACGAGGCAAGGTAACGGCGGCCGTTGTGTTTCTACCCGTGCGAGGAAAGCTATACGCAGCCTCAAAGGGGGGCGGTTCGACCCTAAACGGAACGAGGATCAGACCCGATTGGAGAGCGCCTGCGAAGGGGGCGACGGTTTTGGCAGCCCGTCCGATTATGGATGAAAAGCACTGGCCCGGCGGGGTGCCCGACATAGACCGGCAGTATCGTCCATCACTGGCCTATCGTTTGTGTCTTGTGGCCGAGGGGCGGTTTAATGCAATGCTGACCCTTCGCAAAAGCTGGGAATGGGACATTGCGGCCGGAGAACTGATACTGGCCGAGGCTGGTGCCGCAGTGACTGATCAAGTTGGCGAGACGTTGAAGTTCAACAACCCCCATCCACAGACCAATGGCGTCATCGCCTCTGGGCATGGGCTACACGCCGACTTTTTGAAACGACTTGGCGCAGGGCAGGGGCGTTAATGCGGGGGTCACTCAGCCTATTCTTTTACACGCTTTTTAGGCGAAACGGCCCCCTCACGGCCCTTCCGTCACCGTCAGGCAACTCAAACCCGGTTGTTTGGGTTGCTGGGCAGGATGTCGCCTCTGTCAGAGCCATTTTGAACCTTTCGGCAAAGCTCGACCAAATTGGAATATCCGTTACCTTCTTAATCACGGCTCCCGATGGTGTCCTTGAACATTTCACCTCTTCCGACAGGATCGTGCTTTCGCCGTTTCCCCGTGAGAGGGCCAAAGATGCGAATGCGTTTTTGAACACGTGGAAGCCAATTATGGGCTTTTGGGTTGGGGGGCCGCTCAAGCCGGGACTGCTGTTTGCAGCGGCACGCCAAAATGTTCCGATGGTGTTGCTCAATGCAGATGACTCCATTGTCGACGACGTTAGGGGCAATTTTGGGCGTCGTGCAGTCGCGCAATCCGTACGTCTGTTTCGCATGGCTTTTGCCACCAACTATGTCAGCGGGGGCATATGTGTGCGTCTCGGTATTCCAGAGGTATCTGTGCACGTGACTGGCGACTTGGCAGAAGGGTCGGTGGCTTTGCCGTGTGACAACGACGAATTGGATGCGTTGTCAGGAACGATATCGGCACGGGAAGTATGGTTGGCTGCACAGGTGCCAGAAGACGAGATTGACTTGGTCCTTGCCGCACATGAGACGTTGCGCGACACAAACCGCCGCCTGCTGTTGATCCTCAATCCCGAAACCTTGGGAAATTCGGAAACCCAGGCCATTGCGCTTGCTGCTAAAGGCTGGAAAGTTGCGATCCGTTCTAAAGGCGACGAAATTAAAAGTCAGATCCAGATCTACCTCGTGGATAAACCGTTTGAACTGGGCCTTTGGCTGCGCCTTGCACCGATATCATTTCTGGGCGGAACTTTTTCAGCCGAGAAGATCGGCAGCGATCCACGGCAGGCGGCTGCCCTAGGGTCGGCAGTTGTGCATGGCCCACGCACCGCGCCGCATCGCGATAGTTTTGATCGAATGCACTCTTTGACGCCACCCGCTGCGACACAGGTTGTCAGTCCAGATAACCTCGCTCGGGCAGTTGCTGAGCTTTTGTCACCAGACGTAGCGGCGGCACAGGCAAATTCCGCGTGGGAATTTGTTTCGCGCGGCGCAGAATTGACCGATCAACTGATCGAGTTGATACTTGAGGCAACCGAACTGGCCGAGGCTGAGAATGCGGGAACCTAAATTCTGGAAACGCCCCCCGAGTAGCCCCGGCTGGCAATCAAGGCTGCTTGCGCCATTGGGCTTTGTTTACGGTCAGTTGACGGCATTTCGATTAAAGAAATCCGGTCAATCCGTCTCGGCTCCAGTCATATGCGTCGGCAATATTAATGCTGGTGGTACAGGTAAGACACCGACCGTCATTGCATTGGTTCAGATGCTGCAAGCCGCTAACCACACCCCGATTGTCGTCTCACGAGGGTTCGGTGGATCTATTGAAGGTCCCACGCTGGTGGACCCCAGTAAACACAAGGCGGATGAAGCTGGCGATGAACCCCTGTTGATAGCAGCATTCACCAAGGTGGTTGTGTCCAAAGACAGGGCAAAGGGCGCGGAGCTGGCGATCACTGAAGGTGCAGACGTCATCTTGCTGGACGACGGTTTTCAAAACCCATCCGTGCAAAAGGATCTGTCGATTGTGGTCGTCGACGCCAAAATTGGGTTTGGGAATGGGCGCTGCATTCCAGCGGGCCCGTTGCGTGAACCCGTTGAGGCCGGTCTGAAACGCGGTGATCTTGTTTTGTCTATCGGTACAGGAGAGGCGCAAAATTTGTTTGAGCAATTATGGGGGCAGAAAATTGGCATCCCGCATGTACAGGGCCATCTGCAGCCGTTGGAAACCGGCATGGACTGGAAAGACACGCCGCTTCTGGCGTTTGCCGGAATTGCCCACCCTGAGAAGTTTTTTGCCACTTTGCGTAGATTAGGTGCCAAGGTCGTTCGGGCCGAGGCTTTGAGTGATCATCAACCGCTGACAAAGACCTTGATGCAACGATTAGAAACCGAAGCATCCTTGCGGCAAGCACAGCTTGTCACGACCGAGAAAGATGCCGTTCGACTGCCATCGAGCTTTAGAAGCAAGGTGTTGGCGCTACCTGTTCGTTTGCAGTTCAGCGATGACCAAGCACTTCGCGACGCGCTGCGCGGCATTGGGCTGAAGGTTTAGTTGTCCTGACCCAATGTTGGCGACGGTCGCTTTAGAACCAATTCGGCATCCGAGAATTTGAACGGACTGCGCACCGAGGGCACTCCCTCCAATTCGACCTTCATTCCACGGTGAATAACCTGCGGATCATCAAAGACTTCCTGCATGTTGTTGATCGGTCCTGCAGGCACGCCTTGGTCCTCACATGCGTTTAGCAGATCGGCCTTGGTCCACTGCTTTGTCGCCATGCTCAAATGAGTCTCAAGCTTTTCGCGGTTTTGCACGCGATCAGCGTTGGTAGCGAAATCAGGCGCATTGGCGAGACCCTCGAGGCCGAGAAGAGTGCATAACCGCTGATACTGACCGTCATTGCCAGTTGCGATGATGATGTGCCCGTCTGAGCATTCAAAGACCTGATAGGGCGAAAGATTGGGGTGGATGTTCCCCGTTCGCCCAGGTGCTTTGCCGGTTGTTAAATAGTTCATCGCTTGGTTGGCCGTCACGGACACAGCGACGTCCAAAAGCGCCATGTCGATGTGTTGCCCAGTACCACTTGATTGGCGCTGCTGAAGCGCGGCCAAAATTGCGGTCGAGGCATAGACACCAGTGAACACATCCGTAATCGCCACGCCTGTCCGTAGTGGCTGACCGTCTGGAGTTCCCGTAATCGACATCAGACCTGACATGCCTTGGATAATGTAGTCATAACCAGCGCGGTGGGCGTAGGGCCCATCTTGGCCAAAGCCCGTGATCGAACAATAAATCAAACGCGGGTTGAGGGTTTTTAGGCTGTCATAGTCCAAGCCGTATTTCTTCAAACCGCCGACCTTGAAGTTCTCAATCAGCACGTCTGCGTTGGCAACCAAGTCGCGGACTTGCTGTTGCCCCGCTTCGGTTCGAAAATCCACCGTGATGGATTTTTTTCCACGATTGCAGCCGTGGAAATAGGCGGCGGTGGTCTCTCCATCCCGCTCAACGAATGGAGGCCCCCACTGGCGCGTATCATCGCCGGCGGGGGCCTCAACTTTGATGACGTCCGCGCCAAGATCAGAGAGAGTTTGGCCCGCCCAAGGGCCGGCAAGAATGCGGGCCAGTTCGACGACCCTTAACCCTTCAAGCGGTGATGCCATTACTCAGCCAGTTTCTCGTCTAAAATTGCTGCAAATTCTGAGTAATCCATGTTTGAGTACTGTTCGCCATTAATCATGAAGGTTGGCGTTGACGAAATATCGTCGGCCTCGGCGTTGACTTTGAACCAAGCAAACAGGGATTGCGCTTTGTCCGCGTCGGTCAGGCATGCGTCCAACTGATCTTCAGACAAGCCAGCGACGCGGCCAATCTTGCGAAGGTTATCAGCGATTTCAGCAGGCGTGCCTTTGGACCAAGCGCTTTGGCCATTGTAGATTAAATCCGAGATGCCGAAATACTTGCTTTCGTCACAACGCGCGACCATCGACGCCCAAAGACCGTACCGATCAAAAAACACCTCGCGGTAGACGAAATTGATTTTGCCCGTGTCGATGTAATTGGTCTTCAGTTCTTGGAACTGGTTTTTGTGGAAATTCGCACAATGGGGGCATGTGAAAGACGCGTATTCGGTCACCGTCACGGTAGCGTCAGGATTGCCGATTTGCATCTCGGTAATCTCGACCTCTTGGGCCTGTGCTACGTTTGCCAGTGCCATGACAGCAACCGCACTCAGGATTTTCGCAGCCGATTTGGCAAAATTGCGGATCATCTTGAAACCTTTCATTCAACGTTTCGATTTGGATATTATGTTTTGCCCTAGTCTCTCAAGGGCTTGTTTTAGGCTATCGTCGTCAACAGCGTCCGCCATATGGCGGGCAGTGTCGGAAATCGCTTGGTTCTCAGGATTCTTAGGTGCCGTAGTCTGATGCCCAAAGGCGACCTGACCTTCGGAAAACCCTGTCGAAGACGTCTGCGTAATCACCACTTTTGAAATAGCATTGTAGCCGTAGCAAGCATTTGCTTTTTCGCGGATTTTTGTCTTTTGCATCTCAAGCAAAGGGGCGTTCGCGCCGGTCGTTAAAAGAGTCAGCGTCGCCCCAAGACCTTGACGGCCATATCGGACATTCACCGGCACTGAAATTGCAGCGATGTCTTCGCCCATAATTTCGGACCAGTGCGTCAGAAGCTTTGACACCGAAAACCCACGGCTTTCCCCTGCGCGGCGAATATCTGCTTTCATCAGATTGCCTGCTTGGGTGAACCCTTTTGATTTTGGGCGGTGTTGAGCCACTTGACGTTTTCCTTTCACTTTCCACCAATCTAATGGCACATCTGCTGAGTGCCATCCAATAACGACCTGGAGAAATAAAGTTTGTGTGACCGCGATCCAGCCGAGTCTCTGTTGATATGGTATGACAGCAATGCGCGCAGCTTACCGTGGCGGGTCCCACCTTTAGAGTCAAAGCAAGGCAGACTGCCCGATCCTTACTTTGTGTGGCTATCAGAAATCATGCTGCAACAAACTACGGTCACTGCGGTTATTTCTTACTACAACATATTTATAGTGCGTTGGCCGACCATTTCCGATCTTGCATCTGCACGGGATGAGGACGTGATGGCCGCGTGGGCGGGCCTTGGGTATTATGCCCGTGCGCGAAACTTGCTGAAATGCGCGCGGACGATTGTTGACCATTTTGGCGGCGTATTCCCGACGCAACGCGACAAGCTTCTGAAGCTTCCAGGCATTGGCCCATATACAGCCGCAGCGATTGCTTCGATTGCGTTTGGGCGCCCTGAGACTGTCGTTGATGGGAATGTTGAGCGTGTTGTTAGTCGATTGTTCAACGTCGGCGAGCCTCTGCCAACGTCAAAACCGCAACTGACAAAGTTGGCGACCTCAATAACCCCCACTTCTAGGGCCGGGGATTTTGCGCAGGCGGTGATGGACTTGGGTGCAACTGTTTGCACGCCGCGAGGCCCAAGGTGTGAGATTTGCCCAATCGCCGTGGGTTGTCAGGCGCTTGCTGCAGGCACAGTCGCTGAATTGCCCAAGAAATTGCCAAAGAAGATCAAGCCAACTCGGGTCGGGATCGCCTATGTAGCCCAGCGCGAAGATGGCGCTTATTTGCTAGAGCAACGGGCAGCAAAAGGGTTGCTAGGAGGAATGCTTGGGTGGCCCGGGTCGGAATGGGCAGAAAGCCAGCCCGATCACGAGCCGCCGTTTTCAGCAGATTGGACGCAAATTGACGGGTTCGCAAAACACACGTTCACGCATTTTCATCTTCAACTCACAGTCAAAACAGCGACAGCGGCGCAGGGTCACAATCCAACCCATGGTCACTTTGTGCCGATTGCAGAGTTCGACCGAGAAGCCTTACCAACGGTCATGCGAAAGGCCTTTGACCTAGCGTATGGAAATACCTGATACTTAGGCTAGCTTTCAACAAAACGCTCCATCGGCAGGATCTGACTTGGCAAACTCAAAAGCATACAACATAGAACCTGCGCTCGCGTTTTGGATCTCGGTGCTGATCGTCCCGCTTTTCATGTATTCAGCGCTATACGGATCGTGGGCCGTTCTGTTGCCGATGCTATCGACTTGGTATCTGTTCAACATGCTGGATTTGTTGATTGGTCAGTTTAAAGGCGACGCTGATCCCGAAACATCAGATGCGGATCTGTTTTGGTACCGCCTTGTGACGCTCGTCTGGCCGTTCCTGCAGTTTGTGCTGCTCTTTTGGGCGATTTGGTATATTCCGCGTGCAGCGCATTTGGGTCTGCTAGAAACCTATTTCTTGTTTGTCAGCGTGGGGATTATCACCGGCGCTGTTGGCATCAACTACAGCCACGAGCTAATGCATCAGAAAAGCAAGCTTGAGCGCCGGCTTAGCGAGTGGCTGTTGGCAATGGTGCTCTATTCGCACTTCCGGTCCGAACACCTGTTTGTGCACCATATCCACGTTGGCACGCCCCGCGATACTGTCACCGCCCGATACAACGAGAATTTTCACCGGTTTTTCAAACGGGTCGTGGCTGAGGGCATGCTCTCGGCTTGGCGGGCCGAGGTTGCGTTACTGGCGCGCAAAAACCTAAGGGCATCGCATTTATCCAACCCGTTTTGGCGTTACGGCGTTCAACAGTTCGCTATGCTGATGCTGGCCTTCTGGATATCGGGTTGGGTCGGTATGGCGTGGCTAGTGTTTCAAGCGGTCGTTGCAATCTGGCAGTTAGAGTTGGTGAACTACGTCGAACATTACGGCCTGACCCGCAAATACCTTGGTGATGGTAAGTACGAGCACGTGAAGCCCCGCCACAGTTGGAACGCGGACCATCGGGCGTCAAATTGGTTGTTGCTGAATTTGCAGCGCCACTCAAACCATCATTACAAACCCAATCGGCGGTTCCCACTGCTGCAAACCTACAAGAACGAAGAGGCCCCGTTGCTGCCCTACGGTTATCCAGCGATGACGCTATTGGCGCTCTATCCGCGTGGCTGGCGGAAATACATGAACCCCAAAGTTCGGGATTGGCGTAAACTCCACTATCCCGAGATCGAAGATTGGACGCCCTACAACAAGGCATCCAACCCAAAGCCCACATGAAAAAGGCCCCGCCAATGAAGGCGGGGCTAAAAGTTGATGCCTTGGAAAGTCAGGCCACAGGCATCGGCGGTAAATTTGGAATGATTTAGTTGGCCATCTCAGCGCGAATTTGCTGGCGAAGCACGTCAATTGGGACGGTTTTGCCATCGCGCTTGAACGACCAGTAGGTCCAGCCATTGCAGCTTGGCGCGCCCTCAAGCGCTGCCCCAACCTGATGGATTGAGCCTTTGACATCCTGACCTATCAAAGTTCCGTCTGCACGAACTTTGGCCTTGTGACGTTTGTTGATGGAGTAAAGCTCCTCACCCGGACGTAGCATGCCACGTTCAACCAACTGGCCAAAGGGCACGCGCGGCTCAGCACGTTTGCTGGCTGATACTTTCAGGGCTTCGCGGTCAAACTTGCGGATTTTTGACAGACGTTTCTTGGCAACCTTGCGGTATTTTTCTTCGCGCTCGATACCGATGAAATCTCGGCCGAGCATCTTGGCGACTGCACCCGTGGTGCCAGTGCCGAAGAACGGATCAAGCACAACGTCGCCTGGGTTGGTCGTACCAACCAGAACGCGGTGCAACAGCGACTCGGGCTTTTGCGTTGGGTGGGCTTTGTCACCATTGTCGTCTTTGAGACGTTCGTGACCCGTACAAATTGGCAGAACCCAATCTGAACGCATCTGAATGCCTTCGTTCAATGCCTTCAGCGCTTCATAGTTAAACGTGTACTTGCCGGCTTCGTTCTTTGACGCCCAGATCATAGTTTCATGCGCGTTGGTCAGACGTTTGCCGCGGAAATTTGGCATTGGGTTCGACTTGCGCCAAACCACATCGTTCAAAATCCAGAAGCCTTGGTTTTGCAGTGTCGCGCCAACACGGAAAATGTTGTGATACGAGCCGATGACCCAGATCGCACCGTTCGGCTTTAGCAATCGTCGGGCAGCCTTCAGCCATTCGTTGGTGAATTTGTCATAGGTCGCGAAGGACGCGAATTGATCCCATGCATCATCAACTGCATCAACCTGACTATTGTCGGGACGATGAAGATCGCCACGTAGCTGGAGATTATAGGGAGGATCAGCGAAAATCAGATCGATGGATTCAGCTGGCAAGCTGTTCATCGCCTCAATGCAATCGCCTTCCAAAATTGTGTTCAACGGAAGCGGTTTAACCGCGTCCCGGGTTTTGGTCTTTTCCATCATTACTGCCTCTTAACACGGCGCTTTTTGCGCTCTTTGCTTGGGCCTAAAATGATTCAAAGGTGATTCGGCGTCAATTTCTTTTTTGAATCAGTGACTTAACTATTTTCCTTGATACAAGATATTGTGGATGGGTTTGAACGAACGTCTATGGTGAGGGGTAACACCAAGACGACCAAGCGCCTCTAAATGCTGTTTTGTCCCGTATCCAGCGTTCTTTTCCCACCCGTAACCCGGAAATTCGATCGAAAGTTCGCCCATTATTCGGTCGCGTTCGACCTTTGCGATGATCGAAGCAGCGGCGATTGATAAGCTGCGACCATCGCCCTTAACGACGGATTGTGCAGGGATCGTCAGCCCTTTCGGAATCATATTGCCATCAATCAAAGCGTGGTCAGCCTTGACTGAAAGACCGGCAATTGCCCGTTCCATAGCAAGGTGCGAGGCGCGCAGAATGTTGATCTCGTCAATCTCTTCGACTGAGGCATGGGCGATACAGCACGTGGAGGAGGACAAGATCACATCAAACAACGCATCCCGTTTCTTGGCAGTCATCTTTTTAGAGTCGTTCAGACCTTCGGGGATGTTTTCAGGATCCAGGATTACGGCAGCTGCCGTAACGGGCCCACACAGCGGACCCCGCCCAACCTCATCCACGCCAGCAATGAAAAAAGCGCCGCCCGCAAGCGCCGCCTTTTCAAATTCATAATCTGGACCAATCATAATAGTTTCATGCGACAGTCGGCATGAACCTGCAAGCCTTTACCGGTTGCGAATCTTGTATCCTTGACGACGCAGGCACGTCGGTTCGTAGCCATAGCGAATGCCCTTGGATGTCCAAAGCGTCTGCTCGCAGCTTTCAGGTAGGCGACGGTGGAAGCGGTATTCTTTTTGCAAGCACGACTTATCAAACGTTTTAACCGTGCCTTGCTGTGTCACATGCGATGTGATGCAAGACTTCGGTAGGTACCGACGACTAGGTGCAGGGCGTTGTGCCGGGGGTGCTGGACGGGGCTGTTCCACAACCACGTCATCACCACCGATTGCATTTGCGATGGCGAACATAAATATCGTTGCGGCCAGAAACTCGCCAAGTTCATTGTTGCCTGCACGGGCAGATGAAACTGAAACCCCTGAAACGAAGACGGTTGCGATAACCAGTGTTTTGATAAAGTTGCGTGCCATGTGATGTCCTTTCGGCGTGTTGGATCGTTTGAATTGAATCAACACTCGTCCGAGCCAAGGAAATCGGGCAATATCATGCATAGGATATTCGATATCATCGCTAAATCGGGGGGATGTTATTGAATGGCCAAGGAACAATCAGCATGGTGAAAGCATGAAACACGTCATCGCACCACTCACACTTATACTTCTCATGGCAGGCACAGCTAACGCGGCCTGCTATGCAGACTATAAAGCAAAACGCGACGCCCCGTTGCGACTTCATTACGGGGTGGCGGAAATAGAAGGCGACTGCACAGTCGCAAATGCAGAATCGGAATTGGCCGATCGAGTCGCTTCCGACGAATGGGAGCTTTTGGCCGTCGTGTCAGTTTTTGACGAAGATGGTCTTGAAGAAAGGAGAGGCAATGCCGGCGAATTCTATCTCCGCTATTGAGGCACGCCGCACAGGCACTAGGTTTGTTTTGTTATGTATTGGCGGCATTATCGCCATCCTATTAATTGCCACGGCATTTTTGCTTTTCACCCTGCCTGACGCAAATGCGTTCAATGCTCGGGTTGAGCAGGTGTTTATCGAAAACTCTGATCTGACCGGTCAGGCTGAACTTCGATTACTTGAAATCTTGGCCCAATCGGGCACGGCCTTTGCTGATACGTTGGCGGGCTATCGGATGGTCATCACGGTGCTGTTGGTCTTTGCGACAGCCATGTTGGTTGCGGCAGTTGCCGCCTTGGTGATGCTTGTTTTGCTGAACCGTCGCATGGCGCAGATTGAGCATTCGGGGATTCAGGTGAATTCTCTTATTCTCAGCCGTGAAGAGAAAACCGTCTATCTGAACAACATGGCGTTCAAGTTGACGGAGGCCGCAATTGAAACGCTCAGCGTGCTTGCCGAGGCGCGCATGGACGATGAGATGCTAAACGGAGCCGAGATTGAGGGTATGATCTCGGGTCGCAGTTCTGCTGACTGTGATGAAGCGTCAGGTGCAACCCGCATCAAGCGCCTTCGAGACGCTCTCGGCAACCAGTTAATGACCGAGCTGTTGGTCAAAAATATCGCCCGTAAAGGTTATGTGTTGGCCATTGATAAATCAGTGATCAAAATCGTTTAACGAGTTCGTCCAACAGGCGAGTAGGGGTGGTCCTGAGAGGGGCCGCCCCTTTTATTCGTGGTCGTCTTCCTTTTTGAGCATCCGAATAAGGGTGCCAACGCGAAACGAGCCGCCAGCCTCAAGCCGGGTGCGGGTCCGTAGCACCGGCGTATTCTGCGAGGTTTGAGCACGAGATTCCCTCATCAGAACATAAAGGCCAGACAAGATGATGATGCTTGCGCCAATCGACGTATAAAAATCTGGCCATTCATCGAAGAGAAGTGCGCCGAACAGAACCGCCCAAATTATCTGAGAATACTGAATTGGCGCTACGACAGCAGCTTCTGCATTTCGATAGGCCGAGATCAGGCAAAGACCACCAAGAAACCCAAGCACCGCGATGGTCGCAAATCCGCCGAGTTGAGCTATCGCGACTGGTTGGTAGACGAATGGCAGTAGTGCACCCATCACCAAGACGTTCGCCATCATAGGATAAAGCATAATTACAACGGACCGTTCCTCGCGGCCAATCCGGCGCATGATGACAGAGCTGCCCGCAATCGAGACGGCGCCTAACATTGCTGTGAAATGGCCTAACTCAAGTGGTTGCACGCCAGGTCGGACGACGACGATCACTCCGGCCAGTCCGATCAAAACGGCAAGCCATCGGTGAATACCCACCTTTTCGCCAAGAATTGGAATCGACAAAACCGTAATTACCAACGGGCTGGCAAAGATGATCGCATAGACTTGCGACAAGGGCAGAACGGAGAATGCATAAAAGATACAAATCGCGCCCGAAACCGCTGACATCGTTCGAACAGCAACCCAACCCGGATACTTTGGGATGAGTGTGCCTTTGGTCGAGTCCCGCATGAGCAACAGCGTAGCCACAGGAAATCCCAGAAGCGTGCTGAAAAAGACGATTTGGATCGGCGAGAACGAAGCGCCGAGTGTTTTGATTATAACGTCGTGAAATGAAAAGAGAGCAAAGCCAAGCGCGGCAAAGCCCACCCCTTTTAGCGGTTGGGACATGGTAGACACATCTAATGTAATGTTAGCGTTACCATATCCTTATTCCTAATGGTTTGATCTGGGAAGACCCTAAGCCGTGTTGATTTCGCATGGCAGCAATGTTTGGGCTACGGCTCTAATGAAAAAGGCGACCCGTTAGGACCGCCCTTTCGAATTTCAAATTAGAGCAGCTAAATCTTACAGGCTCGCGTCCAGCGCCGCCAAGATAGCGTCGCCCATACCACTTGTTGAAACTGGATCAACACCTTCTTCGCCAAGCAAGTCAGCAGTGCGCACACCGTCCGACAACACTTTTTCGACGGCTGCTTCAAGGCGATCAGCCTCGGCGCCGAGGTCGAACGAGTAGCGCAAGGCCATCGCAAACGACAATGTACAAGCTATCGGGTTAGCTTTGCCTTGGCCGGTGATGTCAGGTGCCGAGCCATGCACGGGTTCGTACATTGCTTTTGGACGGCCGTTCTCCATCGGTGCTCCAAGCGATGCTGATGGTAGCATTCCAAGCGAACCAGTTAGCATGGCTGCGCAATCTGAGAGGATGTCGCCGAATAAGTTGTCGGTCAGGATAACGTCGAATTGCTTTGGGGCACGGACCAACTGCATTGCACCGTTGTCGGCGTACATATGGCTAAGCTCGACCTCTGGGTAGTCAGCAGACACGCGTGTCACAACTTCGCGCCACAGGATGCCCGATTCCATCACGTTGGCCTTCTCCATCGAGCAGACCTTTTTACTGCGACGCATCGCAAGCTCAAACGCAGACCGAGCAGCGCGTTCAATTTCGCTTTCGGTATAACGTTGGGTGTTGATGCCGTAACGCTCGCCGTTTTCCTCAAATATTCCGCGAGGCTCGCCAAAATAGACTCCAGAAGTCAGCTCGCGGACAATCATGATGTCCAGACCGGCGATAAGCTCTTTCTTAAGCGACGAGAAGTCCGCAAGCGCATCAAAACACTGCGCTGGGCGTAGGTTTGAGAACAAGTCCATTTCTTTGCGCAGGCGCAAAAGGCCACGCTCTGGCTTAACCGAGAAATCTAGTTCGTCGTATGCCGGACCACCAACTGCGCCGAGCAATACAGCATCTGCTTCTTGCGCCTTTGCCATCGTGTCATCGTGCAACGGAACGCCGTGTGCGTCATAGGCCGCGCCGCCGACAAGGTCTTCGCTAACGTCAAAAGAAATGCCACGGTTCACACCGTACCAGTCGATGATGCGGCGAACTTGAGCCATGACCTCGGGGCCAATGCCGTCACCGGGAAGAATAAGAAGCGAATGGTTGCTCATGTCGGGCGTCCTGTGTGGAAATAGATCGACATCCGCCTACTTGGAAGAGCCGGAAGTTTCAAGCGCGGCCAAGGTTTCATTGAGTTCTTGAGACAGTTCGACCCAGATTAATGCATGTCGGCTGGCCTCTGACGCTGTCGCCTCGGGCCATATCGTGCCAACGGCGACGACTTGGAAATCCGTTGAAGGCAAAATGTAGTCGGTTCGCATCAGTCCAAGATCAAGATCGGTCCAATCAACAGTTAACGCATCCTTGCGCGCTGCATCTTGAAACGGGTCTTGCAGGTGCGGACTATTCAGTAGTCTACGGATTGCCCCTGATCGCCCATCGCCCTGCAATGGATCAAGATTTGCCGCGCCTAAGAGGACAAAGTCGGAGCCATTGGTTTCTTCAACATGGTGGACCCAAAAAAGAGTTTCATCCGCATTGCGCAGCCCGTTCCTATCCTCAGGACCATCAAAAACAGGCGGCGAGGCGTGGTAGATCATCAGTTGTACTATTCGGCTGCCAACTTCAATCGGGACGACCCAGTGCCCCGTGGTAGAAAGACGTTGAACGGCCAACGCCGCCTCCGACAGAAACGGACTGCTTTCTGTTTTGGGCAATGTGGCCCAAGGTAAATCCCGCCAAACAGTTTTCGAATAATCTTGGATGCTGGCAGTTTGAATTGGATGTCGAGAAAGTATCGCCATGCCGCCTTCACCAGAGTACAACCCATAGCCTTGTGCATCCCGAGGCGTTCCCAGTCGTCCGTCCATGTCCAAATCTACGTGACTTGGCCAACCGGTGTTGGGTCGTTTCGAGTAGCGATAAGAAAATGTTGGCCCGCCCTGTTCTGCAATACGGTCTACGAGTGCAGAAAGCGCGATACCGTAGTGGTCAAAGTCAAACCCCAGTAGCCCGAGGATATCGCAGTTCCCACGGGCAATTCTATCAGCCGCTTCGATAGTAGACGCTTCACCAGCCTTGATGTCGCGGTAAAGCAATCCCGGTGCCTTTCGGCCAAGCTCTGCATGAAACAAGCAAACTTGAAAGGAATTGGCAGACAGCGGGGATGCAAGAAAAAGAAGTATTAGACAGGCACCGAGACCGAAGCGCGTTCGTCTTCGACTGTCATTGCATCGCGCTTGACCGAGATCATCTGCGCCACGCGGCTGAGTGCAACGCCGCGCATTATCATGCCAGAAGGCAAGAAGGCCCATCCTGATATCACCCAAATCATCATGTACGAGTCATCGAACGGTGCCGATCCAACAAACCCGAATGAAAGTCCGACACACGCTGGGATCAAGAATGGCAGTACAAATCCTAAGACGATGTTAATTCTGGCGTCTCTGTTCAACCGGGCAACCACATCGCTTGTTGTAGTTGGGTCGAACGTCGGCATGTTGGTCCATACGTTGAAAGGCCCACTATTGCCGGGCCATTTACGCGCATAAAAAATCACGACAAAGACCACGATCGACACAAGCGAGGCGAAATAAGCAATCCCTGCCGAGGCGAGGAACGTCATGTATGGAAGCCCATCCCCAACGATACCGAATTGATCCATCATCAGGTTGACCGGAGATCCCGGTAGGTCGAGCGAATAGCCAATGATCACGCCGATATTATGTATGAACTCAGAACCTACCAGTGGGTTCATCGCATAGGCCTGAACCAGTGACAGGCAGTAAACTGTGGCCAGCAAAGACAGAAACCGAACGCGGTTAAACGGCGGTGCATCGCGAAACTCAATCAAGCTGGGATAAGTCGAGGAATATTCAAGGAAGGTCCATATGAAACCGCTAAACAGAAGAACGAACACAACAACGCTGTTCTTGGCCGCAATACCCGGCACAAGAAACATCGGCACTGCAAAAAGCATACCGACTAACGCCGCCCTTAAGAGCGCACCTGGAATCCTTGAAAGCACTGCTCGCTTTCCCTTTCAAATGGCCGAACGCATTTTCGCGCTTCTTTTCCACTTGAGATCCGCCCAAATAGGACGGACTGCCTCATTTCTGCCCAATTTCTGCCCATGTTCGGCCAAAAAAGCAATCGCCTGATTCTGTTATTGATTAATTTCGACAGCGAACCCCCCGATTTTAGGGCATTTTTGCATCAAATCAGATAAACTTGGATTTGATGCCTCGTTAGACGAAGCCGGTTTGCACTTCCTCGCCACCGGTGAAAAACTTGATAACAGGGCAGACTTCGTTACAAGCCAGTCCAGAGTGAACAATGTCTGAGAAGGCACGCGCAGTATTAATTGATGGCGACAAGCATATGACCAAACGACGAGTTTTGATACTTGCAGAGCAGTGTAATCCTGAATGGCCATCTTTGCCCATCGTAGGATTTAACTACGCAAGGGCATTGGCGGAGGTCGCTGATGTGACCGTCGTTACGCATGTGCGCAACCGTGAAAACATTCAAAAAATTGAAAATCTCAATGTCGATTTCGTCTACATTGACAATGAATGGATCGCAAAGCCACTTCACAATTTCGCAATTTGGATGCGTGGTGGCGATGAGGTTGCTTGGTCAACAAACATGATTTTTGCCTATCCTCCATACGTTGCCTTTGAGGTTCAAGCGTGGCGAAGGTTCAAGCGTCAAATTAATGCTGGCGAGTTTGACCTAATTCATCGCGTTACACCAATGTCACCGACTATGCCAAGTTATATTGCTGGTAAGGGCAACGTGCCCTTTGTACTTGGGCCATTGAACGGCAATTTGGATTGGCCGAAAGCTTTCAAACCCGAGCAAAAGCGTGAAAAAGAGGGTCTTCGGAAAGTTCGAAATCTCTACAAAATGCTGCCGTTTGCACGAACAACTCAGCGAAACTCAAGCTGCATATTGGCAGGGTTCGAGCACACTATTAACGATCTTGATCAAGCTGACCCCAAGCGCGTTCTCAATTTCCCAGAAATTGGGATAGACCCAAAGGTATTTCCTCGTACACGGTCAGTTGCTGCTTTCGCTCACGATGGTCCGTACAAGTTTCTTTTTGCCGGAAGGCTTGTTCCATACAAGCTGTCAGAAGCCGCGGTTCGTGCATTTGTAACCTCTTCGACATTGCGAAATCACCAGTTAAACGTGATTGGTGATGGCCCTGAGTTGGCGAGACTCGAAGAAATCGTAAGAGAGCATGGTGCAGAAGATTGCGTTAATTTCACCGGACGTCAAAGCCAGTCAACCGTGGCAGAAGCTATGCGCATGAGTGATGCCTTTGTATTTCCATCAATCCGAGAATTGGGTGCAGGAGTGGTTGTAGAAGCCATGGCAAGTGGCTGTCTGTTAATTGTTACTGACTACGGCGCACCAGGTGAATTAGTTGCAAACGGAAGAGGTGTTTCATTGCCACTTGCCGCGCTCGATGAGCTTGTTGACGGGTATCGAAATGCAATGGAAACCTGTCTTGCCGAGCCTTCAAAATCCGCGCAAATAGCTGTTAAAGGCCAAAATTACACGCACGAAACCTATACTTGGCAGGCAAAGGCACGTTCTACAGCAGCCATCTACGATTCGATTTTGAAAAACGAGGATCTTAGCGCCTTCGATACATTTGATTGATGAATTTGGGTGCTGCGAAGAACGCGGCACCCAGATAGTCTATACCCAAGGGCGAACGCCGGCTGACTTGGCTTCAAATGCGTCAATCGATGAC
>ERZ1046740.1098-NODE-1098-length-19922-cov-4.992198_pt1 | contig 19922 bp, 15 predicted proteins | sample MGYA00383093_ERZ1046740 | MGnify/ENA primary metagenome ERZ1046740 (study PRJEB29581, sample SAMEA5548363) | metagenome | biome: marine; feature: coastal; material: water | depth 25 m | study: Short-term variability in the microbial, nano- and picoplankton... | reverse complement strand
AACGGCACTGGTAATGAAAAAATTGCCCAGGTTGCTGACTGTATGGATAAATCCGACTGGGTACGCCTGTCTTTGGATTCAGGGACGGATGCCACGTTCCAGCCCATGCACAAACCACGTAAAGATTTTGCCCTTGAAGCCATCTGCGCCAAGGTACCAGCTATCAAGGCAGCCAATTCCGACCTGACTATGGGCTTTTCGTATATCGTCACCTGGCGCGGTGCTGAGATTAATGACACCGATATAGTGGAAAACCTGCACGAGATTGCGCAGGCGGCAAAGCTGGCGAAGGACAACAAATTCGATTACATCAGCTTCAAACCTTTTCTCACCAGGGATGAACTGAATAACGCGGAAGTTATCGATATCAAAACGCAGAAGAATCTCGACGACATTATTGCCCGTATTCAGGCTGAGGTAGATGAGGCGGTGAAGCTGGCTGACGATTCTTTCCGGGTGCATCAGAGTACGGGGCTGAAGGCGATGCTACAAAAACAGACGCAGACTCTGGCGAAACAGCCTCAGCAGTGTCATATGCAGTTCTTCCGCCAGGTACTTAGTCCGCTCGGTCTGTACAACTGCCCGGTGTATCGCAACCAGGATCATGGCCGCCTGGGGGACAAAAACGCTAACGCGGGTGTGCAGTCTTATGATGCAACCCGGGGTGTTACGGCGGACCTGGTGCACAGTTTTAACGCGACTGTGGCTTGTGAGAAGGTCACCTGTCTTTATAACGATGTGAACTGGTGGATTGAGAGTTTGATTGATAATCCCGCGGAGCTGGACAAGTTGGAGACTGATACTTCTGCTGAGCCGGATTATTTTCTTTAGGCCTTGTTGAGATTGGTATCTGGGGCACGCGTCGCGCCTGGGGTTAATACCTGATCAGGGGACCGCAAAAGCTTGACCTCCATGTCTGCTTGACTCCGGCCTTCCATGGCCTCCGACATCCCCTGATCAGGTATTAACCCCAGACACGCCGCTCTATCGAACTAAAATCTGTGGAGTATGCATGCTCTCCAATCACGCTGCTTTTATGGAACCACTGCCCGGGTTTTATTCGTTACTCAATTGAGCCCTGGCCGCCGACAGCTCTCGCTCGCAGGCTTGGGCCACCATCTCCACCGTCACCTGTGTCATGCACACCTGCTCTTCCAGCGGGCACTTCTTCTTGTGGCAGGGGCCGCAGGGCACTTCAACTTTTACAATCGATTCTTTGCCGTGGCTGGTGTCGGTCCAGCGTTGCTCTGTGGGGCCGAACACGGTTACCCGGGGAACATTGAATGCCCGGCCAAAGTGTCTGGGACCTGTGTCATTGCCCAGCAGCAGGTCGCAGCGGGCTATCAGGGATTTCAGTTCCCCCAGGGTCAGGCAGGGCTCAGTAAGCAACACGCCTTTGTGTTGCATGTGATTGAGAATGGCCTGGGCCAGCGGTTCTTCGCCGGGGCCGGGGCTGATGGCTATGGTAGCGCCGCGGCGGCGGATAAGGTGGTCGGCCACGGCGGCGAAGCGTTCAGGATCCCAGCATTTGGATGCGCCAAAGTTTGCGCCGGGGCACAGCACGACCAGCGGGCCTTGGGAGGTATCAACACCCTCCTGCTCCAGGCGATCGGTTACCGATTGCTCGCAGTTGTCAGTGGTATACAGGCTTAGCTGGTCTCCCGGGTGATCGATACCCAGTGCCGAGGCCATCACCGCGTAGTAATCGCAAAGGGGCATGGGTTCATATCCATCTTTACTGCGATTGGGTACTGGCAAGCCATCGGTAAGCAGCAGGCTTCTGCCATCACGCTTGAACCCCACCCTGCGGCGAGCGCCGGCACGCCAGCACAGCCAGGCGCTGCGCAGGGAATTGGGCAGCATGATGGCCAGGTCAAATTTTTCGGCACGCAAACCGCTTATTAATTCCCGGTGCTGCTGTTTGGCCTCAGGCGTTTTTTTTCGTGCCGGCCAGAAGCGACAGTCATCCACCCATGGGCTACCTTCCAGCAGGCTGTAGAGATGCCGGTTCATTAACAGGGTGACTCGGGCCTGCGCAAAGCGTTGGTGTACAGCGCGTATAAATGGGGTGGCCATCACCACATCTCCTACCCAGGTAGGCAGTACGAGCAGAACTTTCTGCGGCTCGCTGGCGAAAGTCAGGGGTTTCACGCGGGGGTTGGAGGCCATAATAAATACTCACCAGGGGCGGCGGGGTTGGCCGGAAGTATATATTCCAAGGCCATTCCCCGCTACACTGCGGCAAACCATGCCCCTTGGCCCAGCCTATTAACATCATGAGTACCTTCGAAAAAATCTTCGGCGACCCCTGTGATTTACTCCCCACTCTGGAGGAGCACCGCGGGCGAGGAGAGACAATCGTGTTTGGCAACGGTTGCTTCGACCTTCTTCATGTAGGGCATGTGCGCTACCTGGAGGCAGCCAAAAGCCTTGGGGACGTACTGATTATTGCGGTCAATACTGAGGCCTCAATCGCCACCAACAGCAACCGGGAAGCTTCTATCAATCCCTGCGAAGAACGTATGGAGATGATTGCAGCACTGGAAGCTGTAGATTACGTAGTGCCCTTGAACGCCGATGTTCCCATCCCGCTGATCGAATTGTTCAGGCCTCACATCCAAGCCAAGGGAACTGACTATAATATGGAACAAATGCCCGAGCGTTTCGCGGTAGAAGCCTGCGGCGGCCGCATAGAATTTGTCGGTGATGAAAAAACCCACAGCTCTTCGGCCCTGCGACAGGCACTGAGAGAACGCGGCGAAATATGACCAACAGAAGCAAAAGGAACCCAGATGAAAGCACTTTCAAAAACCATTGCCACAGCCGGTCTGCTACTTGCGGGATTCACCCAGAGCGCGATTAGCGCCGAGCCAGGTGCTTCGCTGACACAAACTGTAGAGGCCCGAAGCACTGAAGACCGCGCTCGAGACGGTGCCAGACACCCGGCACAGACCCTGGCCTTTTTCCAGGTACAGCAAGGCCAGACGGTGATGGAGGCACTACCCGGAGGGGGCTGGTATACAAAAATTCTGGCGAACTACCTCGGTGGTGAAGGCACGCTTTATGGTGTTAACTACAACGACCGCATGTGGCCCATGTTCAGCTTTGCCACCGAGGAGTGGATAGCAGGGCGCATTGCCTCAAACTCCAAGTTTTCATCGACGGTTGCCGACTTTACCGACAACGGCATACGGGCCAAGGGCTACACCTTCAACACGCTGCCTCCGGAAATCAGCGGCACTGTGGACCGGATTCTGTTTATCCGCGCCCTGCATAACCTGAACCGCTTCGAAGCCACTGCAGGAACACGCAGCCAGGCCCTGAGCGCTATTCGTGGCGCGCTCAAAGACGACGGCCTGGTAGGTGTGGTGCAGCACCGCCTGCCGGAATCAGCGGCGGATGAAGGTGCCGACGGCAGTCGTGGTTATCTCAAGCAATCAGCTGTTATAGCCATGTTTGAAGGTGCCGGATTCAAATTGGTGGATAGCGCAGAAATAAACGCCAACCCCAAAGATCAGCCAGGGGCTGAAGATATTGTCTGGCGACTGCCTCCCTCATTGGCCACCAGTAAAGAAGATCCTGAACTCAAGGAAAAGTTGCTGGCTATCGGTGAATCTGACCGCATGACCCTGCTGTTCCGCAAAGCGGACTAGCCCCGGGCGGGCTCGCCTGGCAACAGGTAGCCCGCCGTCATCTCCCGGGCCACTTGCCACAATTGTTTGGCCATGAGCCGATCAAACATATGATGCTCTCCTGACACGATGGCTGGATTACAGTCTTCAAAGTAAGCCCCGCTCACCCCGTCAACAATACTGTTGGTTGCCACGTAAACCTGGGTAGCCGCCCCCTGTGCCGGGCTTTTGGCGATGTAAGGGCCCAACAGGTCGAAGGCCCGGCGCAATATCGCCGGTGCTGTGCGGCCAATATTGGTGTGCACAAGACCGGGATGAATCGCGTTCGATGTGACTCCACTGCTTGCCAATCGATTGGCCAGCTCCAGGGAAAACAGCGCATTGGCGAGTTTGGAACGGCCATAGGCCTCGCCTGCATCAAAGACCTTCTCTCCCCTTAGGTTATCAAAGTCGATGCCCACCGCTGGCGCCTGCCTGTAACCAGAGCGACTGCCTACGTGCACAATACGGCCCTCCCCAGCATCCAGCATAAGTGGTAGTAACTGATTAACCAGTACAAAGTGCCCAAGGAAATTGACCACAAAAATTTTCTCTATGCCGTTTATCAGCTCCAACTCACCAAAAGTATTAATGCCCGCATTGCATATCAGCATGTCGAGTTTGACGCCCATTGCCTTTACCGCATCTGCGCAGGCCACGACCGAGCCAAAATCAGACAACTCAAGCATCACAGGGGTGGTTTTGCCTTCCACGCTGTCACAGGCGACCTCAGCTTTTTGCAGGGTGCGGCCGGTTCCAATGACATGGGCTCCACGCAGGGCCAGCACCCGCATGGTTTCAAAGCCAAGGCCGGAGTTGCAGCCGGTGACCAGGGCTGTCTGCCCACGCAGGTCCATGCCTTGGGTGACTTCCTCGGCCGTCGACTCAGCGCCGAAGGGGCCGCTGGGTAAAGAGGTGTCGATAATGGCCTGAGGCTTGTCACCGCAGCCGGCCAGGGGCACCGCAGCGCCCGCCAGGGCAGAAATTTGCAGTAACTGTCTACGACGTAAATTCATAGGCCTCTCCTTACGAGTGTCGGAGCTTACCAGCTTCGAAGCTTTCGCTACTACAACCATGAAATAACCAGGGGTTATTTCATGAGATAAAAAAATATCATAGGGTAATTTCTTGTTCTTCCCGGGATCCTGACCAATACTGAAACTGTACGTGGCTGATTGCTCTCCACGCATGGGGTGAGGGGCAATTAAGTTGTACCGCGAACGTTGGGGAAAGCTTGTAAGCGTTGGTCAGAGACGTTTACGGCCAGGAGGACGTGATTCGGCATGCGGGCCGGAGAATTTAAAACCTGGAAAGCGAGCATTTTGGCTTTACCCCGTAAACGCTGTCACTGCTGTTCTATGTGACGGCGTTTTTTTTTATGCCTCGATTTAGGCTATGCTTGCCGGACGACATAAGGAATTCCCATGGCCAGCCTAAAAAAACTCCTCAAGGACATTGAGGACTCCCCCTCGGGACCAGAAATTACCGCGATATTTGATTTCGATGGCACCCTTATTTCAGGGTACTCCGCTACCAACTTCATTCGTGCCCAGGTACGCAGGGGGGATCTTTCCCCCAAAGAATTCATTGAACTCATGTCTGCCATGACCGGCTTCGGCATGGGCAATCTGGGCTTTTCCGGCATGATGGCCGTCACCACCCAGTTTATGCGTGGCATCGATGAGGAGTCTTATAAAGAACTGGGCGAGCAACTCTACACCAGGGAACTTGCCCGCCGTATTTACCCGGAGTCGAGGGCACTGGTAGAAGCCCACCAGGCCAAAGGGCACACAGTCGCCATTATTTCTTCTGCCACACCCTACCAGGTAGAGCCGGCAGCCCGGGACCTGGATATAGACCATGTACTTTGCACACATCTGGAAATAGAAAACGGCAGCTTCACTGGAAGCGTTGTCTCCCCCACCTGCTTTGGGCAGGGCAAAGTCACTGCAGCGGAGCAACTGGCAAGTGAGACCGGCGGTGACCTGGACCTGAGCTTCTTCTATTCCGATAGCACCGACGACCAGTTATTGCTTGAACGAGTTGGCCGACCACGGGCTCTCAACCCCAGCACAAAGCTGGAAAAACTGGCGCGGCGCAACCGCTGGCCTGTAGCAAGCTTCGGCAGCCGCGGCCGCCCCAGCCTGTCTCAGTTTGTACGCTCGATTGCCGCCACCAGCAGCCTTGTTACCAGTTTCGCGGCAGGCCTGCCTATCTGGGCCCTGACCGGATCCCAGCGCGATTCGAGAAACTTCTCTTTCTCTCTGTTCGCAGATACTGCCAGCGCTCTTATCGGCATGGACATGAACGTCAAGGGAGAAGAGTATCTGTGGTCTCACCGCCCCGCTGTATTCGTATTCAATCACCAGAGCAAGGCGGATGTCATCATTATTGCCAAGCTGATCAGGAGAGATATAGCCGGTATCGGCAAACAGGAAATCAAGAAAGAGCAGCCTATTATTGGCAAGGTAATGGAGATGGGTGGTGTGGTTTTCATAGATCGCGCCAACTCCAAAAATGCTATCGATGCCATCTCCCCACTGGTAGATGCCATGCGCAATGAACGCAAGTGCGTGGTACTGGCACCAGAGGGAACCCGCACCGTATCGCCAAAACTTGCACCTTTCAAAAAAGGCGCATTTCACATGGCCATGCAGGCTGGCGTGCCCATGATCCCCATCGTTATTCATAACGCCCTGGACGTAGCGCCCAAGGGGGATTTCGTGTTCCGCCCCGCCACGGTTGAAGTAGAAGTACTACCGCCGGTTGATACCAGCCATTGGTCAGCGGAAACTGTAGATGACCATGTGAGGGAAGTGCGCAATATGTTTGCCCGCACTCTGGGGCAGGCTGAGGAGCCCGCGAAAAAACCTTCAGGCAAAGGCGCGAAAAACACCAAAGCGACTCCAAAGAAAAAGTCTGCTGCAAGAAAGAAGGTAACGCCGAAGCTGAAGGCTGCCCCGGAAGTGAAGGTCGCTGCAAAAAAGAAAGCCCCTGTAAGAAAGAAAGCAAAACCAGCCACAGCAAAAAAGGTGCCAAAACGTAAAGCGAGCACAAAATCTAAAAATAAATAACTGGAGAACATCGGGACGTGAATCTCGACGAAAATTTCAAACAGGCAAACCCCTGGCCTTCCCGCGAGTCACAGCAGGTAATGTTCATTCTGGACACCCGCAATACACTTGAGCAGGAAATTCTTAAACAATGGATACACCATCACACACCTGGCAGTAACGAAGAATTCCATGCACCACAGATAAGTCTCGACCTGGGCGACGACCGCAAGGGCTTTGACAGCACCCAACTGGTAATGGCGCTGGCACTGCCACGAGATACTCTGGTTCGCCCCCTGAGAGTCGCCTGGCGCCCGGCGGAAGAAGATATCAGTACCGGCCCCAAAATTCGCAATCTGTTGTTCGGTGATCCGCGTCACCCTAATGCACGTCGCGCACGCAAAATCATCGCCCAATCTCCGGAGCGGATCCACCTTGTGGCAGGCAGACCTGGAACAGTTGCGTCCCTGGAGCAGCGCTTTGAAAAGGATCATCAGCTTGGTCGCGGGAATGCCCAACAGGAATTTGCAGAATTCGTCGCTCGTCAGGCGGCTATCGTGCTGGACCTGGCCGAACGAAGACTTCAGGGTGGTCGCTATAAGGTACCCCGGCACGTGGCAGCAAGCCTGCTGGCAGATCCTGCTTACAACCAGGCGCTGGCTGAACTGGCACAGCAGTCAGGTACGAGTAAAACGGAGTTATTGAAAGAAGCCAAAGGCTATATGGACGAAATGGTGTCCACCCCCAGTACCTTCTGGCTAGACTTTTACGCCAGGTTCAACTCTTTCTGCCTGGGCCTGGGTTACGAAGCGGACATCGTCTGCGACAAACAGGCGCTCGAAAAAGTACGCCATGTTGTCCGCGACCACCCCTCCATGCTGCTATGGACACATAAAACCTACCTGGACGGCATGGTGGTTCCCAAGGTAATGTTTGAGAACGACTTCCCCATGCCCCACATGTTTGGCGGCGCCAATATGAATTTTCCTGGATTGGGATTCCTGCTACACCGGGCGGGGGCAATCTTTATCAAACGCAGCTTCCAGGACAACGAACTGTACAAAATCACTCTGCGGCATTATATCGGTTACCTCATGGAGAAACGCTTCCCCATGAACTGGGCCTTTGAAGGAACCCGCTCCCGAGTAGGCAAACTAATGCCACCGCGCTATGGCTTGCTCAAGTATGTGCTCGAGGCCTGTCACACCACCGACGCCAAAGACATTCATATTATTCCCATCTCCATCAGCTACGACCTGATTCGCGATGTGGAGGAATACGCCACCGAGCAAACAGGACGGGGCAAAGGCGCGGAATCCCTGCGCTGGTTTATCGGCTATATACGCAGCCTCGCCAGGCCCATGGGCAAGATCTATATGGATATTGGTGAGCCGGTAGTACTGGAGCAGGCACCGGACCCGGACGACCGCATGGCTCTGTCAAAAATCGCTTTTGAAATCGCAGTGCAGGCCAATGAAGTTACGCCGATTACCTTCCCCTCACTGGTGACAATGAGCCTGCTCGGCGCGGCACCCAAGGCTCTGACGGAAAACGAAGTCGTTGCCGACCTTCGCTCGCTGCTCTCCTGGGCTGAAGCTCGCAACCTGAGAATTTCCGATGATTTCAACAGGGCTTTCGCTGAACAGATGGAAGGCCTGTTGGGCATCATGATCGATGAGAACATCGTTACCCGTTACGATGAGGGGCCGGAGGTTGTCTATGCCATTGGCCTGAACCAACACCCGGTGGCCAGTTACTACCGCAATACAGTGATTCACTTCTTCGTCAACAAAGCGATAATTGAGTTGTCACTACTCAAAGCGAGTGAAGTTGAAGGCGAAGGTGCACTGGATACTTTCTGGCAAGAAGTTGACGAATTGCGCGACTTGTTCAAATTCGAATTTTTCTATTCCCCCACCGAGGAATTTCACCAGCAGATTCGCGATGAACTGGTGCGCTACCGCGAAGACTGGGAAACAGTACTCAGTCAGGGTGTGCTGGGTTTTGGTCAACTACTGGAAGCGATGCCTCCCCTGGTGTGTCACGTGACGCTACTCACTTACGTGGAAGCCTATTCTGTTGTGGCAGCGATGCTGGCGCGCATGGAGCACAATGAAGCCATGGATCAGGAGACCTGTGTCACCAAGGCCCTGAAGTTTGGTCGCCAGGCCTACCTGCAGCGCCGGATCAGTAGCGAGTCCTCTATTGGCAAAGTGTTATTCAAAAACGGGTTCCAGATGTTGCAAAGCCGAGACCTGACTGAGGCCGGCGAGGAATCACTGACGGAGTCTCGTATGGCCCTGGTGGGCGAACTGCGGGATCTCACACGGCGTATCGATATAATTCGCGCAATCGCCGAAGCCAGTCGCGCTTGAGGCAAGGAGAAAGCTATGTCTGACCTGAATGTTGGCCTGCTGGGAGGTGGTTCCTGGGGGACTACCGTGGCATCCCTGGTAACCCGCAATGCACCTATCACCCTCTGGGCTCGCAATGCCGACACTGTTGAGGAAATCAATTGTAAACATAGCAACGAAAAATACCTGCCGGGGGCAAAGCTACCAAAGCGCCTGAAGGCCACCTGCGAGATTGGCGAGGCTGTTGGCAATGCCGATGTGGTAATTATGGGTATTCCCTCGCAGAATTTCCGCGCGGTACTGAAGGAAGTGCGCGAACATATACGCGCCTGGGTGCCAGTTATCAGCCTAACCAAAGGCCTGGAGCTGGATACCGGAATGCGCATGACCGAGATTATTCAGCAAGAGTTGCCCGGCCACCCGTTTGGTGTTCTTACCGGCCCCAATCTGGCAAGGGAAATCATGGCAGGGCAGGCCGCCGCCAGTGTTATCGCTATGGAAGACGAAATCATCGTTCAGGAATTGCAAAAGGTGTTTAACAGCGGCTTGTTCCGGGTTTATACCAATACCGATGTAGTGGGTTGTGAACTGGGGGGCGTGCTGAAAAACATTATCGCCATCGCCGTAGGTATGGGCGACGGCCAGGGTGCTGGCGACAACACCCGTGCCGCGCTAATCACCCGGGGACTGTCGGAAGTAACCCGACTGGGAGTCGCCATGGGTGGCCGCCCGGAAACTTTCGCAGGCCTTGCGGGGATGGGTGACATGATAGCAACCTGCACCAGCCCCCAGAGCCGCAACCGGCATGTGGGTATAGAACTGGGTAAGGGCCGTAATATGGAAGAGATTATCGCCGAAATGGTAATGGTCGCCGAAGGTGCCAAGAGCGCCCCGGCAGTTATGGCACTGGCAAAGGAATATCAGGTGGAAATGCCGATTGCCAGTGATGTTTCACGAGTGCTTGCCGGGGATGCCACCGCCACCCGCGCTTTTCGTGGCCTGCTTAGAGTTACTGTGGGGGCTGAATCCGAACCCGGGTAGGACCTATTCACACACCTGGACCGCTGGTGGTTTTGCGCTGCCTGAGGCAAAATGCCCACAAGCGCTGGCCAATAGAGCCAGTGCATTGGGACAATAATAGTTTAGGGCGTGGAATAATGGGCATAATCAGAGCGATTTCATGCGCGCTCGCCTTTCTGGCGACCGTATCCAGTGGTGTTTTCGCAGACACTTCCAAATTTTCAGATTTATCCGGCAATCCGGGTCTTAAATCTGCCTCTGCTCTTGTAATGGATGCACAGGGCAATGTCATTTATGGCAAAAACGAAAATGCGATTCAGCCCATTGCCTCTATCACCAAGCTAATGACAGCAATGGTGGTTCTCGATTCCGGTATTTCCATGGATGAGAAAATTACCATCACCAAAGAAGATCGAGACCTGATACGCCTGACCGGTTCACGCCTGGAATACGGCGCCAGTCTCAGCCGCCGGGAAATGTTGTTACTTGCCATCATGTCTTCAGAAAACCGGGCAGCCACAGCGCTGGGCAGAACCTACCCCGGAGGTATGGATAACTTCATCGCCCATATGAATCGCAAGGCTAAGGCTCTGGGCATGGACAACAGCCAGTTCGCCGACCCGGCAGGACTGCGGGCAGAGAATGTTTCTACCGCCAGCGACCTGGCTAAAATGATCGTCGCTGCGGAAGATTACGACCTGATTCGCGAGGCGAGTACTACCACCCGCAAGGACGTCTATCCCTATCGTGGCCGAGGTAACCTGACTTACGGCAATACCAACCGCCTGTTGAAGAACAAAAACTGGGACATTGAGCTGAGCAAGACCGGTTACATTAACGAGGCAGGCCGATGCCTGGTCATGCAAGCGAATATCGAAGGTGAAGATGTCTCCATTGTTCTACTCAATTCCTTCGGCAAACTTACTCCCTTCGGTGATTCCAACCGTCTGCGCAAGTGGATGCTGGCCAACAGCTGATGTGCTCCACTGCCTATGCAACGCTTTTACCTCAATCCTGACTACCAACAGTTACTAGCCAGCGAAGGGCTGGATAACTACAAGGTACTGTCCAAGGGAGAGCCTCCAGGGGAGGTAATTGCCGAAGAACCCGGCCGCAGCACCCGGCGCCTGCGGTTGGACAACCAGGCCTTCTATCTCAAACGCGTAGAAAAGCCCAGGCCGCGCAAGACCCTCGAGTCTCTGCTCAAATTCGAAGTGCCCCATCACTATAGCTGGCGTGAAATGCAGCAGGCGCAAAACCTGCAAGCCGCGGGGATGCGGGTGATGGATGTAGCCGCAGCAGGAGAAACCACTCGCTGGGGCATACCTGCAGAAAGTTTCATCATGGTCCACGAGGTCTCTGGTGAATCTTTGGACCAGGTATTTTCTACCGCCACATCAGATAATCGTCCGGATTTATTACGGCGGCTTGGGGTTTTCACTGGCTCATTACATCGCAACGGGTTTTTCACTCCCGTACGTATGAAAGACGTCATTGTTGATATAAACGGCGAGTTTGTTTTAATCGACCGGGAGGCGCGCAACCCTCATCCAAAAAGGTTTCAGCCCAAACATGCCTCCACCGCACTATACCGTACGTCTTACCGACAGTTGAGGGATGGCCTGCAGTGGACCGATGGGGACTGGAATAACTTCTATACTGGCTATCGCGAAGCCGTAGCTGATGTATGGGAAGTTAGTGAAAGTAAACTGCAAAGTATTCGCCTCTCTAAACCGGGAGAGGACTCCAGTATCGGCAGTTCAAAATGGAACGTGAAGTGGGAACAGCTGGCACCGGCAGACAAACAGGTATTTTTCTCCATGGGCAGTGTTCTGGATGCACCCATGACGCGTATTACCCGGGACTCGCTCAGCGGCGTCTCCCGCCTTGCGTTGTCTTCGGCCTATTATGTAAAAAGCTTTCGTGGTCGTGGCAACCGGCTACAGCATTTTTTGGGTGCTGGCAGATACCAGCGAGAACTGCGAAACCTCCAGTACTTCTCCGAGCTGGGCTTACCTACTCCATCGCTGGTGGCTTATGGTGCAGAAACACGGGGCGGGCTGCTAAAACGAGCGCTGCTAATCACAGAGGAAGTCACCGGCTCTACCGATCTGGAGCATTTTATCGCGTCCGGAAAACTCTATGCCGGCGGTGTTAAAGGGGCCCGAAAAATACTGGCGCAACTGGCGCGAGACACCCGCAAACTGCACCTGCGGGGTTTCTACCACCGGGATCTAAAGACTAGAAACGTGCTGGTCCGCTACATAGGGGAAGAGCCGGAGTTATTCTATTTCGATTGCCCCCGGGGCAAGCACTCGCCCCGCTTAACCATGAGACGCAATATCGTGCGCGAACTGGCACATATCGAGCGGGGCCTACGCCACCATGTGCGCCCGGTAGACTTGATGTATATGTATAAGTGCTACCGTCAGCACGACCAGCTCGATGAGGAAGACAAAGCCATCGCCCGGGATGCTCTTTTGTATTACAAACAACGGCGTATGACCCGGGAACGGCGCTCACGACCTCAACGCTCGCCCTAAGCAGATCGAGCGCCGTGCCCTTTCGGCTCACAGCACATTTCCGTTAGAATCAGGCCATGACAAGGAAAATACTTTCACGCTGGGTTACCCGGCTGGTCGCAGCACTCTCTGTATTGCTCTCTACCACGGCCTGTGACATGGTCGATCGTGAGCTGCGAATGTACGTCAGTGATTACCGACAATTCAGCGCCGAATCGCTGCGAGCAATTTTCAATGAACAGTCGCGGCTGACCATTATAGATGCTGGCAACTTCCCGGACCATTCACCATTGGAGATTCTCAGTGACGATGAGGCCGATCTGGCGTTGGTGGAAAACAGTGCGGCTTTTGTTCCGGGCATACGCGCTGTACTGCCGGTATACGAAAGTGTTCTGCACCTTGCGATGCGCAATGATTTCGAGCCGGAGGATTTTAGAAATCCACTACGTAAAGCGTCGTTCCATGTCGCTAACCGCTCTGCGGCGGGAGACAATTTTGTTGCCCTGGTCACCCGCAGGCAAGGCCTCGCTGAAACAAATTACGAAGTTACCAATGCCTTCATTCCCGGTAATACCGATATCATAGTTTACTTTGGGCCAATCGACCCAGAAAACACCAGTTGGCTCCCCGAAGGTTACTCATTGGTTTCTCTGGCCAACAGGCTCAACCCGCAACGCAAATTTTTCGAGGAAGGCATTGGCTATAGCGCACCAAATATGAAACCCAAGGTAATTCCCGCCCTGACCTACGACCTGCCGGGGAACGAGGAGGGCCTGCTCACAGTCGCAGTAGACACCTTGTTAGTGACTCGCAAGGATGTCCCGGTATCCACAATTTACGAACTCACCCGAACCTTCCTGGTACAGAAGCCCCGTTTCAACGCCATCGCGCCACACCTGTTCTCAGGCATTAACGAATCTTTTGACCCACTGAACCTCAGCTTTCCCCTGCACGATGGTGCCCGGCGTTACCTGGAACGGGACGATCCCGGGCTGCTGGAACGCTATGCTGAGACCATCAACATGCTGATGTATCTGGTGTTTCTCATCATCACCGGTTTTCTTGGCCTGGGCCGCTGGCGTGCACAAAGAAAGAAGGACCGCATCGATGTTTTCTACGAGCGGGTAATTGCGATTCGCGGTCGCATAGGCACGGAAGAAAGTACTCAACTGCTGGGGGAACTGGACGACCTGGAGCGCGAAGCCTTCGAATCGCTGGTTAAGGAAAAACTCGCCGCCAATGAGAGCTTCCGTATCTTCACCGACCTGATGGCACGCCTGCGAACGGATCTAAGTGAGTCTCCTGACAACTGACAAGCACAGGCCTTGACCTCCCGGGTAGCGACTGAAACACTGCGCTAAAGCCATCGGCGGAGAGCAGGCAGGGTGGCACAGGAGCGCCTGCTGCCCGCTCTGGCAAAAGACCTGGGCTGCAACAGTTGAGGTCAGTTCTATCTGAAATTTATTCTTGGACACCCGGCAGTGACGTGCATCATCCCTGCCACATCGAAGGTCAAACATATGCAAGACAATATGCAGGCAAACTTCGGCCCGGTACCGGACGCCACCCAACGAGTGGAAATGCTGCGCTTGTTCACTGCACTGTAAACACTCATGAGCCGTCAGCCTGAAAACATAATCCAGCGAGCCCTGGCGCTGGCCTGCGATATTCGCCCACAGGAAGTGCGCGCCACCCTCGCGTCCTTCGGCCTGGTGCTCGCGCTTATGGGTTCCTACTATATTCTGCGCCCCGTGCGCGATGCCATGGCAAGCGATTGGTCAGATGCACAGGTCAGTTGGTTGTGGACCTTCACCTTTCTGTTCAGCACTGTGGCTGTATCGCTGTATGGCGCGGCAGTTACACGCATTCGAATCCGGCACCTGGTGCCTGGCGTTTATGGTTTTTTTGCCCTGAGTTTCACACTCTATTACCTGGGCACACAAACCCTCGGTGATCGCAGTTTGCTGGATAAGTCATTCTACGTGTGGATTAGCGTATTCAGCCTGTTCCATATTTCGGTCTTCTGGAGCTTTATGGCAGATACTTTTGCCAAGCCCCAAGCCACTCGCCTATTCGGCTTTATAGGAGCCGGAGCCAGTGTTGGCGCCATTGGTGGCCCTGCTCTCGCCGCCGTACTGGTCGGCCATAGCGGCACCGATACACTTCTGTTGGTAGCAGCTGCAATATTGCTTCTGAGTATCCCCATCATCATCTGGCTACAGTATCTGAAAGCCACCGAGCTGCAGAATCTGACGGTAGGTGCCGACAACAAAGACTTTGATTACATAGGTGGCAACCCTTTGTCCGGCTTTGTCGAGTTTTTGAAAAGCCCTTATCTTCTGGGTATAGGGCTGTTTATTTTCCTTTACACCAGCATTGGCTCCTTTGTTTATTTCGAGCTGAAAAACCTGCTCGCTGACTACGGCCGAGCCGAGCGCGTACAAATCTGGGCAACTATGGACCTGGTGGTAAATACGCTGACACTGCTGGTAGCAGCCTTTGCCACTGGCCGCATGGCCCGACACCTTGGCCTGTCTTTCACGCTTGCTTCAGTACCAGTGCTGATTGGCGGTGGCTTACTGTTACTGGCGGCGGCGCCAATGGTCTCGGTAGTGATAGCAGTACAGGTAGTACGCCGGGCGGGTAACTATGCGGTATCGCGCCCCGCCCGGGAAATGTTGTTTACCGCAGTGGACAGGGAGACCCGTTTCAAGGCCAAGCCGGTCATTGATATCGTGATTTATCGCGGTGGCGACATGCTCAACGCCTGGGCATTCACCGCCCTTACCCAAGGGCTGGGCCTGGGCCTGGCAGCCGTTGCCGGGGTCGGCGCTGGCATTGCTGCGCTGTGGGCAATAACCGGGGTCGCTCTGGGCAGGGCATTCGCACGCGAGAGCGCCTCAGATATCCTCCACAGCGAGACTCCTAAGGAAGTTTAGCCACCCACTCAATCGCATTAAGCACCAGATTGCGTGCATTATCATTTTGCCAGTTTTCATGAAAGTGACCGCCGGTAAAGCCAAAGCCACGGCCGCCACCTGCGCGTTCCAATGACCAGGCTGTAACCTGGGGCACACCATCGGCAACCATTTTGCGAACCGCGTCGTTGCCGCTATGGGGGCCATTCTTACGCGACATGGTCTCTGGTGGAGCTATTGCGCTGAGAATGGGTGTTACACCCGTATCCGCAAAGCGCATATTGAAATACCATTCGTCTAAAAGGGCAAAAGGTTTAATCCCCGTAGTAATTGGATGTTCAGGCAGCGAAGTGAAAACCGCCTCCCAGTGGGGATTAACCGACCAGTCCGTTTCAAAATAACCACCTGTGGCACGCAGCATGGCAGTTGCCGAAGAGCTGCCCTTGGGAACTTCAACGCAATAATGCAGTGCCACCACGCCCACGCCTTCGTCGAGTAATCGGTTAAAGGCCTCCAGATGCTGGTTGATTAAATGGCCCCTGCCTCCATCGCAATACATTACCAGTGCGTCTGCCCCCACCAGCACACTTTCATCCTCAGGCCAGCCGCCGTAAACATTAACGGTTTCTATATCTGTCCTGCGCTCCCGCAGGGCGGCTGCCAGCAGTTCTGACCCCGCCTGGTGTTCATGAGCCAATGGACCATGGCTATCGGGGCCTGCAAGAAAAACGACTTTGGCAGCTGCCTTGCTGCCTGGCTCAGCAAGATGCTGATCTACGGAAATGGCAGGTGCGCCGCAGGCAACCAGCCCCAGGCAGAAGCCCGGCAGCAATAAGCGCAGGGCTAATTTTTTTATTGGCATAAACGGGCACCATGAACCTGAACAGACAGCGCACAGTGTAAACGGATTTTCAGTTTCTTTTAAGCTGGCGCTGGCACGCTGGGGATGATTGAATGGCCTCTGTGCGTCACGACCATAAGTAATAAAAGAAGGAGTTCGGGTGACAGCGAAACTCACATCTCTGGTAATCGCTGTGGTAGCTATGGCCTGTGTGGACCATGCACAGGCACAAGACTTTGCTCCCTACTCCCAAGCTATCCCGGGTAGCGGCCAAATCATGCCCATGGTTCCAGTTGCCGGGGGCCGCTTTAACATGGGCAGCCAGCCCGATGAAACAGGCCACCAACCCCATGAGGCGCCGCAGCATGCCGTCACAGTGGGAGATTTCTGGATGGGCCAATACGAGATCAGCTGGCAACAGTACGACTTGTTCGTACACCGCGATGATGACAGTTTCGGCCAGCTGACCGCCCCGGATAAGTTACAGGCCCTGTCCATAGATGGGCTTACCGGTGCCACCACGCCCTATGTGGAAATGAGTTTCGGCATGGGCAAGGAAGGCTATCCCGCCATCAACATCACCCAATACGCCGCGCTACACTACGCCCGCTGGTTGAGTGCAAAAACGGGGCATTTTTACCGCCTGCCCACCGAAGCTGAATGGGAATATGCATGTCGCGCCGGGACAAGCACCCCGTGGTCTTTTGGTGATAACTCAGCCATGGCAAATGAATACGCAATACACGCCGGCAACAGCGAAGAGCACTACGCCTTGGTCGGTAGCCGCAGATCCAACCCCTGGGACCTTTACGATATGCACGGCAATGTTGCCGAGTGGACTATGGACCAGTTCGACCCGGGTTTTTACAGCAAAAGCGAAGCTGAAAATCCCTGGAACAGGCCCACCGAACTTTACCCGAGGGTGACACGCGGCGGCTCCTGGATTCATACGCCCGAGCAACAACGCTGCGCCAGCCGTCTACCATCGGCAGCCAACTGGAAAGAGCGGGACCCGCAAATACCCAAGAGCGATTGGTGGCTGACTAACGCGCCATTTGTAGGCTTTCGCCTGGTACGCCCTCGCACTCAGCCCCCGGCAGAAGACATCGCGCGCTACTGGCTTGAAGCGATAGAAGATTACGGTATTTAGAAATGGAGGGCTCAAAAAATGACTGATGACAACAGGAACGACACGGACCTGAGCCGGCGCCAATTCGTAGGGAAATCCTCTTGGCTGGCAGGCGGCGCGGTGATCTCTGCCTCTTTGGCAGGCTGCGCCACCTCCCCTTCTGCCGCACCCGTGGCTTACGCAGGTGGCTCCGACACCCTGAAACTGGCAGTGGTCGGTTGTGGTGGCCGCGGTACGGGTGCCGCCAAACAGGCGCTTAAAGCCGATGCAGGTGTTGAACTGGTTGCAGTTGCCGATGCCTTTGGCGACAGGGCTGATACGTGCGTGTCAGCGCTAAAACGTATTTACGGGGACGAGCGAGTAAAGGTCACTCCCGAAACCACTTTCGTCGGCTTTGACGCATTTTCCCAGGCAATCGACATGGCCGATGTGGTTATACTTGCAACGCCTCCCGGGTTTCGCCCGGAGCACTTTGAATACGCGGTGGCAGGTAACAAACAAATCTTCTGTGAAAAACCAATGGCTACTGATGCCTATGGCATACGCCGGGTGTTGGCTGCCGCTAAAGAAGCCGAGGAGAAGAAACTCAACGTGGTAGTGGGTCTGCAACGCCATTATCAACCCTGCTACCTGGAGACATTCCAGCGCTACCAGGACGGCGCGGTGGGTGAGATTATCTCCGGTCAGGTGTACTGGAATTCCGATGGCGTCTGGGTGCGTGAACGCGAGCCCCAGCAGACAGAAATGGAATACCAGATGCGCAACTGGTACTACTTCAACTGGCTGTGCGGCGATCACATCCTGGAGCAGCATATCCACAATATTGATGTGGCCAACTGGTTTATTGGCGACTATCCCGTCAGTGCCCAGGGCATGGGCGGGCGTCAGGTGCGAAACGGACCGGACCACGGCGAGATATTCGATCATCACTTTGTGGAATTCACCTATGCCTCCGGAGCTGTCATCTCCAGCCAATGCCGCCACCAGCCCGGTTGCGCCAATATGGTGGAGGAGCGATTCCAGACCACTGGCGGCAGCATCCACACTGATGGTGGTAACAAGGGCATTATAACCGGCCGCAGTGGCGAAACCATTTACAAGCACAGTGGCATGTTTGATCCCTCGCCCTACCAGACCGAGCACAACGAATTATTCGCCAGCATTCGCAGCGGCGGGCACATCAACAACGCTGACTACGGCGCCAAGAGCACCATGACGGCAATCCTCGGGCGCATGGCCACCTACTCTGGCAAGAAAATTGACTGGGACAAGGCCCTGGTATCCAATCAGCGTCTGGTGCCCGACTCAAAAAACCTGGACTGGGATGGCAACCCGCCTTCAATGCCCGATGCTAACGGCAACTACGCCATTCCAGTGCCCGGTAAAACACGCGTTCTCTAGGAATCAGGCTATGAAACAGCAGCTTTTACTACTGCTTGTGATTATGTCTGCGCTGGCTTCCCCTCACACTCTCAGCGCAAACAAGGTGCTGTATGTTACCCATGAGCCTGGCCGCTGGCACGAGTACACGCCACAGCTGGCGTCATTCAAGGAGATTGCAACCCAGGCAAAATGGGAGCTGACAGTGGCAACAGGGTCTTTAGAGGAGACTCTGGCTTTTCTCGGCAAGAAGGACTTCGCCGCAGGGCAGGATGCCATCGTCTACAATTTTTGCCTCGCCGATTCCACGGACCTGGTGGCCATGACCAACCTGATGCGGCAAACTGAAGAACAGGGCGTGCCGGCCCTGTTGACGCACTGTTCCATGCACAGTTGGTGGAGTACCTATAAGAAGGGCAAACTCATTCCCGGTAACCCTCTGGGGAAGGCAAGGGCGAATAAAAAGGTGCTCAAAGCCTGGCAGGATTCCAATCCAAACACACCGCTGCCCGCCTGGGGAGATTTCACCGGCGTAGCCAGCACTGGTCACGGACGGCAAAAACCCATCGAAGTTATCGCCAGCGGTGACCATCCAGCGACCACCGGCCTTCCTTCCCGCTACACCACCGCAAAGACCGAGCTCTATAACAACCACTATCTGACCGAAGACATCACTCCTCTCGCCGTCGGTCGTCAAGGGAAGGATGAGGCCATAGTTATGTGGTTGGCCCCAAGGGGTAAAGGACAAATCGTGGGGCTGACACTGGGACACGGTGCAGATGAGTGGAACGACCCGGTTTTTCGCTCCCTGCTGATAAACGGAGTGAATTACCTGCTGAAAAGCCCCTGAGTTGAATTATTTATCCACTACCGCACCTATTTGGCCCTGATCCACCCAGACGATAGCACTTCACCACTACATGGCTATACTGCTGCCTCTCGATAGCAAATGAACAGGTGAAGTACGATGGCAAAAGCTGCTGATTACGAACTGGGTCCCAACACCTTCCCCCGGGGATGGTTTATCGTGGCCG
>ERZ1046740.1094-NODE-1094-length-19951-cov-4.514375_pt1 | contig 19951 bp, 22 predicted proteins | sample MGYA00383093_ERZ1046740 | MGnify/ENA primary metagenome ERZ1046740 (study PRJEB29581, sample SAMEA5548363) | metagenome | biome: marine; feature: coastal; material: water | depth 25 m | study: Short-term variability in the microbial, nano- and picoplankton... | reverse complement strand
GAACTACTAAAACGGATACCAGTTTGGGCACACACAACCTAAGCTGGCATATGATCCAACGCAGGACCTTTTTGTAACTTCGCTGTCTGACGGCCTTGTGCCATTGCTGCCGCGATTGTGGCCTTTTGCGTGGTCCTAGACCCGAGATTGGCCCGATGCGGATGATTTGGTACAAACTTCTTGCACGCGCGCCTTGTCGAAAGCAGATCAATGGCAAGGAGGTACGCGGCTCGATGCGTGGATGTATCGTCTGATGCGCAATATCTGGATCGACGAGACCCGCAAACGCAGTATCCGCATCGGACAAGGTCAAAAAGATGCCGCAGAAAGCGGTGAATTACAAACCTCTAGCGATAGCGAAAAAACCGCTGATGCGGACAAGTTCTACAGCAGATTGCGCTTTTACCAGAAGAGTTTAGCACGGTTCTCTTGCTCGTCGCAATTGAAGGGCACAGTTATGTCGCGACTGACCTCTGCACGCGTCAAATTACGCGCGGCATTGGCCGACCCGAAAGGAGCCCACAGATGAGCGATCACGCATCCTTCAGTGAAGATCTGATGATCATGCTTGGTGCCTATGTGGACGGTGCACTCAAAGCTGACGAATGCCAAACGGTGGACGAGATGGCCACGAATGAACCGAGCATCGCGGCGGAGCATGAAAACTTGTTCTTACTTAACACTGACCTTAATAGCGCGATGGACAGCCTCCTGGATATGCCCATCCCACCCGAAACGGCCCAGTCCGCCACCCCTGCACCGATGCCTGCGGACACAAACGCCACACCCTTGCGCGCGCTTGCCGCGTCTTTGGTGATTGGTGCGGCACTCGGCGCGGCTGGGATGTAGTTCTCGCAATCGGAAAGCGTACCAACCCAGCGAGTAGCAAGCGCGCGCAGTTGGTTGGCAGAGGTTGCAGAATACCGTCAGGTCTACGCAAAACAAACGCGCCACTTGGTTGAGGTTATCGGAAGCGAGCAGGCTCATATCGAGAGTTGGCTGAGCAAAGAGATTGGTGTGGATTTCAAAGTCCCCAATCTCAGCGATGCCGGTTGGACCTTCCAAGGCGCGCGGCTTTTGGTCGTCGCCGGAAAACCTGTGGCGCAACTGATGTACACAAACGCTGAGGGCGCGGTCATCGCACTGAGTGGTTTGCAAAACGGATCTGGGACCACGGTAGAGCCTGCGCTACGCGCCTTCGGAGATGTGCACATGGCAACGTGGAAAAACACGACCGGAAGATTGTGGGTGACGCGCCTGACGCGCTCGAAGCACTGGCAAAGGCCGCCGCACCTTTGATCTAATCGCTTCCCATAGAACCAAAGAAGGCACTCGATAAAGGTGCCTTTCTATTGTCTAAATGCAAGCCTGCTTATTCAAACACGCGTCCCTCGGGGCCGCTCATGTCAAAGCCAAGGTGCTTCGCAACTGAGAAGATATCTTTGTCACCGCGACCACACATGTTCATCACCAACAAATGATCTGACGGTAAATCACCCGCTATCTTCGTCACATGCGCGAGCGCGTGCGATGGCTCTAGCGCAGGAATGATCCCCTCAAGCGAACAGGACAATTGGAATGCCTCAAGCGCTTCTTTGTCAGTAATCGAGACATATTTCGCGCGACCAATTTCGTGCAACCACGCGTGCTCTGGCCCGATGCCCGGATAATCAAGGCCCGCTGAAATCGAATAGCCCTCTAGGATTTGGCCATCGTCATCTTGCAACAAGTAAGTGCGGTTGCCGTGCAAAACACCGGGGCGACCGCCTGTGAGCGATGCGCAGTGCTCCATCTTCATGTTGACGCCTTTACCACCCGCCTCGACACCGATGATGTTCACAGATTTATCGTCAAGGAAGGGAAAAAACAGACCCATCGCGTTAGACCCGCCACCAATAGCGGCGATCACCGTGTCGGGCAAACGCCCTTCGGCCTCATGCAATTGCTCGCGGACTTCTTTGCCGATGATGCTTTGGAAATCGCGGACCATCGCAGGATACGGATGCGGACCCGCGACAGTGCCGATGCAATAGAACGTATCACGCACGTTGGTCACCCAATCGCGCAGCGCGTCGTTCATCGCGTCTTTCAATGTGCCCCGACCAGAAGTCACAGGGATCACTTCCGCCCCCAAAAGGCGCATACGGAACACGTTCGGCGCTTGGCGTTCCACGTCATGCGCGCCCATGTAAACGATGCATTTGAGACCAAATTTCGCACAGACCGTCGCCGTCGCAACACCGTGCTGACCCGCGCCAGTTTCCGCGATGATCCGCGTTTTGCCCATGCGACGCGCCAAAATGATCTGGCCAAGCACATTGTTAATCTTGTGCGCGCCCGTGTGATTTAGCTCGTCACGTTTAAGATAAATCTTCGCGCCACCAAGATGCTCTGTCAGACGCTCTGCGTAATACAACGGTGACGGACGGCCCACATAATGCGTCCAAAGGTCGTGCATTTCTGCCCAGAAATTCTCGTCCTCTTTGGCCTTTTCATACTCTTCCTCAAGGGACAGGATCAGCGGCATTAAAGTTTCGGACACAAAGCGTCCACCGAAATCACCAAACCGTCCGTTTTCATCAGGACCGTTCATGAATGAATTGAAAAGATCGTCCGCCATAGTCTTATCTCCCTACGCTTGCCGCTTGGTATCGCCTGCGTTCACGCTCGTAAAGCGCTCTTAGCCATTCGGGGGCGACCAAGGGGCGACACTATCGAAAAAGCGCCAAATTTCATCACTAGCATATCAGCGATCATCAAATCCTATGGGCCGAGCATGACCCGTCTTAGAGAGCGCTGCCAACTCGGCAACCGATTTACTATGGAGCTTGAGATAGTGCGTCAGATGTCCATTGGAATAGGCATTCGCACTTTCATTTCGTACGGCACCGTTCCAGTCGGCCTAACGACCTAGCAAGGCAGGCACACTCGGAACCCCGGTCACGGGATCGCCTGTCATCGCAACTACATCATCGTCGAGCCCGTGAATATGTAAACTGGCACGCGATGCTTTGGATCACAGGTCTGCCAATCCCGCGCGCTTATATTTCCCGCGACCGCAACGATTGCCGCGAAGGCATCCGCGCGCGCACTCAAGCTGCCAATAAGTGAAAGGAAAACAGTCGCGATCAAGCGCCATGTCAAATGCGCGCGCTTCTGACAAAGGCTGTGATCAACGCCGCATCTTTTTGACCGGGGGTTGCCTCTACACCTGAACTCACGTCGACCTGCCTTGTACCTGTCATGCGCACGGCCTCAGCGACGTTGTCTGGCGTCAAACCGCCCGCAAGCATCCACGGCACGCCAATCTCACGCCCCGCTAGCAAACGCCAATCAAAAGCCAGCCCGTTGCCCCCAGGCAGCGCCGCATTTTTCGGCGGCTTCGCATCAATCAAAAGCTGATCCGCGACCGTCGCATACTGATCAATCGCAGGCAGATCACTGGCATCTGCGACACCGATAGCTTTCATCACAGGTAGGCCATAGCGCGCCTTCACCTCTGTGACACGTTCAGGCGTTTCGTGACCATGTAGCTGTAACATATCAAGCGGCACAGATGCGGTAATCGCATCCAGCACGTCATCGCTGGCATTCACCACCAACGCTACTTTGGCAATCCCCATCGGAACCTCGATCGCAAGCGCTTGCGCGTCTTGTACACTCAGGTTTCGTGGTGATTTCTCGAAGAAAACGAAGCCAACGTAGTTCGCGCCCGCGTCACTTGCCGCTTTGACGTCAGTCAATGTAGTCAGGCCGCAAATCTTTACGGACGTGTCGCTGTTCCGCTCAAAGCCATCACCCGGAGCCACTAAGACAGGCATCGGCGCTTAGCTCGCTTCGTCCAAAATCGCGAGGACATCATCTTTGCCCTCGTGCTTGTCTGCTTTCAAACGCTTGATTTCGCGACGCATGCGATCCATCTCACGGCGCTGCGCTGCAGCTTCTGCGCGTTGTCTGTGTTCGCGGATCCACTCCAAGAGGAAGCCAACCAAAAGTCCAACGCCCACGCCGCCAAAAATAACAACAAACAATGGCAAGTTGATCGAATACTCCATGCCCATTAGTCCTGCCAAATCTGCGGGCAACATTTCTAACATAACCATCTCGCGGTTTGCGAGTGAAACACACACAAGAACCACCGCAATCGCGGCGAGCAGCAAGTACTTAAGATAACGCATGAATTACTTTCCGTTCAGCCGATCACGCAGCAATTTTCCGGTCTTGAAAAAAGGCACGTGCTTTTCCTCAACAGGCACAGACTCACCCGTTCGTGGGTTACGCCCGACGCGCGCATCACGCTTTTTGACAGAGAAGGCACCAAAGCCGCGCAGCTCGACCCGATCACCGCGTGCCATCGTTTCGGTGATTTCTTCAAAGACAGTATTTACGATTCGCTCGACGTCGCGTTGATAAAGATGCGGATTTTCGTCGGCCAGTTTTTGGATCAATTCGGATCGTATCATTGCGTAGCGCCCCCAGTTTTCCGCGTCCCGCGTGGCAGCAAGGACTTATGTAACAACTATATGCACTTTCGCGATTTGGAAAAGGGCCAAGCGTCAGATCAGTACAAATTGCCCCTCAAAAAAGAGATTTTTTTACAAACTCCCGTTTTCAATGGCATTTTTCGTGAATTCCAGCCGCAAAATCTGCGAATATCGATTCGCAGACGACAGCGATCAGGCTCCTTAAACCTCACTAGGATGGATCTGCCAGGCGTTCCACTTCCACAGCTTCGTTCAAAAAGAGCTGGGGGGCGCAGGCTTCATTCACATCAATCGAGGATTTGACATAGCGGTTTTCGAAATCCGCTTCGGTTCCGCTCCATGTGAAATTTCCTTCGCATGTCTCGCCATTGATGCGCGCAATTGTGACCGCTGCCCCGACTTCGATGCCGGTCTCTGCGCGCGAAACAAGCTGCGCCACATTAACAAACACTTCGACCGCTTTTTCATGTGGCGCATAGATCTGCGCAGCGGACGCCCCTGCACTCACGCAATCACCAACCTTGGGATCAAACCCAAGCAATACCCCATCGAATGGCGCGCGCAGGGTCAGCGCATCCAAACCAACCTGCTGTGATTGCACATCCAGCTTGCCAATTTCCAAAGCAATTTGCGCTCGTTTCTTCGCTGACACCGCACTGGCTTGCGTTTCGCTGGCTTGATCCGCCGCAAAAGTCGCATTCATCAAACGGCTTTCCACAGCCTCCATAGCGGTTTCATTAAGCAATCCTCTGCGAAAAATCTTTTCATTGCGCGCGAATTCTTTACCCACCAGCTCTAGCTCTTGCACGCGCCGCTCAACGCTCGCTTGCGCCGCATCTATGGCCAGTTGACGTTCAAAAACCGCCGCTTCCAAATCCAGAACACGCGCCTCTGCGGTCTTTTGTTTAAGCTCCGCTTCGCGGGCATCCAATTCCACAAGAATTTGCCCAGCCTTGGCCATACCAGAGCGACGAACAGGTTCTGCAACAGCAACGATACAGCCCCCCTTTTCATAAGAAATTCCGGTGATTTCATCCGCAAAGACGGTGCCCGCCAAACGGATCGGATCAACAGCTGTGGTTTGTGCGGCCAGCGGTGTACCGCTCAATAGGCAGACAAGCACTGCACTTTTAAGCAACACAACTCTCGCATCAGAATAATTCACCATGACGTCACCTCGCATCAGCTTCCGGTATTTGGTCGAATGATGAGCATGCTCGCCGCTTATAGCAAGAGCTTTGAGATCTTGACGATCAACTCGGTCGGAAATGGATCTAGGCGACGTCATCCTCTAGCGGATAAAACTGTAGATATGTACGGACTCTCGGGACACACTAAGAAAATAAAACAAATCAGAAAGACAACCATGAAAACTCAAGTAGCAATTATCGGGGGCGGACCGTCGGGGCTTTTGTTGGCGCGGCTCTTACAAACACGCGGGATCGAAAGTGTTGTGCTCGAACGCAAAACAAAAGCCTATGTATTAGGACGCATACGAGCTGGCGTTCTTGAACAAGGGCTTGTGAGCCTGATGGAACAAGCAGGTTGCGCCGATCGCTTGCATGCCGAGGGCATTGCGCACGATGGAACATTGATTTCTTACGGTGATGAGATGTTTCGCGTCAACTTTACCGAACATACAGGTAAGCCCGTTATGGTCTACGGACAAACCGAAGTGACCCGTGATTTATACGGCGGGCTTGAACAAAGCAGTGCTCAGATCGTTTTTAATGCTGAAGATGTGGTGATCCACAATGCAGACACCGACAAACCGCATGTCACTTACGTTGTTGATGGGAAACCCAATCGTATCAACTGTGAGTTTGTTGCTGGCTGCGATGGCTTTCACGGGGTTAGCCGCCAAACCATTCCCATAGAGGTGCGGCGCGAATATGAGAAAGTCTATCCTTTCGGATGGCTTGGTATTCTGTCAGAAACCCCGCCCGTCAATCACGAACTGATCTACGCCAATTCACCCCGCGGATTTGCACTTTGCTCAATGCGTAACGAGAACCTGAGCCGCTATTACATACAATGTTCGCTGAATGATAAGCCCGAGAACTGGAGCGACGACGCGTTCTGGCACGAGCTAAAACGCCGCATTCCAACAGATCAGGCGGACAAACTCGTTACAGGACCCAGCATCGAAAAATCTATCGCACCGCTTAGATCTTTTGTGACGGAACCTATGCGCTGGGGCCGCTTGTTTCTTTGCGGCGATGCAGCCCATATCGTGCCACCGACAGGTGCCAAAGGGTTGAACACGGCTGCATCTGATGTTCACTACCTCTTCAATGGATTGCGCGACTACTACGAAAACCAAAGCACCAACGGTATCGACAAGTATTCAGAAAAAGCACTTGCACGAGTCTGGAAAGCCGAACGCTTCAGTTGGTGGTTTTCCTCTTTGATGCATAGCTATCCCGATCAATCCGAATTTGACCTTAAAATGCAAATCGCTGAATTGGAGTTTTTGCGCTCAAACAGAGCGGCGCAACAGGCGATGGCAGAGAATTATGTTGGATTGCCTTATTGAACGGACCATTGCTGTGTACCTCCATCATGAAATTTAAAGCCAAACACTCAGACGGCTCTGCTCAAAAACAAATTAAGTATCTGAATTTGTTATAAAATTCTAAAAAATTTATTTCTAGCACGAATAATTTCTGGAAGAAAAGCATTGAATACGCTTACACCGCAATCGCAAAAAGGACACTCAAGGCAGTTTCAGGGAAACGCATGCAACAACCGAACATAGTTTTCGTCATGGCCGACCAGATGTCAGCAAAAGCGCTTCCTTTTTAGGGGCATGAAGTGGTCAAAGCACCCGCACTATCCCGACTTGCACGGGAAGGCTTCGTGTTTGAAAATAACTATTGCAATTCGCCGTTGTGCGGACCGTCGCGACTGTCGATGATATCGGGTCGCTAAACGTCAAAAGTCGGTGGGTATGACAATGCTCCAGAGTTTTCTGTCAGCCACTCCTACCTTTGCGCACTACCTTCGTTTGGCAGGGTATCAAACATGTCTTTCGGGCAAGATGCATTTCGCAGGTCCAGATCAACTGCACGAGTATGAGGAACGTTTGACGACGGATATCTATCCCTCAGACTTTTGTTGGATGCCGAATTGGTCAGAACCGGACGCAAAAGTCACGTTCCAAGACATACAAAACGTCATTGAGACGGGGCCGTGCCTCGCCTCAATGCAGATTGACTACGAAGATGACGTGAACACTCAGGCAGTCAGATGGCTCTATGACCGTCGCGCGAAGGGTGAGCGAAACGGTCTCACTGCTCAATATGCTCCCCACATTTGCAGACATCGGCGGGGCGCTAGATCAGGTCTTGAAAATGAAAGGCTGCTCTCTCGTTCCGGCATTGACAGGTGATCCTATCAAAGATCGAACCGTCCCTGCTGAATTCCTCGCAGAAGGGGTTTTTGATCCAACTTTCCTTTTGATCAAAGACCGTTTGAAATTACTCTACAGTGAGATTGACCCACCTTTGTTGTTTGACTTAGCGATCGACCCAAACGAGCTGACCAACCAAGCGCAGAACCCTGTGTATCAAAACGAATTAGCCGAGATGCTCTCGCTCGTACGTGATTCTTGGGACGCTGAGGCGTTGAAACACCAGATCATTGCAGATCAGAACCGACGCAGGCTTATCCAGAAGGCGCATCAAATAGGTGCTCCGCCGGTTTGGGACTTCCAACCCTACACTGATGCCAGCCAGCAATATGTACGTGCAGGAAAATGAACCACCGAAGTCGAGGCGAAAGCCCATCTTGATACCAAGCCGGCAAAATAGCGCCTCACCAAATTCTTGTCTCAAAGCTAGAGCGCTGACAATCCCAATACACGATATGCTTTTGCTGAAATGCAGAACAATTGGGCGAGTGAATATGCATTAATTTTGGACCGAAGTTGACGGCCTTTTGTGTTTAGGCCGCGGTGAGGAAGACTGCTTGGCGCTATGCGAAGGTTGTGAGGAAGCCAAACGCGTGTTGACTTCGCAAACCGCACCTTCCACGTGTGTAGTGACTTAGTGCTGATCCCCAGACGCTCAGCCACCTCGCTGATCGCGCAACCGAGTTCAACAACATGCGCCACAGCGTCCTACTTGAATTTGCCTATAAACCGTATTCTTTTACTCATATCCGTCTCTCCTTGGTTCCAAAATTACCAAGCAAAGCGTCAAAAAATCTAGGGGCACCTCAGAAACTCGGGGCTATTCAAACGTCCCTGCTGGCATTCTTCTTTGTGAAACTGCTCTGTGCAGCCTACCTCATTTGACTGGGGGTACCGGGGACAGCAACAATGATCAAACCACCAACCGAACCAATTAGAATGGCGAACAGCACAGAGGGCTGCATCAAGCTATCTAATCCTTTGAGAAACGCTTCTATCGGTGTCCGCCTAAAAATATGTCAGCATTAATGCGCGCGTCGCACTTGGGAGCTGATCATAGAGCCAAATGCTATCAGGCGTTTTGATTTGCAGCATCGTACGAAAAACGATGACGACCGCAAAGCTGGATGCGATACCATTTAAAGTCCGGCGCAGACTGCGATAGCCTAAACGCCATGTAAGGAACGAGCCAAGAAGAAGCGTCGAGACAAGGTAACCAAGGATCGGCACGATCAATGTGTAGCCGATGAAATAGACAACCTATTCAAGGGCGGCCACGTATTTGGTGAGTTCAAATTAAGCACTTGTCGGAAGTAAGAACCGCTTGCGCAATGCGGTCTATTTCCGAGACTCACGCGGATTCCAAAGCGCCGCCGGCACGAAGATCAGAAGACACAGCATCGGTGCAACCCATGACTGCTTCAAGATACGGCCAAAGCGCGTACGCGCCCTTCGATGTCCGTAAGACCAAATTGATAAGCGATATAGGTACCAAACTCATCGGGAAGCTTTCGAGCATACCAGCCCGTTTTTATCCAAAAGAACGCGAGGAAAAACAACGCAATCACTGCGGCAAAAATCAAGACTGGAAAGTCCCCACGCTTGCGCGAGAACTTGAAAAGATCTTCGACCTTCAGCTTTTTATCAGGCGGGCATTTGCTTTTAAAAGCGTGACCCTGCTCAATCGGCAAACCGTCCTGAAACAGTTACAGATCATCTGAGGAATGCATTTCAGTCGTCATGATTTCAGCGCACCAAACCACGGTCAGCAGTTGTGAAAACCGTTTTCCATTCTGTAAAAGTTCATCGCGATACTTTCTATTTTCACTTTACTGAGCGGTTTAGTAGTTAAGAGGGCTCTTCGTAGAGTCTAAAAATAAAAAACTTTAAGGTTAAAGCAATTTGATCAAGAACCCAGCGCAAAATCACCAATATGAGCTGTCGCCTCGATCTCAATCAAAGCATCATCTTCGACAAGACCGCTGACAATGATCATCGACATCGCTGGAAAGTGCTTGCCGAACACATCGCGATAAGCACGGCCCACTTCAGCTTGATGCGCAACATACTCGGCCTTGTTCGTCACAAACCAAGTCAGTCGCGTGACATCACTGATTTGCCCTCCCGCCGTTTCAACAATCGCCGCGATATTGCGCAACGCTTGACTCATCTGAGGAATAAACCCGCCCTCGACGAACTGCTTATTTTCATCCCAGCCAATTTGGCCACCGATGTGCAGGGTTCCGTCCTTGGTCAACATGCCATTCGCATACCCTTTGGCGGGCAACCAACCACTTGGATGGATCGTTTCATGTGTCATGCAGAGGTTTCCTTAAATTCGAGCAGTTTGGCGCGAAGCAGAGCGCACCATGGCGCAGCTTTGCTATTCTTATTGATGTTCACAAGGGTCGCTGTCGTGTCAAAGCGAAGCTCATCAGCGCAAAAGGCTTTGAGATTATACTCAGTAGAGCTTGTTCCGATCTTTGTGATCCCCAGCTTCAAAACCAAATGATCCCCATGACGCGAAGGGGCCACAAACCGCGTTTGTATTTGGACTGTGGGAACGCCGCCAGAAGTGTGAAGGTCTTCAAATGGCACCCCAAGCGCCTGATCGAAAAAAGCTTCGACGCAATCATTCATCATTTCGAAATAGCGTGGATAAAACACAATTCCGGCTGGATCACAGTGTTTGAATAAGACCTTTTGTGGCATCTCAAACGTCATGTTCTTCTCAATTGAAACCGCTGGATTTTGCCAGTTTGGGTCTTGGGCAAAGCGTCGATAAACTGAACGTCGCGTGGGTATTTGAACGGCGCTATCGTTGCTTTAACGTGGTCTTGCAACATCTTCGCGGTCTCTGGTGTCGGCTCCGCATCGGCCAAAACGATATGAGCCTGAACGATCATACCGCGTGCTTCATCCGGCGCACCGATTACAGCGCATTCGCGCACGGCTGGATGAGAAAGAAGCGCTGCCTCTACCTCTGGACCTGCGATATTATAGCCTGATGATATGATCATGTCATCGCTGCGTGCCGCGAAATGCAAGTAGCCATCTGCGTCCTTCATGAAGGAATCGCCTGTCACGTTCCAACCGTCCAAGACATAACCCGTTTGACGATCATCATTAAGGTAGCGACACCCTGTTGGCCCACGCACGGCAAGGCGGCCAACTTCGCCATAGGGCACTTCTGCGCCGCTCTCGTCAATTATTTTTGCCTCGTATCCCGTCACAGGTTTACCCGTGCAGGCGGGGTTGTGATCGTCAAAACGGTTGGAGATGAAGATGTGCAGCATTTCCGTCGCGCCGATCCCATCAAGCATAGGCTTGCCAGTCTTGGCCATCCAGTCGTCATAAACAGGCGAGGGCAAAGTTTCCCCCGCAGACACTGCGGCGCGCAAACTGCTTAGGTCTGCGCCTTGCTCCATCGCTTCCAGCATAACGCGGTAAGCGGTTGGCGCGGTGAAACAAACGGTTGCTTTATATTTCTGAATAATTTCGATCATGTTGGGCGGGGATGCAGCCTCAAGCAATGTCGCAGTCGCGCCAAAACGCAGAGGGAAGATTGCCAATCCACCGAGACCAAAGGTAAAGGCAAGCGGTGGGGAGCCGACAAAGACGTCCTCTGGCGTGACTTGCAACACCTCGCGCGCGTAGCCATCTGCGACAATCATTAGATCGCGGTGAAAGTGCATTGTCGCTTTGGGAGATCCTGTCGTGCCAGACGTAAACCCGAGCAAGGCCACATCATCGCGCCCCGTATGAACCGTATTAAATTTGACGGATTTTTCCAACGCAAGCCGATCCAATGTTGCATCGTGGTTGGAGGTCCCGTCGAAATCGACGACATGCTGGAGATGCCTACTTGTCTCTAAACATAGCTCCATTTCTTCAAGCAAACGCGCATCACATAGCGCATGCGTGATTTCGGCCTTATCGACGATTTGGCCCAACTCCATAGCGCGCAGCATCGGCATCGTGTTCACCACAACCGCGCCAACCTTTGTTGCAGCAAGCCAGCAGGCGACCATCGCAGGGTTGTTGGCAGATCGGATCAGCACGCGATTGCCTGCTTTCACACCCAAGTCATCGACCAACACATGCGCAAGGCGATTGGTCCAATCGGTTAGCTCTTTGTAAGTGCGCTGACGCCCATTTCCGATCAACGCCGTGTGATCACCAAAGCCTTTGGCAACCATGGCATCCGTCAGCTCAAACCCTGCGTTCAAATGCTCGGGGTAGTCGAACCCGTCCAGATTAAACTCTGGCCATTGATTCATTGGCGGCAGATTATCACGAGCAAATGTATCGGTATGAGCGCTGGCGCTTAGCATGCGTTATTCTCCACAGTTTGGCGCGCAATGATGACGCGCTGCACATCCGAGGCACCCTCGTAAATGCGCAAAGCACGGATCTCACGGTAGAGAGACTCGACCATTTGACCGGTTCTCACACCGTCACCGCCATGGAGTTGCACCGCCTTGTCGATGACCTTTTGCGCTTGATCCGTTGAAAACAACTTCGCCATTGCCGCTTCGCGCGTCACACGCGGCGCACCACTGTCCTTGGCCCAAGCGGCGCGGTAAATCAGCAAAGCGCTGGCGTCGATATCAACAGCCATATCCGCGATGTGACCTTGAACCATTTGCAAATCAAAGAGCGGCGCGCCTTGTACGTGACGGCTAGTGACGCGTGCGAGTGCTTCGTCCAAAGCACGACGTGCAAAGCCAAGTGCGGCGGCAGCAACAGTTGAGCGGAACACATCGAGCACTCCCATCGCAATCTTGAAACCAGATCCGCTTTGCCCGATCAACGCCGATGCAGGCACGCGACAGTCCTTGAAGCTGAGCGTCGCCAAAGGATGCGGCGCGATTGTTTCCAAACGCTCGATCACGTCCAGACCTGGGGTGTCAGCAGGCACCACAAAAGCCGATAATCCACGCGCGCCCTCGCCCTCTCCCGTACGTGCGAAGACGGTATAGACATCTGCGATGCCGCCATTGCTGATCCATGTCTTTTCACCGTTAATCACATAGTGGTCGCCGACCAGTGCCGCGGTCATGGTTGAGTTTGCAACATCCGATCCTGATTGCGGCTCTGTTAAGGCGAATGCAGATATGGCCTTGCCAGCGCGCACTTTCGGTAGCCACTCTGCCTTTTGCGCGTCGGCTCCGAACAAAGAGAGTGCGCCAGTACCAAGCCCTTGCATTGCGAACGAAAAGTCAGCCAATCCGTCATGGCGCGCCAGTGTTTCACGAATCAGGCACAGGCTGCGCACATCGAGCTTTGCGGTGCCCGAGGGATCAATCGCTGCGTATTCCAGCCAACCGCCCTGCCCCAATGCCGCAACCAACGCACGGCAGGCATTGTCTGTGTCGCTGTGATCAATCGCGCTCAGGTTTTGTGCCGCCCACTTATCGAGAGAGGTGGCAAGATCGCGGTGGCGGTCTTCGAAAAACGGCCAGTTTAGAAAGGATGTATCCGCCATCAGTTACCCTCAAACACAGGTGTTTCTTTCGCTACAAAAGCATTGTACGCGCGTACAAAATCCGCCGTTTGCATACAAATGGCTTGCGCTTGCGCCTCAGCTTCAATCGCTTGCTCGATCGACATGGACCACTCCTGCGCAAGCATGGTTTTTGTCATCATGTTCCCAAAATTCGGCCCTGCTGCGATGCGGCTTGCCATGCTCAAAGTTTGCGTCGTCAAATCATCCGCAGGCACCACCTTATTGTGGAATCCCCACGCCTGGCCTTCCTCCGCGTTCATCGAGCGACCTGTATAAAGGAGTTCTGCCGTGCGTCCCTGGCCGATGATACGCGGCAGGATCGCACAAGCGCCCATATCACAACCGGCCAATCCTACTCGGGTGAACAAAAACGCGACTTTCGCCTCTGGCGTGGCGATGCGCAGATCAGAGGCCATTGCGATAATCGCACCAGCCCCGACGCAAATCCCGTCAATCGCGGCGATCACTGGCTTACCACAGTTCACAATCGCTTTGACCAAGTCGCCCGTCATTCGCGTAAAGGCTAAGAGCTCTTTCATCGACATCTTGGTGAGCGGCCCAATGATGTCATGCACGTCGCCACCCGAGCTAAAGTTGCCGCCGTTAGAGGCGAAAACGACGGCGTTTACATCATCTGCATAGTGCAGATCCCGAAACCAATCACGCATCTCGGCGTAACTTTCAAAGGTCAAGGGATTTTTGCGCTCTGGGCGGTCCAAAGCGACAGTTGCGATGCCATCGACAATCTCGCATTTGAAGTGTTTTACGTCTGTGCGCATCATCAAACCTTCTCTTTTTGTAAACTAGCCTCGAGCTGCTCAAGGCGCCGGGTAATGTCGCGCGCCGCATCTGGCGAGAACGCACTCAGCATGTCATTCACCCATATTTCATGCGCCCCCGCTTGCTTCTGGAACTCTTCCTGCCCGCGCTTGGTGAGGCGCACCAACGACGCACGTCGATCGCCGGGAACGGGGACACGCACGAGAAATCCATCGTTGGACAGTCGATCCACAATGCCTGTCACATTGCCATTAGAGACACGCAACACCTCGGAAAGTTGGCTCATCTTGAGCCCCTCATCATAGCGCGAAAGCGCGGCCATCACATCAAAGCGCGGCAGTGTCGTTGCAAATTCTTGCCGCAAGTTTTCGCGCAACGTCGCTTCAATAGTGCTGCTAGCCTTGAGGAACCGCAGCCACAGGCGGAGCCGTTCTTTGGATGCTGTGTCAGCTTCACTTTTCAGATCAGGTTGCATTAGATTTCCCCTCCCGACAGGCTCAACGCGTGGCCATTGATGGAGCGCGCGGCATCAGAACAAAGCCAAAGCGCAGTTGCGGCAACTTCGTCAGTTTGGATGAAACGGCGCTGTGGATTGCCTTTGGTCAATGATGTCGCGGCATCCTCAGAGCTCATGCCCGTCTTTGCCACGATGTTCTCGATAGAGCGCTCTAGCAGTGGCGTTTCAATAAAGCCGGGGCAAATGGCGTTCACTGTGATCGCCATGCTGGCGAGTTCCAAAGCCAACGCACGCGTCAAGCCGACGACCCCGTGTTTCGCTGCACAATAGCCCGCGACATAGGGATAGCCTTTTAACCCAGCAGTCGAGGCAATCGCAATCATGCGACCCGACTTTACCTCTTTCATATCAGCCAAGCCCGCTTGCCAAACGTTGAACACGCCTGTGAGGTTCACATCTGTCATCGCAGTTAAATCAGCAGCGTTCATCTTAGCGAATGGCACTGAGGTCGCAGCACCTGCGTTGGCCACGACAACAGTTATCGGACCTTGCTCAGTACGCGCGCCATCGAAGGCAGCTTTGACAGCATCCGCGTCTGTCACATCGCAGATTTGATATGGCAAACCCTGAGCCTTTAAGGTCGCTTCAGTCCGTCCGAGGATCGTGACTTTGTAGCCTGCTTGCGCGAACTGGCGCGCGGTTTCAGCGCCGACACCCGTGCCGCCGCCAGAGATAACGACATGTGCGCCGCTCATACTTTGCCCGCCATTTCTGTATCGCGATCCGCGTTGCGCCACGCTTGGTCACGTCCGGCTTCATAGGGCAGCGGCCATGTCTCGTGACGATCACCTAAAGTGGTTGCAGTGCGCAAAGTCCAATAGGGGTCAGCCAAATGCGCGCGCGCGATACAAACAAGATCAGCCCGCCCAGCCATAAGGATCGAATTGACGTGATCCGCCTCGTAAATATTGCCGACAGCCATTGTTTTGATACACGCCTCGTTGCGGATACGGTCCGAGAAAGGCGTCTGGAACATACGCCCGTAAACAGGCTTGCCAACAGTCGAGGTTTGCCCCGCAGAGACGTCGATGATGTCTGCGCCTGCAGTCTCGAAAATCGCAGCAATCTTGACCGCTTCTGTTGGCGTGACACCGTCCTCGCCCGCCCAATCATTGGCCGAGATACGCACCGCCATTGGCTTGGACGTAGGCCAGCTCTCACGCATCGCGGCGAAGACTTCCAAAGGATAGCGCATTCGGTTTTCAAGCCTGCCGCCATATTCATCATCGCGCACGTTGGACAGCGGAGAGATAAACGAAGAGATCAGATAACCATGTGCAGCGTGCAGTTCGATCATGTCAAAGCCTGCGCGCGCCGCCATTTGTGTTGCACTTACAAAGTCAGCTTTGACAGCATCCATATCTGCGCGATCCATCGCTTTGGGTGTTTCATTGTCGTCTGACCAAGGGATCGCAGAGGCGGACAAAAGCGGCCAATTGTCAGAAACCAGAGGCTGATCCATCCCCTCCCAACCAATCCGCGTCGATCCTTTACGGCCAGCATGGCCGATTTGGCAACAGATCATCGCTTCAGTTTCGCGATGCACAAATGTGTTCAAGCGCGTCCATTCTGCTTCGTGCTCTGGCGCATAAAGTCCGGGACAACCGGGCGTTATCCGCCCATCCGCAGACACACATGTCATCTCTGTGTAAACCAACCCTGCGCCGCCTTTCGCTCGTTCACCGTAGTGGATCAAATGCCAATCCGTTGGCGCGCCACCGACGGCTTTATATTGCGCCATAGGCGACACCACGATGCGGTTTTTCAAACGCATATCCCGCAGCTTAAACGGCGCAAACATCGGCGCGCGCGCAGGGCCATTTGCATCGGCACCTGCTTGTTCCATGAACCATTTTTCTGCACTGCCAAGCCATTCTGCATCCCGTTCACGCAGATTTTCGTGACTGATCCTTTGAGAGCGCGTCAACATGGAATAGTTCAACTGAACCGGATCCAGATGCAAGTAACGCTCTACGTCCTCGAACCACTCGACCGAATTACGCGCAGCAGATTGCAAGCGCAGGACCTCTAGGCGACGGCTTTCCTCGTATTGCGCAAAAGCAGTCGGCAAATCAGAAGTAGAGGTGATTTCAGCCGCTAAGGCGATAGCGCTCTCTAACGCCAGCTTTGTTCCCGACCCGATCGAGAAATGCGCTGTGGCAGAAGCATCTCCGAGCAGGACTACATTCTCGTGGCTCCATTTTTCACACAACACGCGCGGGAACTGTATCCAAGCCGAGCCACGAACGTGGTTTGCATTGGTCATCAGCGCATGACCGCCAAGGTGTTCTTTGAAAATCTCTTCACATACCGCAATACTCGCCTGCTGATCCATATCGGCAAAACCATACGCATCATATGTCTCTTGTCCGCATTCAACGATAAAAGTCGCAGTCTCATCATCAAACTGATAAGCATGCGCCCAAATCCAGCCCTTGTCTGTTTCTTCAAAGATAAACGTAAAGGCATCATCAAATTTTTGATGCGTGCCAAGCCACACGAACTGACACAAGCGCATGTCGATGTCGGGCTGGAATGTCTCGGAAAATTCGGCGCGCGTTCGAGAATTCAATCCGTCGGAGGCGACAACAACGTCAAAGTCATCCTTCAAATCAGATGCAGCGCCTGCGTCCGTTTCAAACCTTAGATCAACGCCGAGTTCTTGTGCGCGGCTGTGCAGAACCTGCAATAGCTTCTTACGCCCAATGCCGCAAAAGCCATGACCTGAAGACACAAGCTTTTGCCCTTGATGATGAAGCGCCACATCATCCCAGTAAGCAAAGTTTGCACGAATTTCTTTGGCACTGATAGGGTCATTCGCCGCAAGGTTGGTCAGAGTTTCGTCAGACAGAACGACGCCCCAACCAAACGTATCATCAGGCTTGTTCCGCTCAAAAACGACAATTTCAATCTCTGGGTTACGCAACTTCGTGGAAATCCCAAAGTAGAGGCCAGCTGGCCCACCGCCGAGACACGCAACGCGCATACAATACCTTTCTTCAGACTATTCTTATCGTAACCGTACGAAGGAGGTGAATAAATTTCAAGTAAGAATAATTTAGGTTTAAAATAAACCCAGAAGTGGTATCGCTACAGTGACCCGAGCTAGCCGGTAAAATGTAAGGACTAGCTACATTTCGTTAGTGATTTATCATCGGTGTTCGAAGCACAGGCGCAGTGTGATTTGCTGCATCCAAAGCGTGAAGACCAAACTGTTCTAGATGAACTCAAGTTCAACATTGGATCTGAAGCGTTCGAAGCTCAATACCAACAGCAACCAGGACCGACAGATGTCAAAATGGTCAAGCGCAATTGGTTCGCATACTATGATCGCCTGCCAGACATCACCGCAGAAAAGTACATCGATCAAAGCTGGGATACAGCGTCGAAAATAGATCCACAAAACGATTGGTCTGTTGGAACAACATGGCTCTTAAAGGATGGGTTTTATGATCTACTGGACATCTGCCGCGAAAAGCTGACCTATACGGCACTGCGGGCAAAAATGACCGAAAAGGCCATCGAATATTACCCGCCGGTAATTTTGATTAAAGACGCTGGTGTCGGCACCGGTTTGATTGACGTTCTCAGGCATGAAGGCCTCAATGTGGTTAAAATCCAGCCCACTCAATCCAAAGAAATACGCGCTCATATTCAAACACCAGTATTCCAAAGCAGCCGCGTTTTGTTTCCAAGGTCAGCGCCGTGGTTATCTGAGCTAAAAGCTGAAATTCTTACCTTTCCAGCAGGGCGCAATAACGATCAGGTGGATTCAATTACGAAGGCACTGGCTTATGAATACCTTACGATTTGAGGCGGGCTGGAATGGATTTGAGGAAGGTCAAATCGTATGGAAATCTTGTTGCGAACCTCCAAAAAGCAGGCGCTCATCTGTGAAAAACGAAAATACCGATTGAATGACGAGTGAAAAAAGTGCCCGTCTTCAGTTGTTCGTCTTAACGTTTGAACACTGCGGTACGCTTTGCAAGAGTGGACATCAATCCGCAGTGCAGAGACAATCTTCTATTATTTGTGAAGTCACTAACCCACTTTAAGTATACTCAATTTGATGTAACTCGAATACTGACGTTTGGTGGCGTAACAGATAGGCCACCGCTGCGTGGATTCGTAAGTGACCACCTCCATCTTCTGATTTAGTTTTTGACATCTTACGACTGAATAATTTCCAAAGTCTAATGACGGCCAAAATAGGCAGAGTAGATTCCGAAAGCGCCAACGAGAATGAGACTGATGGCCCATGCGATGTCCAGATTGAACCAGCTTTTCGAAATGAACTTCAGCCCGAACCAAAAATAGACGAATGCTGCGATAAATGCTCCAGCAAGTGTCATTGAAGCTGTATGTATTGCAGCGACTTTGAACGCGACCAGGATATCGTTGGACATCAGTTCTTGTGCAGCTGCATGGCCTGTTTGTGCAACCCCGCCCGTGTCGAGCAATCCGCAAATGCCCAGGTAGATCGGCACGAGCATCAACCCTGCTCCATGCGCGGTTGCAGCGAGAAACGACCAAAGCACTAATTTCGTAGGGTGAACGCGCGCCAGAATTTTAGGATGTTTGCGATTGATGAGAAGGTAAATACCCATGGCGATGACCACGGCACCTGCACCAATACGAACTTCAGTTTCGCGTTCGATCAGGAAGACCATCATCGAAAAGGGCAGCAAAATCACGATCATCGCGATGAAATGCCCCACGGCCAGCATGGCCAACGCTTTCAGCATCGCGCTTTTCTTGCGCTCGAACAGAGCGGCGGAAACCGCAAGCGGCCATCCCATGCCTGGGTTAATGCCGTGATACAGCCCTGAAAGTATGACGGCCCACCAAAGGGCCGTCACACTCATCGTCTCTATCATAAGTTATGCAGACGGGTAGCAGAAACTGTCAGTCGAGCAGTCGCCACCTTCCAAGCGGATCTGATGCGCGCGCATGTTTTCTGGGAAGTCGATGTGGAAATCAGGATCCAGCGCGAAACTGCCATCCTCACCCACATTCGCCATCACCATCTGACCGCCTTCTTGATGCGGATAAAACTGATTATCCCAAGAAGAATAAAGCGAATTGGTCCAGTAGACGCGTTTTCCATCACGGCTGATCTCAACCATCTGAGGTCCGTAAATGACTTCTTTGCCATTGGGATGCTTGTGCTCTGTTGCGATACCACCGAGTTCGACCTTACCATTCAGAACAGGGTTCATCGGATCGGATACATCATATTGGTGCATCTC
>ERZ1046740.1092-NODE-1092-length-19976-cov-5.646504_pt1 | contig 19976 bp, 17 predicted proteins | sample MGYA00383093_ERZ1046740 | MGnify/ENA primary metagenome ERZ1046740 (study PRJEB29581, sample SAMEA5548363) | metagenome | biome: marine; feature: coastal; material: water | depth 25 m | study: Short-term variability in the microbial, nano- and picoplankton... | reverse complement strand
AGGCCTACGGCTGGGGTATTTGGTAGGATCCGAAAGCTTTATCCGAGAAGCGCGCGCGCTTCGTGCTTCTGTCCTACGGCACCCACCGGGACACATCCAACGCACAGCGGCCTATTTCCTTAGCCTTGGTCATTATGACGCCCTGATCCGCCGTATCCGCGAGGCCTTTCGTGGTCGACGAGAGGTGATGCAAGACGCGCTGAACCAACATGGGCTGAAAATTGCAGGTCAGGGCATGCACGGCGGGTCTTCGTTCTGGATGCAAGCCCCGGATAATGTGGACACAGAGCAGCTAGCTTTGAAATTGCGGTCTCAGAGCGTATTGATCGAACCCGGTCACACATTCTTCAATGGATCCGGACGGTCACGCAACTTTTACCGGCTGGCATACTCTTCCATTCCAAAAGACCGCATTGCCGAAGGTGTCGCCAAAATCGCGCAAGCAATCCGCACTTAATATTTGGACCTAAACCAACAGCAAAACTGGCCCTAACTCGGATTAACACTGCTCCGTAAATTCCAAAAAAATGGCTGTGCCCCAAGGAGTGATTCACCAATGAAAATGACCACAGAAGAAGCTTTCGTCAAAACCCTGCAAATGCATGGAATTGAACACGCATTTGGGATTATTGGCTCGGCCATGATGCCCATTTCGGACATCTTCCCAAAAGCTGGGATCAACTTCTGGGACTGCGCGCATGAAGGGTCCGGCGGCATGATGGCCGATGGGTACACCCGCGCCACTGGCAAAATGTCGATGATGATCGCGCAAAACGGCCCCGGCATCACCAACTTCGTGACAGCCGTGAAAACCGCTTATTGGAACCACACACCTGTTTTGTTGATCACGCCTCAGGCAGCGAACAAAACCATTGGTCAGGGCGGGTTCCAAGAAATGGAACAGATGCGTATGTTCGCAGACTGTGTCGCTTACCAAGAAGAACTGCGTGATCCATCCCGCGTGGCTGAGGTTTTGAACCGCGTCATTCTGCAGGCCAAACGTGCCTCGGCACCTGCTCAGATGAACATCCCGCGCGACATGTGGACCCAAGTGGTCGACATCGAACTGCCGAAGATCGTTGAGTTTGCCCGCACCGCTGGTGGTGAAGAAGCTTTGCAAGAAGCTGCAGACATCCTGTCAGAAGCCAAATTCCCAGTCATCCTGAACGGCGCTGGCGTTGTTCTGGCGGGTGCGATTCCGGCTTCTGCTGACTTGGCCGAACGCCTGTCTGCCCCCGTTTGTGTCGGTTACCAACACAATGATGCCTTCCCGGGCTCACACCCACTGTTTGCGGGCCCACTGGGTTACAACGGCTCAAAAGCGGGTATGGAACTGATCTCAAAAGCGGATGTTGTTCTGGCTTTGGGCACGCGCCTGAACCCCTTCTCGACTTTGCCGGGTTACGGCATCAACTATTGGCCAACTGATGCAAAGATCATTCAGGTTGACCTGAACGCAGACCGCATCGGCCTAACCAAGGATGTCACCGTTGGAATCGTTGGCGACGCTAAGAAAGTCGCAGAAAGCCTGCTGGCCCGTTTGGGTGACACGGCTGGCGATGCCGGTCGTGAAGATCGCAAGAACAAGATCGCCACAACCAAATCGGCTTGGGCACAAGAGCTGTCCTCGATGACGTCCGAGAACGACGATCCCGGCACCACGTGGAACGAACGCGCTCGTGCGGACAAACCTGATTGGATGAGCCCTCGCATGGCATGGCGCGCCATTCAATCTGCCCTGCCTGTAGAGGCGATCATCTCGTCAGACATCGGCAACAACTGTGCCATCGGCAACGCTTATCCTGCGTTTGAAAAAGGCCGCAAGTATCTGGCACCGGGTCTGTTTGGCCCATGTGGTTATGGCCTCCCGGCTGTTGTTGGCGCCAAAATCGGCTGCCCGGATGTACCCGTTGTCGGTTTCTCTGGTGATGGCGCCTTTGGGATCGCTGTGAACGAACTGACCGCGATTGGCCGCGAAGAATGGCCCGCCGTAACTCAGATCGTGTTCCGCAACTATCAGTGGGGCGCGGAAAAGCGTAACTCGACTTTGTGGTTTGACGACAACTTTGTCGGCACCGAGTTGGACCAACAAGTGTCCTACGCCGGAATCGCCAATGCCTGTGGTCTGAAAGGTGTGATTGCACGCACCATGGACGAGCTAACAGCTGCCTTGGATCAAGCGATCAAGGATCAAAAGAACGGCATCACCACATTGATCGAAGCCATGATCAACCAAGAACTTGGCGATCCGTTCCGTCGTGACGCGATGAAAAAGCCCGTCGAAGTGGCCGGCATTAGCGCCGACGATATGCGTCCACAAATCGTCGACTAATTGACGGCAACATTTCAAAAGAAAAGGCGGGGTTTTGCCCCGCCTTTTTTGTGTCTAGCGACGTGGCTTTGAACGCCAACTGTCCAGCCAGCCTGTAAACCGGCCGCGTTTCTCGGCAATCCGATCCCCAGCGGCATCCAGACTGTCGCCCATATCTTCCAGAACCGGATCAATTCGCGCCTGACGAAACCGCCGCCAGCGCACAAAAATCGCCCAGGAAATTGCAAGAAACACAGTCAGGATCACAATGTTGAGCCATGGCATGATCGTGACATCTGGACCCTCGACGGATTTAACGCCAACCGCATTCGGATAGATCGAAAAGAATTCGTTGCGCCAGCCATAGTGCTTCACGGCCACCCAGTTTGGCGCATCTTTGGTCGATTTCAGGTCTGTGGCCTCGGCCTGCAAGTTTGCTGTGTCAAACTTAAAGTACGGCGGCCAGCCCCAACTTGTGTCTTCGTTGCGATAGACCATCGGGCGGTTGTTTTCATAAAACGCCTGAATAAAGAACACATCGCGATTGACACCGCCAACAGCACTGCCTGCATCTTCCTTTGCCCAGAAGATTGAATTCTCGCCGAAATCGACACGTTTTTCATAGGTGTCAGCAATCCGCACAATGTCGTGCTGTGGTAAGGTGTAGTGAAAGAACGACGCCACAAACAGCCAGAACGCACCCCAAAATACCCACTTTACATAGACCATCGCTGGGCCCCCTCAGCTGAAATTCATCAAATAAATCATCGTGACCACCAAGATCACCGGAATGATATAGACACCCAAAATCAGTTTACGACGTAACGAGCCATCATAATCTTGTAGCCCTTCATCGATCCACGCATCCCGATCTCCGGTCATGCCCTCTTCATTCCATTCTTTCTCAAGCTTTCCACGGCGCACCGAGCGCGAGTAGAACGACAGGCTGACATAGACGATCGTCAGAACGACAAAGCCAATCACCATCAAACGTGCCAATGCAAACATATCTCTACCTCCTCACCGCACCCCAAGGCCCAACCCGCGCGATCAAATCGTCACGCTGGACAGGTGCGGGATCTTCCATGGGCGCATCATGCCCGAAAAGGGCGGCACGTGCACCGGTCTTGTCGGCCTGATACTCACGATACAGAAAATCCGCCACATAAGATTTCTTGGTTTCCGTCCAGTTGGCATAGGCCCGATCGAACGCTTCTTTGTGGCAGATAAACAGTTGCCGAACGTCCTTGGGCGCAAGTTCAGCCAGTAACATGTTGACCAAATCCTTGTCCGGCGTGTCCGCCGCCCGAAGCGTGTAAAAATAGGCCGGATGATCGCTGGTGATGCGCGGCCATCGGCCCTCGCTTTCGGCCCAACTCACCAGTTTCTGCAATGCGTGGTATTCCTCCGGTAGGTGATCCGCATTGTTGCGGGCCAGTGCACGAATATCACGCCTGGTGGCCCCAGTCAGATCCAAGCCTGCGTCTTGGGCCGCATCCACAACAATGAAGTCCATCTTTTGGCGTAGAATGGCGCTGGCATCAATGCCACGTGCTTTGACGATGGGTTCAACCAGATCGTTGTACTCAAAGAACTTGGCAATCTGGTTTCGGTCGCGGAAATCAAACGTGTATTTGATCGGCAAGTCACCCAATCCCGCCTTGTCCCCTTTGGAGATCGCAGCCGGGTGATCCAAGCCCCGAAACACATACATGCCACCAAAATGCGCGGTCCAATAATCGTCCTGCTGAAACTCCATATGTTTGAGCCGCACAGGATTGCGCGTCACGTCTCCGGTACGTTTGGCCAGCGTAATCATGTCCGAAATCAGAACGTCGTCAAACCAAGCGTCTTCTTCACCTTTGAACTTGTCGACCATATCGCCCAGCTTGTCCGCATCGCGCAGGGTGCCTTCTGTGGTATCGGCCTCAACCACCACTTTGCGGATGTCGAACAGGCGGGTGGGTTCCGTGACACTAAACACTGAATTCACCAACTCTCCGGCCACCGCATCACGGGCAGTGAGGGCAAACAACTGCGGCTCGTTCTCAGCAATGAATTGCTTGAGGATACCCCGGCTGGTCGAGAATTGCGTGTTCAGCAAGGGTGCGGTTTTCTGCTCGGTCGTGAGCAGGATAAACTGCCGATTACAGCCCCCCTGATTAAGGTAAAGATCATCGCCCAGCTCATCCCCAATCTCAGGCGAATAGCCCGAGATATCGATATGAAAATCCGTGAGCGCCGTGGTCTTGCCCGTCAGATGTTTCAGCGCACGATTATAGCGCTCGACAAGCACTGACGAGGACACCTCGATTAGATTGCCAAACATCAGGCCGCGTTGGATGAGACGCTTCACACTAATTCCTCACTCGACCATTTTTCGTATCTCTGAACAAGCAACCGGGTCCATGACATCGCATTTTCAATTGCCCAACTACTTTGTTCAAAAGTGAGCCTAGGCATTGGCTCCGAACCAGGACCGTGCCCAAGCTGATTGCGAACTTTGGTGAAGAAAAGTCTTAAAAAATCAGCTTCCCATGTATTCACGAAGCTCACATCTTTCTTACCCAAATTGTCGATGAAACTATGTGCACCCCTTTCTCCTCCGTGAGTAACCTTCAGCTCATCAGAGATGATTTTTAAAGCACTCTCTAGTGCTTTAGCGGCATACAAAGCTGGGTCTTTGCCTCCGGTATCTCGCTGATCGATGGCCTCCTTGATATCCAAATCAACGTTTTCCCAAATAGGCTCGGAAACTGCACTCCAAAACGGTTGCTCGAGTTCCAGCGTTATTTTGTCATCACTCAACAACTGAATGTATCCATTGTGATAATGGAGAGGTAACCGCGCACTAACAAATCTTTCGTTCAACTCAGAAGAAGCAGATGTATAATTGAGTGCTCGCATTTTCCGGGGGCTCGCAATCATTGCTGCAAGTTCTGGACTACTTTCTGCCCACAATTTATTATGCTCTATCTCCTCGAAAACCTCACGAAGTCCGACTTCCATTAGGCTGAGCCTTTCTTTTACAAACTCATCGACATCGGTTTGCGTTGAAACGTCCGCTCTTACCCAGTGCCGGCATATTTCCAATTCAGGCCGTTGCCGAGATTCAGTTCGCCGGAATTCGCCAAGCCCAACTTCAGTCTGATAGTATGGGTCGCTTAACCACATTTCACCGAGTTCATTTGAAACTCTTTTGTGTATTGTTTTCCAGAATTTGGTGCTTTTTTTCAGTGCGTCCTTCTCCTCATGCCAATAGGGGTGCAAGTCTTCCAGAATCGTAAAGCACTGGTGAAGAAGCCGCTTTTCCCGTCGCCCAAAAGATCTGAAAAGAGGAACTGCCTCGTATCTAACTGCAAAGATGTCTGTGAGCATTCCTTACCCCTTCCCCTCCAAATACCGCCGCTTGGCCTCTTCCTGTCGGCCATAGTCGCGGATCATATTGTCTATCGCGACCTCGTCGGACTTGTCGGCATAGCGGAACTCGGAATCGGCGTAGCGGTTGATCTCTTGCACCACCATGTCGACTGTGATTGGCACGCGTAGGGCGCTGATCATGTCCTTCTTGCGCTCGTAAGATTGGAACAGGAACAGCTCGGGGTTTTCCATCCATTCGTCGGGCAGCTCAAAGTCCATCGCGCGGACTTTGACTGCGTCGGTGATGTTCTTGATTGCACGGCCTGTGAAACGCTCGTCGGCCTCTTGAATAGCCTTCAAATACGAGCCCAGTTTGGCAATCGTATCCAGCGCGCCGATGTCGTCATGCACTCGGTCAAACACGTTCATTAACCCGGCCTCGTGAGGGCGGGAGTGGCTTTCGAACGATGCCGAGACAGCCTTTTGAATGGCTTGTGCTTCGAATAAATCGTGTTCCCCCAAGGGGATGTCATGGTTCTTGCCCATCAACAGCGCGAGGATGTCGATATAGTCGTCGCGGGTCTTGGGGCCGTCGACCAGAAACCGTGCTCCGGCCCGTTGGCGCAGGGCATCGTCGACGTTTTCGGGATAGTTTGAGAACATACCAAAGGTACAGTTGCCGCGCACCACGGTGTTGGCGCCTGCAAAGCTTTCCATCAGCACGGCGGTGATTTCCAACTGCCCCGCAGATGACTGACGATCACCGCGTTTTCCGGCCAGTTGGTCAATGTCATCAATTGTGCCAAAGCCGATGGCCATTGGGTCTAAGATGTTGTCAATAAACGATTTTGCGTTTTGGCCGGATTTGCCCTGATAGCTGTCGATGTTGTCGGTCGACAGGTTTTGATAGCGGAACGGATAGCCCGCAACCTGACAATAATCGTTGATCAAACCCGCCATCATTTGGATCAAAGTGGTCTTGCCAGTGCCCGGCATACCGTCGCCCATAAAAGTAAAAATGAAACCGCCAAGATCGGCGAATGGGTTGAGTTTTCGCTCAAAATCGTAGGCCATCAGCATCTTGGACAGCTTCATCGCCTGATATTTGGCGATGTGGTTGCCGACGACCTCGTTTGGTTTCTTGAAGGTCATCGTCAGCGTCGTGCCCTTGGCCGCACGCGCAGGGGTAAAGCCGTTGATGGTCAGGTCATCTGCTTCGACCTTCCAGCTTGCGTTGGTAAAGGCCCCAAGGCGCGGCGCGGACTGGGCGCGCAGGGCGACCTTTTCCATCAATTGTTCTGCAAAGGCGGTGAGACAAGGGATCAGGCGGTCCTCGTCCGAGACCAGCGCGGCAATGTCTTGATCCAACTCCCAAAGGACGCCGTGCAGGGCAAGTTGGGCGTTGTCGGTGAGGATTTCCTCGACGTCTCCGACCTCAACCTGTACCTCGCTGGCAAAGGGCGCGAGTAGAAAAGCTGTTGAGTTTGCAAAGACATAGAGAACGGTCAGTGCCTCAGCACTGAGCAATTCTGAGAACTCGGACTTGCGATCTGCGCCCAGTGATCCGGCAAGGTTGTCGCGTTTGAGATCGGACAGACCAGAGGCCTCGGCAAAGTTTTCACCCACGGCCAGTGCGATCGCCAAGGCCCGGCGGACCCCATTCAACACGTTGGCCTGCGCGGGGCTGATCAGCGGGTCATCACCGTCTGCGCCCTCAACGCGTTCGACCAAATGCACACCTTCGGGGCGCGCGGTTGAGCGGGTGACAAGACCGGGTGTGGTGGTGCGAAACCGTCGCCGTGTTCCGATGCCCGAAGAGCGTTCCGCGACGGGTTCAGCCTCGCGACCTTTAGCTATCCGGGGGGTGTGATCAAAGCCGTCCAGAAAGCCATACGCAGCCGCATAAAGCTTTTGAATGTCTTCTTCACGCAATTCCATCTGGTCAGATGTCAAACTCATCATTCACCCCGTTTTGTCTGTTTTGTGCAAAGTTTTTCGGCCAAATCTCCGTTTTGTACAAAATGGTCACTTTCAATTTTCGGCGGGATTTTCGCCCCGTCTCGCCTTAATAACTCAGAACCCGACCTTGCGGGCTCACCACATATTTCCGCACCGATGCAAATCCCGGCGGGTTCAATTCCTCGAGCGCCTGATACGGGCGCTGTGGTAGAATGATGGCGCGCTCGGTCGATGTGGCACCGGTGTCAACGCCGCGCCCCGAGAAGGGATCAAGCGCAAAAACCTCGCGCTCAACCGTCGAGAACCATCCGGCTTTTTCCTCTTTCACGCGTTCGCTTTCCAGCGTCTCAACCGTCCAAGCCAAGGCCCAATCTTCGCCCTCGGGTGAATTCGCCGCCTCGAGAACTTCGCGGATCGGGCCGGACTGTTGGGTATATTCCGAGGAATACATCGGCCCGACGTGATAGCGACGCAGGCGTTTGGGATGCAGATCATCAAAGCTCTCGTCAAAACCCTTGGCGATGGTCACCAGCTTGAGGCCGCCCAGCGCCTGACCCATCAGATGCATTTGTACCTCGGGCCAGCGGCGTTCGTCCTTGGGCAGTGGGTTGCGACCGGAGTCTTCGACCTCCATCATGTAGATCGTCGGCAGGTTCACCTGACTGTCATAGACCGCCCAGTGGATCATGAACCCACGGCGCCCATCATCCAGATTTCTGACCCATTGGACCTCGGGATGGTTCTGCGCCCAGAACATCTCACCCTTGAGCAGTTCTTCGTAATACAGCCGCTGAGACAGGGCGAATTGCAGCTTGGTCGGGATGTCGCGATCGCCAATCATGACCCGCAGCATTTGATCTTTGAGGTCTTCCGTGCTGGGCATATTGCGCAGGTGCGTTTCAGCCTGTTGCGCATCATTGGCCATGACCAAAAGTTCGTTGAACACCGGAAAGCCGCTTTCGACAGCATCCATCGACAGAGAGCCAAAGAACTGACCTGTCTCGCGGCCCACCAAGAGGTACTTCATACTGAGCGCGCGGAACGTGTAGGAAATATTGGCCAAATAGCGGGTCAGGATGCGCACATCCTCATCACTCAGCGCGCCATCGGCGACCCGTGCACCTGCCACCCGTGTGAGGTGATCGGTGATGGTATCAAACTTGCGGAAATAACGACGCGACGCATAGGTATCGCGCAGGGCTTTGTGGTCATGATCCATTGCGATCTTGCTACCATTGTTTCCAGTCTCAGTCACAATCGCCCCCATCTGACGAGCTTCCATCACCGACGCGGCTTCCCGAGCTTCCCCAGGATGAATCTCCTTGGTTGACTATCCAAACTATGCTCAGGATCAATCCGAGAATGCCAATCTGGATTCCGCCCTTGAAATCAATCAGATAACAAATCGCAATTACAACCGCGCTGACCAATCCCAGACCGGCAACGATACGTATTTTGTCGACGCCTCGGTGCTGCCTACGCGCCATAGAGATTCTTGTCATGCTTCTCGACGATCTTCTCAAACCGGCGGGCAAAGCGTTCGTCGGCTTTGGCTTTGGCCTCGAGCACATCACGCGCGAACACCATGTGGTCTTCGTGGGCTTCCAGCATGTCGGCCATGCGTTGATTGGTGGCGGTGCCGATGGCGGCCATGGACGCCTGTGCCTCTTTGTCGGTCTCAACGCCAATTTCGTTGATCCGGTGGGCGACGTCCTGTTGCTGCGCGGTTTTCAACGACTTGGACAGGGCATCATACAGCACGACGCGTTGTTTGGTGTCGGTTTGCAGTTTGTTGATCAGCACCATTTGCGTGGCAGCCTGATTTTGCAGAGAATCGATCCAGGTTTTGCCCTTTTCGATATACCGTTCCAGCGTCTGTGACTTGGCCACTTTGACCTGCTCGTCCTGCACCAGCTCGTTGTATTTGTTGTTGAGCGCGGCCAGCTCGCTTTCCAATTGGGTGCGGGCGGCGGCGTCTTGTTCGACGGCGATCTTGTTTTCCAACTCGATGATCTTGGGGTCCATGCCTTTGATTTCGGCTTTGACGGCCTCAAGCGTGCCAACGGTGGCTTCGCGTTCATCCAGCGTTTCGGTCAGGTTGGCTTCGACTTTGGCCTTTTGTTCGTTCAGCACAGAAAGCTGACCTTCCAAAAGCTGGGTGATGATGTCGGACTTAGCGATCAGGTCTTGCAGCTTGTCATCAATGCTCGCGGTCTTGATCCGCTCTTGGCGCATCGCTTCGGATTTGCCACGGCTAAAGACGCCAATGAAGCTTTCCCAACCGGTTTTGTCGCGCATCTCGTCAAAGTCTTTGGAGAAGGCGGCGGTCACATCGTCCAAGCCCATAATCAGCTCGGCGATATTGGCGTTCATCACGTCGGTGTGGGCATGCACGTCGTCCAGCGTGGCGTTTTCGATATCGATGGAAATGTCATCGCCGGTTTTCATCTTGGCGCGTGCGGCATCAATCCGGCCGGTCAATTCGGCGATTTTGGATTGTGCTTGTTCTACCTGCGCTTGGGATTCGCGCACCTGTGCATCAAAGTCGGCCATAAACTCTTTCCTATTTTCAATATCTTGGCCCTGATATAGGTAATGTAAAAGCAATTTACATCAGGGCGTACATGTAACTTTGCCCAAGTGTTGCAAATGCACACGCACAAAAAAAGGCCCAAGCGGGTCAGATGTTTGGCAAATCGCCACAGGGCAGTGTACATCTTTCGGAACCCAATCAACCTTTACCGAGGCACTTATGTCAGACTTGTTGCAATCCGTTTCACCATCCACTGCGCCGGAATTCGACACGCCCGCCCCTGATCGGCTGATCGCAGGGGACCCACAATTCACAACTTGGAATCTAGAGGAAGATGGCGGGCTTTACGCCGGGATATGGCAATCCACACCCGGAAAATGGCACGTGGCATATGATGAGTGGGAGTATTTTCGCATCTTAAGCGGGGTATCGATCCTGACGGATGAAGCAGGTGAGGCCACTACTTTAAAAGCAGGGGACGCCTATATCCTGCGCCCTGGTTTCAAAGGCACATGGGAAGTGGTTGAAACCACGACAAAGGACTACGTGATCCGGCTTTGACTTTCGTTTGGCAAAAGGCCTCCCCCGATCAGGGGAGGCCAAAAGAAACCTGCCGCGCCCTAAGGCGCGACATTGGGATTGCGCCTAGCCAACCACATTGAATTCAGGGCCGTAAGGATAGCCCGTGATATTCTCGTTGCCGTCCTCGCCGATCACCAGAATATCGTGTTCGCGGTAGCCCCCCGCACCGGGCTGACCATCCGCCACTGTCAACATCGGCTCCATCGAAATCACGTGGCCGGGTTCCAGCACCGTGTCGATATCTTCGCGCAGCTCTAGCCCCGCTTCGCGACCGTAATAATGCGACAGCACCCCAAACGAGTGGCCATAGCCAAAGGTGCGGTATTGCAAGAGGTCTCGTTCAGCAAAAAAGTCGTTGATCTGCTCGGTGACCTCAGCACAAGATGCGCCGGGTTGCAGCAGGGAAATCCCCAACTCATGTGCGCCGACATTGGCCTCCCAAAGTTTCAGGCTGGCGTCATCGACCTCGCCGACAAACAACGTGCGTTCCAGAGCGGTGTAATAGCCAGAGATCATCGGGAAAGTATTGAGTGACAGGATATCACCACGCTGCAAGCGGCGGCCAGTGACCGGATTATGCGCGCCGTCGGTGTTGATGCCGGATTGGAACCACACCCATGTGTCGCGATATTCGGCATCGGGAAACCGTTTGGCAATCTCAAGCTCCATCGCATCACGACCGGCCATGGCCACGTCAATTTCACGCACACCTTCTTTGATGGAACCGCGGATGGCATAGCCCCCCACATCGGCAACAGCCGCGCCAGCGCGGATCATTTCGATCTCGGCGTCGCTTTTGTGCATACGCTGGTGCATGGTCGCAGTATAAAGATCAACCATCTGGCTTGGCTTCAAAAAGGCTTCGAGTTTGCTCAATTGCAGCATCGACAAGTGATCGCTTTCATAGCCGATCGTTGAACCTTCACCCGCCACCGACTGAATTGCGCGCCAATAGTTGTCGCGCTGCCAATCGGTATAGGTGATGTTGTCGCCGTAACAGCGCCGCCACGGTTGACCCGCGTCGATCCCGGCCGAAATCGTCACGCATTCGGTGGGTGTGACAACCAACCCATAAGGGCGGCCAAACGCGCAATAGGTGAACCCCGAATAGTAAGAGATATTGTGCATTGAGGTGAACACCGCCGCATCCACACCGGTCTTGGCGAGGATCTTGCGCAGGCCTTCGATACGCGCGGCATATTCGGCATCAGCAAATTGCAAACCGGCCTTTTGGCCGTTGTGGAAACGATAGAATTCTGGACGTGCAGTCATTTTGACCTCCCGTAAAAGAGGTCCCGGCGTTCAGGACTGTTGAAAAAGCGCACCCCATTGGGGTGTGGCGACGCCATCGCCAAGGCTTGGCGCGACATTGCTGTGTTTGCAGCCAATTTTCAAGAAAAGAATAGGGCGCTTTTCAACGGTTGTTTGGATGGTTTTTTTGCCAAGGCCATTCGTGCATCCACACTGAGAGTTTGCGCGGCAATCAAACCAAAGCAACTCATTGACCAGCCTGCTTTTGCATCCATTCACAAAAGCTTTGAGCGTCTTGGCGTCCACTCGTTGCATTAATCAGAAAGAAATGATCCCGTTCCAGCTCTAAAAAGCCATCGAGTTTTTGCAGAGATCCATCCGCAAGGTATGGGTCAACAAGCGGATTCCCCGCAAGCGCGATACCTTGGCCCGCCATCGCCGGGGCAAGGTATCAAAAAACGCTGGAATCATGGCGAGTCAGAGACCGACCAAGTGCTGTGGTATCGCGGAGAGCAAGGTTACAATGAATGGGCCTTTGATTACATCTAAGCAATCGCTCTAACGCGCCTGTTTGCGTTTTAAACATCGTCGCGAAATGCAGGCAACGCACTGGTTGAATATGGCGCGCATCTGGGTAGGCTGGTGGCATGTATCAAAAGGGCAATGGACATGCAGACTGGCAAACGGAACCTGATCACAGATGTCGAGGGACTTCTTGTGGGCAATGCGTCAGATGATGGAGTGAAAACCGGAGCCACCGTTTTGGTGTCGGACACGCCTTTTACGGCCGGTGTACATGTGATGGGTGGCGCGCCCGGTGCACGCGAAAGCGATCTTTTGGCACCAGACAAAACCGTGCAACAAGTGGATGCTTTGGTGCTGTCGGGAGGCTCGGCCTTTGGGTTGGACGCGCCATCAGGTGTGGCCGATGCGTTGCGCTTGCAGGGCCGTGGGTTTCCAGTGGGCGATCAGACGGTGCCCATCGTGCCCGGCGCAATCTTGTTTGATTTGCTAAACGGCGGCAACAAAGACTGGCCAGAGAACCCCTACAAACGGCTGGGAGCCGAGGCATTGGGCACTTCATCGGACCACTTTGAGCTTGGTACAATCGGGGCAGGCACTGGCGCGACGTTGGCGTCATTCAAGGGCGGTTTGGGATCGGCATCAATCGTGCTGCCGTCTGGGCACACTGTGGGTGCCTTGGTGGCCGTGAACGCCCTTGGAGATGCCACTGTGGATGGCGCGCATTTTTGGGCGGCTCCGTTTGAGGTGGGCAATGAGTACGGTGGGTTTGGTGTGGCCCCGACGTATCCTGCCGGCTTGCCACCAACCAAGCTGGCCAGTCATGCAGCCAACACAACAATTGCGATTGTCGCGACTGACGCGACATTGGACCAAAGCCAGTGCACTCGGCTCGCCACGGCGGCCCATGACGGGATGGCGCGTGCGCTTGTGCCGTCCCATACGACGACGGATCGAGATTTGATTTATGGGGTGTCCACGGGGGCCATGCCATTGGCCAATCCGGCAGAAGACACAATGTGGCTGGGCCATGCTGCAGCCACCTGTCTGGCCCGGGCGATTGCGCGGGCGGTGTTCCATGCCACACCTGCCGACAAAGACACTGTGCCAAGTTATGCCTATCAGTAAATCAGACGGGTAGGGCGGTCGTTTTAAACACCGTGCGCAGGGCAAAAGATGATTGCATCTGCGCCACGCCCGGAAGCCGCGCCAGGTATTGACGGTGGATACGCGCAAAGTCGTCGGTGTTTTCGGCCACCACTTTGAGCAAGTAGTCAGCTGTGCCCGCCATCAAGTGGCATTCCAGCACGTCCGGAATGCGCGCTACGGCCTTTTCAAACCCGTCCAGCAGCTCATCCGCCTGCCCGGACAAGGTGATTTCAACAAACACGGTTGTGGGCACGGTCATTTTTCGTGCGTCCAGCAATGCCACATAGTCGCGAATATAGCCGTCGGCCTCGAGCCGCTGAACCCGCCTGTGGCAGGCAGACTGTGAAAGGTTCACCTTGTCAGACAGGTCCGAATTGGAGATTCGGCCTTTCTTCTGCAATACTCTGAGAATCCGACGATCTGTTTGATCCAATGACATATGACAGCATCCTTTTGCGCGTTTTTAAAGATTAGTCGAAGATTCTTCGAATTGCATGTTTTTATTCTGCCTAAAAATGAAGCACTTTCGGAACAACCTTCCCCATTTTGGATGCAGAAGCATTTCAGGGAAGGAAACCTATCATGAAAATCGGATGCCCCGCCGAGATCAAACCTCAGGAATTTCGCGTTGGTATGACACCAAATGCGGCGTATGAACTTGTTGTAAACGGCCATGACGTTGTTGTTCAGGCCGGTGCCGGAATTGGGTCTGGCTTTACCGACGAAGATTATGTGGCAGTTGGTGCCGTTATCATCGACACCGCAGAAGAAATTTTTGCCACGGCTGACATGATCGTCAAAGTGAAAGAACCCCAGCCTGTTGAGCGCAAAATGCTGCGCAAAGATCAGCTGTTGTTCACATATCTGCACTTGGCACCCGACCCCGACCAGACCAACGATCTGCTTGAATCTGGCTGTACCGCGATTGCTTATGAAACTGTGACCGATCGCAGCGGTGGTCTACCACTGTTGGCGCCAATGTCGGAAGTTGCCGGTCGTCTGGCCCCACAAGTGGGTGCATGGACTTTGCAAAAGGCCAATGGTGGCCGCGGCGTTCTGATGGGCGGCGTTCCCGGTGTAGGCCCGGCCCGCGTCTTGGTCATTGGCGGTGGTGTTGTTGGTACACACGCAGCACGCATCGCAGCCGGTATGGGCGCAGAAGTCACCGTGCTTGACCGTTCGTTGCCGCGCATGCGCTATTTGGACGATGTGTTTGGCAACGTGTTCAACACTGGGTTTTCTTCAGCCGGCTACACAGCTGAGTTGGTTGAGCTGGCGGATATGGTTATCGGCGCGGTTCTGGTCCCCGGTGCTGCAGCTCCAAAACTGGTTAGCCGAGCGCAACTGTCGGGCATGAAGCCCGGTGCGGCGTTGGTCGATGTTGCGATTGACCAAGGCGGGTGTTTTGAAACCTCCAAAGCGACAACGCACGCGGACCCGGTTTATGAAGTTGATGGCGTCATGCATTATTGCGTCGCCAACATGCCGGGCGCTGTTGCCCGCACGTCGACCATCGCACTTGGCAACGCCACGTTGCCGTTCATGCTGGCCTTGGCCAACAAAGGCTGGCGCAAAGCCTGTGCAGACGACGTTCACTTGCTACGCGGCTTGAACGTTCATGCCGGTCAACTGACATATGAAGCTGTTGGCACAGCATTGGGTCTACCTTGGGTAGCCCCAGAATCCGTGCTGTAAGACTGATCAATCTACGCCTTATGGCGTGACGACACAAACATCCCGGCGGCCCCTTGGTCGTCGGGATTTCTTTTGCGCTGCTCTTGGTTTTCCCGTAACTCTGAATGCAACATTTCATGCCCGTCATGGCGGGCTATTTGCAGGTATGTCTTTTGGATAAATTTCTCCGGGCTTTGGCCCTTGGGCTGATCGCAATCGTTCTTTTGGTAGGATATGGCCTTGCTGGTGCTGCGATCTGGTTTCAGCTCCCGCAGGGCATTAACTTGTTTGCTGCATTGGCTTTGGTGATCTTTGGAGTGGGGTTGATCATAGGCGCTTTGGTGTCGAGGTCGGGCTGTATTCGATTGCTTGGACTGGCGCTCTTGCCATTGGTGGCGAGCGCGTTTTGGTGGAACCGCATTGCCCCCAGCAATGACCGCGTGTGGGCCCCCGAACTGGCAAAAAGCGTGACGGCAGGGTTTGGCGGGTCAAATGTCACACTTCGCAATATTCGCAATTTCAAGTGGCGCAGCACAACGGATTTTGACGCGCGCTGGGAAACCCAGACCTATGATCTGGATAAGCTGGATAGCGTGGATGCGGCCTTGTCATACTGGGGTATCGACAAGATTGCTCATGTGTTGATCAGCTTTGGTTTTGAGGATGGTGAACAGGTCGTGTTTTCGGTCGAAATTCGCAAAGAACTGGATGAGGAGTTCTCCGAATTAGGTGGATTGTTCAAACAGTTTGAACTGTCGCTGATCGCCGCCAAGGAAGAAGACATTCTATACCTGCGCACCAATGCACGTGATCCGTTGGAAGATGTCTATCTGTATCCTTTGAATGTCCCAGCCGAAGCCCGTCGTGCGTTGTTTTTGTCGTATGCGCAACTGGGCAATAGTCTGGCGGAAGAGCCGTTTTGGTATAATACCATCACAGCCAACTGCACCACGGTGGTGTACCGTTTGGTGCGCAGTTTTGCACCCGACCGCCGTTTTGATGTGCGGTTTGTTCTGTCTGGTGGCTTGCCAGAATACTTTGCAGAGTACGATATGCTTAGCTGGTCAAAACCCTTGGGTGATTATCGCACTCGTGCGGCCATTTCAGCCCGCGCGCAGGCGATGCAACCCGGCGACACCTATTCGCGTGTCATCCGAGGCGAGTAAAGCAAAGGCCCGGGCCATTGTGACCCGGGCCTTGTGATTATTGTTTGACCATGACCGTGTGTGGGTATGGGATCGAGATGCCGCCTTTGTCGAAGGCCTCTTTCACCGCTTGGGTCAGATCGAACTTGAGGTTCCAGTAATCATCCCCATTGCACCAAAGGCGTGCCGTGATATCGACCGAGCTGTCACCGAGGTTGGTCACACGCACCCATGATTCCGGGTCGTCCAAAACGCGGCATTCGGCCTTGGCCACATCCAAGATGATCTGCATGGCTTTGTTTGCGTCATCGCCATAGTCGATGCCAAAAACCAGATCGACACGGCGAGTATCATGCGCCGAATAGTTGGTGATCACCGATCCCCACGCCTGACCGTTTGGCATGATGATTTGGACATTGTCAGGTGTCACAAGCTCAGTGATGAACAGGTTCAAATCCTTGACTGTCCCCGACGTGCCGCCGATATCGACGTATTGGCCCAACTTGTAAGGGCGGAACAGGATCAGCATGAACCCGGCCGCCAGATCGCTCAGGGTGCCTTGCAACGCCAAGCCTATGGCCAATGTCGCAGCACCCATCATAGCCACAAGTGACGTCGCCTCGATGCCAAAGATCGACAGCACTGCGATCAGCACCACCAGCAAGATTGCCCAACGCACGATTGAGGCTGCAAAGTTTCCGAGCGTTTTGTCGATCTCTTTGCTTGCGTTCACTTTGCGGCGCACGGTGCGAGAAACAATACCCGCCACCGTCCAGCCGACAATCAGGACGATCACCGCCTTGACTGCGGACATCAAAAGCGGGCCGAACCCGCCTGCGTATTCAATTAACTGCTCCATAGCACTGCTCCAAAAACTTTATACTGTCTGATAGAAACAGCCCTCGTGTTTCCACAAGGGCTGTTCTAGCGTTAATTCACGAAAATTCTATTTTTTTAGAGAGTCGCGGATTTCCAATAGCACATCCAACTCGGATGGACCTGCGGGTTCTTCCTCGACCTCAGCGACCTCTTCTTCCTTCTCAGCGGCCTCTTTCACTTTGTTGACATAGCGCACCAGCATGAACACCACATAGGCAATGATCAGGAAATTGATGATCGCCATGATGAACGCCCCGTAGGCAAATACCGCAGCACCTGCTTCTCGGGCGGCAGCAAGGCTTGTGCCGTCTGCGACGTCGCCGGACATCACATAGTAAAGGTTGTTGAAATCAATTCCGCCCATGAACAATCCAACGATGGGATTGATCAGATCCCCCACCATGGATTTAACGATTGCGGTAAAGGCCGCGCCGATGATGATCCCGACGGCCATGTCCATAACATTGCCCTTGGCAATAAAATCTTTGAATTCTTGAAGCATCTTGTCCCTCTCCTGCCTGTTCGCGCAGATAATTGTTCTCTCTGCATATTTGCAGAGTACCCTGTTGTCCTTTGCACGCAAACACCTCTGGTTTGATGGGAAAAACTACATATCTTTCCCTCAAAGCGTAACAGGAGACCCCAAATGTCATTCGTAACCGACCATCCGATCAGTGCAAAATGGCCTGCTGAAAACCCAGATGTGTTGCAGCTATATGCCTTTCCAACGCCCAACGGCGTTAAAGTTTCAATCATGCTAGAAGAGATTGGCCTCCCGTATGAGGCGCATCTGGTGACGCTGGCAGACGCCGATGTCAAAAGCCCAGAGTTTCTGGCACTGAGCCCGAACAACAAAATTCCGGCGATCATCGACCCGAATGGGCCGGATGGCGAACCTGTCACGTTGTTCGAAAGCGGCGCAATCCTGCTCTATCTGGCAGAGAAGACTAGCAAGTTGATTGGCAGTTCAGCCGCGGAGAAGGCCACTGTGACCCAATGGTTGATGTTTCAAATGGGCGGTCTTGGTCCGATGCTGGGGCAGCTTGGGTATTTCTACAAATTCGCAGGTGCCGAGATCGAAGACCCCCGCCCCCGTGAAAGGTTCGTGAATGAAGCCAAGCGCCTTTTGGCCGTTGTCGAAAAGCAACTGGACGGTCGCGATTGGATTGCAGGAGAGTATTCAATCGCCGATATTGCCATCGCGCCTTGGTTAAGTGCCCTTGCTTTTTATGAAGCAGAAGAGATTGTCGGGCTGAACGCCATGCCAAATATTCTGGCTTACATCGACCGCTTTAAAGCCCGCCCTGCAGTGCAAGCAGGACTTAACGTGCCGCCGCGGCCCTGATCGCGTCAGCAATTTTTTCGGCAATCATGATGGTGGGAGCATTGGTGTTCCCGCCAATCAACGTAGGCATCACCGAAGCGTCCACCACGCGCAAGCCTTCCATCCCGTGAACGCGGGCGTCGGCGTCAACCACAGCCATATCATCCACGCCCATCTTACAGGTGCCCACCGGATGATAGATCGTGTCTGATCGCGCCCGAATGTCAGCCTCTAACGCCGCGTCGCTGCCATCATTGGGATACAGCCGTTTGCCGCGCCAGGGTGCTAGTGGTTCGGCTTCCAAAATGTACTCAAGTGCACGTGCGCCGCTCTTTAAGGCCGCCATGTCACGCGGGTCACTTAGAAACGCGGGATCGATGCGCGGGGCATCTTGCGCGCGCGGCGAATGCAGGCCGACATGTCCGCGACTGAAGGGACGTAACATGCACACGTGGCAGGAATAGCCGTGGCTGAAATGCAGTTTGCGCATGTGCTGATCAAGAATGCCGATCACAAAATGCAATTGCATGTCTGGTCGGGTCTGGGATGGGTCAGATTTGAAAAACGCGGCACCTTCGGCGAACGGCGTTGAGAATTCACCGCCCTTTTTGCGACGCCAGCCAAGGCCAGCCTTGGCCACATCCCAAAGACCGCGTGGATTGAGGCCCAACATGTCCTTGCGGGGCGATTTATATGCCAGCGTATAGTCCAAGTGGTCTTGCAAGTTCTGCCCAACGCCGGGCAATTCATGCACCACATCAATACCTTGCGCGGCCAGCTCGTCTTGTAGGCCAACGCCCGACAGCATCAGCAACTGTGCCGAGCCAAAGACCCCACCGCTTAAGATCACCTCGTGTCGGGCATCGGCAATCTCGGTTTTACCACGACGGGTGTATTCCAGACCTGTGGCGCATTTACCGTCAAAGATCACGCGCTGCGCCATGGCGTGGGTCAAGACTGTGAGGTTTGAGCGATCCCGGATCAGGCGCAAATAGGCCGCGGCCGCCGAGCATCGCTGACCCTCGCGTTTGCCTTTGTGAAACTGCGTGACTTGATACAGGCCAGCGCCCTCTTGCTCTGGTCCGTTAAAATCCTTGTTGGGGCGGATTTGCTGTGTCGCGCAGGCCTCGACAAAGGCTTGGGTCACCGCGCGGGGTGCTGATTGATCGCGCACCTGAAGCGGACCGTCGCCGCCGTGCAGGTCATCCGCGCCCCATTGGTTGTTTTCGGATTTACGGAAATACGGCAACACCGATTGCCAATCCCATCCATCGCACCCCAGATTGG
>ERZ1046740.1089-NODE-1089-length-20007-cov-24.383019_pt1 | contig 20007 bp, 15 predicted proteins | sample MGYA00383093_ERZ1046740 | MGnify/ENA primary metagenome ERZ1046740 (study PRJEB29581, sample SAMEA5548363) | metagenome | biome: marine; feature: coastal; material: water | depth 25 m | study: Short-term variability in the microbial, nano- and picoplankton... | reverse complement strand
GTGCTAAGCATATGACTAGACACCGCTGCCCCGCGCTCCCCTGTTTTTTTACGTTGGCGTTTTTAATCATCAAAACGCCATTTGCAAATCTAGAGAACAATACATGAACAATACGCCGACTTAAACAACTATAAACGCCCCGCGCATTATCGTACGTTTTGACAACTTTGGATCTGCGGGGGGCTTCACATACGCTGCGAGGGCTTCGAGAGCGTCTGGCACGGATATTCCGTTTAAGAGCAACACAACGGCTCTCTTGAGAGCCTTTGTGAAGACTGCTCCACATCCCAAACTTAAAAAGGCTTCATGGGGGCTCAGCAGCCTCCGACTATACCTTTGAGCAATTCATCTGTATCTTTGATCAGTTGATGCAAAAGAGCTATTGGGTAAGCTTATAAATGAGGGCGCTGCCTCAATAATACCGCTCTCACCCCTGTACGAAGTCCCTTACTTCTTGGAGAGGGTGCTTTGAGATTGAAGCGGTGAACTCTAGTCGCAAAGCACCCCTCCAAGGCTTTTTAGGACGCAACTTCACTTGTGTTTGCGATCAGTGATCCAAAAATGCAGAGGTGCTTAGTATTAGCATACCTACTTAAACACCCCTCCGAGGGCACTCCCTTGTCCATGTCTCTTCCCATACTTCAAAGCGACGCCCTAAAGATTTTGGTAGCAACTTTGCCTTTCGCGACCTGCGACAGCGTTCGGAACAATATAGAACGGTGCTCCACGATCTCGACCATTTTCGACGCCAAGAAAACGGACGGGAACACACCTGACAGGTTTTACTTGGCAATTCGCTTTTTCGCACGGATCAACACCTCACAAGATCTGAACCCGCGTGGTAATCGGGTTACTCGTATGTCTTTGACGATGTTACGGATCAAACCCAAACAAAGATCACAAACAAGATCCAAACTGCTTTTTTTTGAACCATCTTTGGTTGTTATTCGTACTTAAAGTAGGATCAAAAAAGTGCGTAGAGATGACCAATTCAAAACCCATCATTATCTGGTTTCGAAAAGATTTCAGACTTGCGGATCACGCAGCACTTTCTGAAGCAAGCAGAAGTGGGCGCCCCATCATTCCGGTGGTTTTGCTGGATGAGATTGTAGAAACCTTCGGAGCGGCCCCGAAATGGCGTCTGTCTCTAGCGATTGAACAATTTGAAAACTGCCTGAAGCAAGTTGGATCACGCTTGATCTTGCGTCGCGGAACCGCTGCAGACGAACTGCTGGCTTTGGCGCAAGAAACTGGTGCAGGTGACATCTGGTGGACCCGTGCCTACGACCCTAACGCAATTGTTCGAGACACCAAGGTCAAAACGACACTGAAAGACGCGGGCTTGGAGGCAAAAAACTGGCCCGGCCACCTTCTGTTCGAACCTTGGGAAGTAAAGACTAAACAGGGCGGTTTCTTTAAGGTCTACAGCCCGATGTGGCGAGCCGTAAAAGACCTGGATATTGCGCCTCCTGACCTTGCGCCGCAGCGCCTTTTGGCGCCCGTAAACTGGCCGGTTTCTGATCGACTTCAGGACTGGGCACTGGACAAAGATATGAATCGGGGCGCGCATGTTTTAACCAAACATGCCAATGTTGGCGAACATGCGGCCAATGCGCGTTTAGCCAGTTTTATGCGCGGTTCAATCGGTGAATACAAGGATCGGCGCGACTTTCCGGCGCAAAACGCAACCTCCCGCCTGTCTGAAAACTTGGCCTGGGGTGAGATCGGACCACGAACGGTCTGGCATGCAGGGTTTCGCGCACTTCAAGAAGGCCAAAGAGGAGCAGAGCATTTCCTGAAAGAGCTCGTATGGCGCGAATTTGCTTACCATCTGGTTTTTCACACCCCCGAAATCACTCATAAAAACTGGAGATCTGAGTGGGATGCCTTCCCTTGGTCGGACCACGAGGACGAAGCAGTCTTGCGATGGAAACAGGGTCGGACAGGTGTTCCCCTCGTCGATGCGGCTATGCGAGAGATGTACGTCACAGGCTACATGCATAACCGTGGCCGCATGATAGTTGGATCGTTTCTCACCAAACACATGCTCAAGAATTGGCGCATTGGACAAACGTGGTTTGAAGAGTGCCTGACTGATTGGGACCCTGCGGCGAACGCCATGGGGTGGCAATGGATTGCGGGGAGCGGACCGGATGCCGCGCCCTATTTCCGCATTTTCAACCCCGAAACACAGGCCCGAAAATTCGACGCCGAACAGACCTACATTCAAAAATATCTGGCGGAGATCGCTCTGAACCCCAGCCCGGAATCCATGGCATTTTTCGATGCCTGCCCGCGCGATTGGGAACTGTCGCCAGATGCCCCTTATCCAACCCCTATTATCGGGCTTGCTGAAGGGCGGCAAAGGGCTCTCGCGGCCTATAAAGCCCGCTGATGCCGTGAAAACAACAAGCACCCAATGCGATTTTCTTTGATAAAAAGGGAGATAAAGATGCGGAAAGCACTAGAAGACATCATTTTATTACATGCAAAATCGCATGGCAGCATCGAAGATGGCCCGCCCATCGTTTATTTCGACGGTTCTTGCCCACTTTGCACCGCAGAGATCAACCTTTATGCGTCCAAGATAGGTGCAGGGGAAATACATTTGGTCGATGTTTCCTCAGAATGTGCCAATCTAAGGTCGGACCTTACAGTCGAAGACGCCATGAGCCGGTTTCATGTTCGCAAGGCGAATGGCGAACTCCTTTCAGGCGCAATAGCTTTTGCCGAAATCTGGCGCATCGTTCCTGGTTGGAAGTGGGCGTTCCGCTTGGCACGCATTCCCGGAGTACTGCCCATAATTGAGTTTTCATACAGAGCCTTTCTGGTAGTCCGCCCGACAATCTCGCGGCTTGCAGCGCGCCTTGGCTTTAAGGCTTCCAATCCGCACCCAAAACAGCACTAGGAATGGGCGAATTGGACATGCGATCAGGAACGCGTTTTCGAAGATCCGTAGAAAGGCGGACCTTCACTTTTTGGCCATCGTTTCAAAAGACGTCCAGTATTGGTCCATGGCAACCGGCGCCAATACCAACAACAATTTGGTACGCGCACTCTGGTTTGAGATTGCATTGAAAGGACCGGCTATATGCAACTAGAAATAACCTGGGAATTTGTTGCTGATACCGTCATGGGCGGCATCTCTAACGGTCAAATATCCAATAGGGTCGTGGGTGGACGCAGCGCGACACGACTTACCGGGATGGTCTCGCTTGAAAACAATGGCGGCTTCATTCAGATGGCATCTAACCTTAAGCAGGGCGGTTCAGGTCTAAATGCCAGCAACTGGGGCGGGATAGAGATTGATGCCTGCGGCAATGATGAGATTTATGATCTTCGCATTCGAACAGATGATCTTGAACGGCCATGGCAATCTTTTCGCGCGCCATTTCGGGCATCGGCTCAATGGAAAACGGTGCGATTGCCCTTTTCGGCCTTTGAAAGTCACAAGACGGACAAAATTCTTAATCCCCATAGGTTGCGTCGCATCGGCATCGTTGCAGTGGGGCGCGTTTTTCGAGCAGACGTCTATCTTTCTTCTGTCAGGCTGTTTTGACAACCATCGACATGCGTTTCGGGATGTTTTCTTCGACCTCTGGATTGCGATAGATTATCGGTTTAACCATCGTGTTTGCCATTGGGAAAGGGCTCAGTCATTTTGGCCCTATTGTCTGCCGCGAACCGAGATTGGGTTGCCAAGATGTCAGATCATTCAGCGAGTGCTGAGGCTCGCGTTTGACGAAGATTTCGGCGGGAGACCAAGTTTCATTGCACTCTGAATTGATTGAAGATGGCGTGTTTGAGGGAAAGAAGTCGTTGCATTGGTCCGAGCGACTTGAACCGGCCCATTTGGTGTTCTAGTTGGGACGTTGGCAGATTTGGAACGCCTGCCCGATTGTTCAACTGACCACCCGTGACATGAAGGTGCGCCATGCCACGGGCTGGACGCGCCGCAGTGCATGAACCCAGCTTGTCCGTTACAATCTTATCGGGAAAGTACTCCTGCTTTTTCAGGAGTTTTCGCATAAGTTTAAGGCCGCAGGCTTGTTTCGACGAGACTGAGCCAGGACTTCGAACACTTCGCCTTAATCGTTCACGGCGCGCCACAGATATGTCCGTTTACCTCCAATGCGGACGAACACTTCATCAAGATGCCAGGTTCGCGAAGATCGAACTCTGCGGGATCTGATGTTTGAGGCAATCGTCGGGCCGAATTTCATTTCCCATCTATGGATCGTATCATAGCTTGCATCGATCCCGTGATCAGCCAGCATATTCTTCACATCCCAAAAACTCGACGGAAAGCGAAAGCAGAGCCAGACAGCACGATAGATCACTGCGACTGGGAAGCGGTGGCGGGAATAGGAAATCTTTTTATCCCCTGCCGCTACCTTGGTTTCACCACGCTCGTCAATTTACCGTGACAATGCCTCGCAGACAATATGCTAAGTGCCAGACTGGGTAAAAGCTACTGTTCAGCTGGCAGAAACGCGCACTGAACTTACCATATTCGAAGATATTTCAAATTCAGGGCACTACTTTTCAAATCTTGAATTTCAGAGAGTACTTCAGGACCCTCTAGGTCACAAAATCAAGATCCCTCAGTTCCCATTGTGATTGTTTACAATGCTTGCACCATTCTGGGAACTTGCTGGAGAAATGAACGAAACGATGTATCCTTGGAACACATCACATTTATTGTCCGAAGAAACATTAGACAGTCTAGTACTCGAATTAAGTTACGACCTATTTGCTTCGAGTCTTCGGAAGCCTGCGATCCAAATACTGTGGTCTGAAGACGGATCAGGACTGGTGGTACTCATGAAGTGGGCGATCAAATAGCAGAGATCAAAACACTCTATTTTCCAAAGCTCGGTTCATGTGAACGGAGTATCGTTATTTCTGCTCGCTTAGTCACCGATTGCAAGTCTCTTACAATTGGTCGCACTCGGCGCTCGAGCAGCGTGCTTTTGAAAGAGGTATTAGCAAGTAATTCAACCAAAAAATCGCTTCTAACGGATTCCATTTTTCAAAAAACTGAACCATATGCAAACTCGTAGCGTATCAATTTAAAATGGCCAAAACTAGTTCGTTTCGGCTTTTGATCGTGGTCAATCGGATTATGTTATGAAAAAAATGCTACAAATCGCTCTGACTTTACTGCGCGAAATTTTCTGGATCGCAATCGCAGTTGGATGCGTCTACGGTGGCTACCTTGGCTTCCAATACCTTGGCGAAAATAAAAAAGTTATTGAAGTCGCGCCCGTCGAGCGACCTATCGCGCTCGTTGAAACACTCGACGTTAATCTCTTTGATCAACCACTTCCCGTTCAAGCAGAAGGTTTTATACGCCCATTTCGAACGATCAGTCTCTCTGCGCCCTTTGGAGGTCGCATCGCGGAGCTACATCCAGCGATTTTGAATTTGGGAACGTTCAAAAAGGGGGAAATTCTGGTCCGACTTGAAAACAGCTCGGAGCGCGCATCTCTATCCCAAACTGTTGCAAATTATGAAGCTACTCTTGCTCGTCTCGAATTAGTAAAGGCTCAACGTGCGCGTACCGAGGAACTACGCGAACGCGGAGTCGCTAGCCAGCAGGCGCTTGACCAAATTCTAGGTCAGGAAACAGAACTTTCAGCCAACCTAAATGCGTTGCTCGCAGCCGAAGTATCTGCCCGAATTGCGGTAGACAACAAAAGCATTGTTGCCCCTTTCGATGGGTCCGTCTTGGAGAAGTTATTGGAGGTTGGAAGCGTTGTTGGTGGGGGTCAGTCGGTGGCCGAAATCTATACGCACAAACAGATGGAAGTCGTGATTCCCGTACGCGAAGCCGAAGCTGCTCTCATTCCTGGTCTTTTCGGAGGCGGTGTCGCGACGGCGCGAGTGATTGTCGACTTTGCTGGCCAATCTTACCAATGGCCAGCATCGGTAACTCGGGTAGATCCTGCACTTGACCCCAGAACACGCACGCTCAGTGTATCTGTTGGTCTACATGAGATTGATAATCCTGTACTTTTGAAGCCGAACACAATTGCATCAGACAATCTACCAGCATTGATAAACGCATTTGCTAAAGTTGAGATCGACGGCGTTCTTTTAAAAAGCGCCTACGCAGTGCCTTCCACGGCCATTCGAAGCGGAGATCAGATTTGGGTTTTTGATAGTGATGAGGGCGACCGCGGCACCCTGAAAATTGTGGATGTGACCCCAGCTCATGTTGCGGGTGAAATCACGTATGTGACCGTAGAAAACTGGCTTCAGGGTAGTCGCTTGATCCGTACGTCTTTGGCGGCGCCAACGCCAGGCATGCCGCTGCGAGATATTTCAATAGTCGCGTTGGCCAATGGCGGGATGGAGTAAGCTGATGAACCGTATGATTAAATGGATGGCCGAACATCCTGTTGCCTCAAACTTGACCATGGTTTTTGTAATCGTTTTGGGCATTCTAGCGGCGATTTCCATGCCGCAGAAAACATTTCCAGATTTCACTTTGGATACCGTCAGTATTTCCGTCAGCTATCCCGGCGCTTCTCCGAGCGAAATTCAAGATAGCATCGTGCGGCCGATCGAAGACCAGCTTGCCAGTATCGACGGAATTGACAGCATCAGCGCTACGATCAGTGAGGGCAGAGGCGGAGTTTCAGTATCATTCTTTCGCGGGACCGACATTGACAAAAAGACGGACGAGATCAAAAACGAAATCGACCGGATCACTGTTTTCCCTGAAGATGCCAATGACCCTGTTGTGGTTCAGCCCAACAACTCGAGCCGAATCCTAGAGATTTCTCTACACGGAAACGCCGGTGAAAAAGTTCTTAAGCAAGAAGCTGAGCGACTTAAGGACGAGCTGATTCTGCTTGATAGCATCAGCTTCGTCGAAATTGCGAACACCCGTGACTACGAAATTTCCATCGAAGTTAGTCGCGATGCACTGCAGGCCTATGACTTGACGATGAACGAAATCGCCTCGGCCATTCGTCAAAGCTCGTTAGAACTTCCTGGCGGTTCAATTGGTACAGATACAGTGTCGATTCCGATCCGGACTACTGGGCGAAACTACAGCCAGTCTGATTTTGAGAACATCGTCGTGCGTACTGACGATCTTGGCGGCAAGGTCTATGTGCGTGATGTTGCGGAGGTCATTGACGGGTTTGTTGATGCTAAATTAACGGCGAATTTCAACGGCAAAAACTCGGTTTCGATCAACGTGTTTCGCGTCGGAGACGAGCAGATCATCAAGATTGTCGAAGATGCGCGCAATTATCTAAATGCCAGCTTCATTCCATCTCTGGGACCAGGTCTAGACGCTACCATTTGGCAGGACGACGCAGAGGGTCTTCAAGATCGTATCAATCTACTTGTTGAAAACGCAGCGGTGGGATTGGCACTCGTCGTGCTTTGTCTTGCACTATTTTTGGACATCAGACTGGCGTTTTGGTCTGCCGTTGGGATTGGTGTTTCTTTCGCGGCAACGTTCATCGTGTTGGGCGCGCTGGGCCTTTCGATCAACCAAATTTCGCTTTTCGGGTTTATTTTGGCCATCGGAATTGTTGTTGATAACGCCATTGTAGTAAGCGAAAACATCTATCAAAAAGGAGAGGCGGGATATAACCCTGTAAAGGCAGCCGTAAAGGGAGCACAGCGGATCGCAATTCCCGTAGTGTTTTCAACGCTTACGACCATTATTGCCTTCTGGCCACTACTTCAGTTGCCCGGAACGCTTGGTAAATTCTTGGCGGATATACCCATTGTGGTGATGGTTGTTCTTGGCTTGTCACTATTGCAGGCACTATTTATCCTGCCACGCAATTTGAGTTCTCTGAACGTCTCGGCAGACTACAAACCCAATTTAGTGTTTCGGTTGTTGGGTGCTATCCGCGGCGTCGTAAACGCCATTCTTCAGTGGATTATCCGTGTCCCACTGGACGCGATCCTTCGGTTCATAACCAAAGGTTTTGCGATACTGATCCCAATTGCGCTGTCCATTGCGCTTATGATGGGGGCGGTTGGGCTGCTGATCCACGGCTACGTGAAGTTCAATTTCTTCCCCTCTATCGAAACCGACTTTGTAACCGCCAGCATAGAAATGAATGAAGGCACCAGCTTTGCGATGACGCAGCGCGTGGCCGAAGACATCCAGTCCGCAGCCCTACGTGCCGGAAAAATCATGCAGTCCCGCCTGCCTAATGCAACGCCTCCCGTAATTGTGGGCGTCAATACGGTTGTTGGACGAGGCATTGGAGGCGGCGGTCCTAATGGCGGCAGTGCGGCAGGCGGAACGACGCTTGCGAATGTTGTTGTTCAGATCACCGATCCAACCGAGCGCACGTGGGACGCCAAAGAATACGAAGCTATTTGGCGGGCCGAGGCTGGGGACGTTGCTTCTGTAAACAAGCTGACCATTTCTGCTGAACTGATCGGTGCGGGGGATCCGATCTCGGTCGAGCTGGCCTTGCCTGAGGGTCAGGATATTTCCCCGATTGTCAGCCAGATTCGAACCGATCTAAGTGCGATACCAGGGGTTTTCTCAATTCGCGATGACAATTCATCTGGCCGCCTAGAATATGAGTTGGCGCTTAAGAGCGAAGCCCGCCTTTTTGGGGTCACTCTAGAAAACCTTGCACAGCAGACCCGCGCAGGATTCTTTGGGATCGAGGCAACGCGTGTTCAGCGCGGCTCAGACAACGTGTCCGTAAACGTCCGCTTTCCCGAAGATCAACGTGACAGTCTTTCAGACTTGCTGGACACTCAAATCAGAACGTCAGAAGGTGACTTGATCCCACTTTCTACGGTTGCTTTTGTGCGCGAGGGTTTGGCCGCAACAGAAATCCTTCGCCGTGACGGACGCCAAATCACGACGGTTACCGCTGATCTTGATATCTCGGTCGCAACCAGCCGTGAAGTGAATACGCTGATCACAACGCAAATTTTGCCGAGAATTCAGGAATCCTACCCTAGTCTACTGTTTGAACTGGGAGGAGAGCAAAGAACTCAAGGCGATGCTCAATCAGCGCTCAGTCAAGCATTGGGAATCGCTCTGTTCATTATCTTTGCGCTACTTGCCTTGGTATTCCGATCTTATGTTCAACCGATCGTGGTCATGTTTGCGATCCCACTGGGTTTGATCGGCGCGATCACCGGACATCTATTATTGAATATCCCGCTGTCATTGCTTTCTGTTTTTGGTATCATCGGTCTAGCTGGAGTTGTCATCAACAACTCACTCGTGATGGTCGACGTTTACAACGAATATATCAAGCAGGGCATGGGCGCTCGAGAAGCCGTGATTAAAGGCACCAAACAGCGCTTTCGCCCGATATTACTGACTTCGCTCACGACATTTTTAGGGGTTTACCCACTGATCACTGAGACATCTTTGCAAGCACAATTCTTGATCCCACTTGCAGTTTCGATTGGCTATGGCGTGTTGATTGGAACTTTGATCATCGTCTTTACAGTTCCGTCAATATTCATGGCACAACATCACATTACTAATACTGTAAAGGCGATTGTATCGCAGTTTCAGCCAATAAATCAGGAGCCAAAGAGACTTCGGGACGCGGCAGACGAAAATCCAGAAATAGTCCACTTAATGGCAGCGGAGTAATGCAGAATGAGACGATTTCATGCACCTTCGGTGCTTCCCAAAAGCAGCTAGAGTGAATTTATCGTTGGCGGATGGAAATAATGTCAAAAAATGTTTAAATGCTTGGCAGACCTTATCACCTAATTGGCAGCATTGCGCCAGTAGGTTCTTTAGCCAAAAAATGGAATCTTACCTCATTTTGAAGACCATTGAATTCAATATTTTGTGTTAACTAACCTAACCGCTAAAATTTACTTGCATCTTCTTTCTTGCCTTGAGTAGCCCCTAGATTTGTAGACGCCTTGCTTGGTAATTTTGGAAGCAAGGAGACAGTAATGTCAGGGATTATATTTACGGATGAGTTCAAGCGTAATGCGGTCGCCCAGGTGGTGGACCGGGGATATTCAGTTGCGGAAGTTTCAGAGCGATTGGGGATCAGCACAAAGTCACTCTACACTTAGAAGGCCCAGTTTTCGAAGCCGCGCAAGCAGGTCATTGAGGCCACGGAGCAAGCGGCAGAGATCAGACGCTTGAAGAAGGAACTGGCCCGCGTTTCTGAGGAGCGCGATATCTTAAAAAAGGCCACCGCGTACTTCGCCAGGGATGCAATGTGAGGTACGCGTTTATGGCAGAGCATCGGCCGATCTTTTCGGTTCGCGCCATTTGCAGTTGCTTGCGCCTGCATCCGAGCGGTTTCTATGCATGGGCCAAGAATCCGTTAAGCCATCGTGCGCAAGAAGATGAACGCCAGACAAAGCTGCTTAAAGAAGCTTGGGAAGAAAGCGGTAGTATTTACGGCTATCGCAAACTGCATGATGACCCCTGCGATCTGGGTGAGACGTGTTGCCCAAACAGTGTGGCCCGTTTGGCTCGATTAGCTGGGATATCCGCGAAAATTGGATATAAACGCCGCCCCGGCAAGTACGGTGGTAAGCCATCAGTCGTCGTTGACAATACGCTTGACAGTCAATTCGATGTTGAGGCCCCCAACAGCGTTTGGGTGACAGATATCAACTATATCAAAACGCACGAAGGGTTTTCGTATTTGGCGGTTGTGATTGATCTCTTTTCGCGCTGCGTTGTGGGCTGGTCGATGCAGAACCGGCGACCCACGGATTTGATGTTGCAGGCGCTACTCATGGCCGTTTGGCGGCGCGAACCAACGTGCAAAGTTCTTGTACATTCCGACCAAGGCTCACAGTTCACAAGCATGGATTGGGCGTCGTTTCTCAAGCACCACAATCTAGAGCATAGCATGAGCCGCCGTGGCAACTGCCATGATAATGCTGTAGCCGAGAGCTTCTTTTACCTGCTCAAGCGCGAGCGTATTAGGCGCACGACTATACAAAACCAGAGAAGACGCGAGATCCGATGTGTTCGATTGAATCGAGATGTTTGACAATCCTAAACGCAGACACGCTAGGAATGGGATGTTGTCACCAGCGGTATTTGAAAGGCAAAAACTACGTAAGCTGCAAGGCGTCTAAGAAACTAGGGGCTATTCAAATCTGTCCCACAGGTACTCAAGTCAGACAGCAATGGACGCCCATGAGCCTCGAGTCATACTGGGGTACCGACCCGCGTTTTTGAACCTACGCGTATCTCAATGGTACCATTTAATAGAGTTCGTACGAACGTCCCTTGAACGAGAATGTTGGAACCGATTTTAATCGTTCTGATCATTGCAATCTATCCAAAAGTTGCTGTGTTAGCCTCTATGGTTCTCGGAGGTGTCAAACGATTGTGGACCTGTCAGAGTGTGGTATACGCCCGAGACCCAAGGCAAGATCACAAGAAGCAGCCCTGCGCACAAACTCCCAATGAAATAGATCAGAGCGCCCGTCACGAAATCGGCGCCCAAAAGAAGCACCGAAACCATGCTCACAACAAAGCCGAACAAGCATGCAAAAAGACAAATAATTGGCGCCATGACCTTCCCATTACATTTCACGCACTTTCGGTGCTTCCAAAAGCTAGAATAAAATTGTCGTTGGCGGATGGAAATAATGTCAAAAAAATGTACAAATACTTGGCAGACCTGATCATTTAATTGGCAGCATTGCGCGAGTAGGTTCTTTAGCCAAAAATAGAATCGTACGTCAGTTTGAAGACTATTGAATTTAGCATTTTGTGTTAACGAACCTAACCATTAAAAATTAGTTGCATCTCCCTTCTTGCCGCATGAATTGATTTTTGCAGCCTTTTTAAAAGTTTTGGCAACTCATTCGTACTATTTAGCTTCAAGTTTGATTCCAATTTTTTGAACAAGGAGTTCAATTTAAACGCCCCAATTGCTGCGCATTCCCCAGATATCGAATGAACATTCTCGATGTGTTCAACGCCATCACGACTATCCGGAATAGATTTTTGAAGAAAATCCAAAATCTCTTGAGCGCGATTGAAGATTTCGTCATACTTGACAAATGCATTATTTTCTCCAAGAGCGTTCCGAATAAGATCAACGCTTTCGATGCTAATCTCTTCACCGAGGCGTCCGATATTGGAATTAATACCTTCTAACGAAGCTTTTATTTCATTGACTATTTCCATTAGGTTCTGCTGCAAAATTGGTTTTTGAAGGAACTTCTCCATGCCACAAGCGTAAAAAGCTTCCAAATCTTCCTCAACAGCGTGCGCTGTCTGCGCTACAACCAAAGTTGACTGGTTAGGTCCACTAGAAGCTCTTAATTTTTTGGTTGCTTCGATGCCATTCATGTTAGGCATGCGAACATCCATGAAAACCGCATCGAAATGCACCTTATCTAGCATATCAAGCGCCTGTACACCGTCATTTGCAGTTTTCACTTTGCAGCCCAAATTCAAGAGTTGTTGGGATAAAACCAGCAGATTAATTTCGTTATCATCTACAACAAGTACCTGCAGTGGATTTGACTCGGTAGAATGCGTTAGACTTTTGGCTCTGGCAATGGCTGTCGGGCCCGTAATCTGTTCTCGAGCTATTGCAGGCGAAGGGCTAAGCTTTTTGATTAGACCGTGTGTCGGAAGCGTTAGCTCAAAACTAGTTCCCTTATTGACTTCGCTTTTGACAACGATTGTTCCCTCAAGAGCTTCAATTGATTTTTTAACAATTGACAGGCCCAATCCAGTGCCAACGTTACTTTGATTGTAGCGCTCATTTACGACAACAAATGGTTCAAAGATGTTATCTAGCTCGTCTGATGGAATACCCAGTCCTGTGTCCGATACACAGATTGATAATGTATGATCATCACTTGGTTTTAGTTCGATCGAGATTTGGCCAAAATCTGTAAACTTGACGGAATTTCCAACAATGTTTGAGAGGATACTTCGCATCCTGTCTGCATCTGACTGAATTAATTCACTTAATTCCTCAGAGTAATCGAAAGAGATAGTTACACCTTTTTTTTCAGCAATAGACGAATTTTCAGAAATGATATCTTTGACCAAAGAGTAGAGATCAAAATTTGAAATCTTAAGCGAATGGTCGGCTTTTTCAAGTTTCGCTGACTCCAGTACGCTATTTACGTGCCTTAGCAAGGTAGTCGATGACGTTGCTGCTACATCTATATACTTGCTTTGTTCATTGTCTAAAGATGTCCTGCCTAGAAGGTTTAATGCGCCGATTAATCCGTTTAAAGGTGTGCGCATCTCATGGCTTAGAATAGATATCGCTTGAGATTTATGTAAGTTTGCCTCGCGGGCTACATTCAACGAGCGTGTCATTAAAATTTTTGATTTATTCAATTCGTCTAAAGTTGTGTTGATTATGCGTCCGAATTCGTTGAATTCACTAGGAACCGTTCGTCTAAATTTCTTAATTCTAGTGGAGGATTTTCCCTTTTTGATTTGTCTAAATACATCGCTAATATTATTGATCGGCCCCACAATTAGACCAGATATTACCCACGCACACACAAGAGCTATAAGCATCATTGAAATTATAATTCTAAACCAGTGATTGGACGCTATTTTGGCAGCCGCTTCTAATTCGGCCATGGGCTGTGGGACCATAACTCCCCAGCCAACGTTTGGAACGAAAGTATACCCGGCTATCATGTCTGCGTTTAAGGGAGGGGAAAAAAACTTCATCACTCCTGTATTTTGTTGAATCATCTGCTGAACTACATCTAGCTTTGATGCATCAACAGAATTTTGCGTCCACTCAAGGTTAGGATGTGCCATAACCCGCCCAAATTGATCAACGATCATTGAGTGGCCACGTTCTCCAAAGGAAATGCTGCTTTGTTGCTCTATCACAAAGTTGGTATTAAGCGCGCCGACGAATAATATCCCATTTTCGTCTTGCTGGGAAATATAGATCATTGGACGCCCACCAGCTTGAGTGACCCCAGTTAACTGCGCTTCGCCTCCTCGCATTTCTTTTTTGATATCTGAAATTACTTGTTGGCTTGGAGCATATAAAGGCGAACCCAGCAATGTTATTAGGTCACGACCTCCATCTGAAATTTGGTAAACTGAATTCAGCTCATAATTTTCCAAAAGAGCCCCAATTTCTGTGATTTCCTCACCGTGATTTCGACTTTGCACGAAGTGTGAAAACGTTGCTTTTACGTCGCGAACATAGCGTTCTAACGTTGAAGCCAAGTTGCGAGCAATTATGAGGTGTCCTTGCTCCACAACACTAATCTCTCTGAGAAGTGCCGATTTTTGTCTGTTTTCGGTTAGGATATACAATGGGACCAGAGAAATAAGTAGCATTCCGCAGAAAATTTGAGTTCGCATGCTGTTGAAACTAGCTATAATTCTATTTGCTCTCGGACTGACGTGATTCATGAAAAATCTCCCATATTCAGAAGTATATATAGACAGAAATCTTTCTTCTAACGAAGCAGCATGAGCATAAAGTAGGCAGAATTCGAATATAGGTTTATATACTTTAGGATAGATTCTGACATCTTTGTAAGAGAAACCTGTTTTGGAACTGCATGAATGTGAGGCGCATCTACAGCATACTTCTTATCGGAAAATGATTTTTCTGTGTGCGAGCGAACGTATACGATTTGTTAGCCAATCCGTGCGCTTTTGACTCCGAATTTGTTCGGTTAGCGCCTAATAATCGTGCCAAACGCGAAATAAGCGACCTAATAGGTAAAAAGTTCGATAAAAAGCGTCTTAAGTGTGCTGCTCAGCTTCATGTTACGCACCTGTTAAAGCGTAGCATCCGCTGCGGAGATCTGAGGTGCATTTGTAAGGACCTTGCCGCCCGGGGCAATATTTTCACCCTCATTGTTAAGAACCTTTGGAATATGCTCGTGTAGCGCTCGCTCGGGAAAGATGGGTATTTGGCGAAGGCATTAGATCACCTTCGGGAGTCATGGATACATTAGCGCTTTCGTCTGCGGACGCCGGCTTCCAAATGAAATCAAACGCTTCATGTTTGGTTCCATCTGCAGTTGCTGAAATATTTCCGTATCCCGTGTGAACAACTGCCCTTGTTTTCGGGCTGATTTGCAAAGTCTATTCAACAACACTGAAACCACTGCTATCGAGATAGTTTGAGGTCCAAAATAAAATAGTCTGCCATAAACAAAGATATGAGCTGAAGTGCATCAGCTACTCTATCGGTTGAAGTATTTAAGAAACCGCGTCGCCTCATTGCTCTTGAAAATCAATTCTGAAAATCAGTGTCGTCATCAACAATCAGAAGTAACTTTTCTTGGGGATATTTCATGCCAGAGCCCTTCTATAAGGAATACGTACATGGTGCTTGTCCAGATTTTAGTCGCGACAATCCAACACGCCGGTGTAAAAAAACCGCCTTGATCTAAGAAGAAAAAGGGGAAAGAAACCAATTTGATTATTTTGGGCATTGATCCTATCCAGAGACAGGGTTTTGCGCTCCCGCATAAAACAACAGGCTTCCACTTTGATCATATATCGGCCTTATGCGGAGCCGGTTTACAAATGGCGTTCCGTCTTTACGATAGTTAATAAGATCAATAGTAAATCGCGTCTGAGCTTTCAGGCCCTGCCTGATAGCTTCCACTGCAAAGGCGCTGGTTTCAGCGCCTTGCAGGAACCTACAATTTTGGCCAGTGGCGTCTTCAATTGAATAACCGGTGTGTGCCTCGAACTCTTCACTAACATATATCATTGGATTATCCGGAAGTGACGGATCCGAAATCACGACACTCATTTCGACTTCGTCGCTCTCCAATAAACCGTGTAAATCTGCTCGCGAAAATGTCGATGATGTCAATTTTGCCTCCAGCGCTTTCTTTATTTGAGTATGGAACGCTATTAGAACTTTGACCAGCCTATAATATCTCTCGATGCAAAGCGTTAAACGACCTCTCCGTCAAACAAGAGCGATATTATGTGGATGATACGGAGCTTAAATCGCCTCTTCCACAACTTCGGCCATCATGACCACTGACCTCTGATTATCAGCCATTCGCAAGGAAGAAATGTCAGTGCCTATCTGGTCACCAAGCGCCAAGATTAGACTCTATTTCACCATGGGACTGGCTTCCCTGCCCAATCGAAAAAGCCACCATTCTGCGTCACAGACAGCTGATCAAGGGCCGAAATGAGGTTCGCGGCTGCCTCGGTTGGCGCAACTTTTGAATGCCCAGTATAGGCTTTGGAGAACGATGTATCCACCGTACCCGGATGCAAAGACACAACAATGGCTTGCTTACGCTTTCTTGCGATCTCAATCGCGGCCGTGCGCACAATCTGATTAGCCGCAGCTTTTGACGCACGGTAGCTGTACCATCCACCCAGATGGTTATCACTAATCGACCCAACGCGCGCTGATAGAACTCCCACCACACAACGTGCGTCTCGTGGCAAAAGCCGTGGCAAATTTTTTAGTACCAGCGCCGGCCCAATTGCATTCACCGCCACTACGCGCGCCATGTTTTCTACGTCAATTTCAGCGAGTGCCTTCTCTGGTCGCGCACTCGCGGGGGCAAGAATGCCACTGGCAATTAGGACAGTATCAAATGGCCCACGGATTTTGCTCATGGCAAACTCGACGCTTGCGGGGTTGGTTATATCAAACCCGTCGGCAGAGCGTGAAAGACGCGTCACCATTGCGCCACTTGCTAATAGAGCCGAACTTAGCGCCGAGCCGATCCCCCCAGACGCCCCAATGACAAGTGCACGGTGTTTCATCGTGACTTTGACTTTCGCGACCTGCGACAGCGCTCGGAACAATATCGAACGTTACTCAAAGATCCCGACCCTTTTCGACGCAACGAAAATGGCTGGTAACACACATGACAGGTTATTACTGGAAATTCGCATTTTGGCACCGATTAACACCTCACAAAATCTGAACCCGGATGGTAACCGGGTGGGTTATATTTTCTTGATTAATATACGGATCAGACCCAGGCAAAGATCACAACAAGATCCAAACTGTTGTTTGAACCATAACTGGTTGTTGTTCGCACTGAAAACAAGATCAAAGACATACTCAGAGATGACCACTCAAAACACATCATTATCTGGTTTCGCAAAAATTTCAAACTTGCAGATCGCGCAGAACTTTCTCAATCAAGCAGAAGCCGGCGCCCCATCATTCCAGTGGTCTTGCTTCATGAGATTATAGAAACATTCGAGGCATAACCGAATTGGCGTCTTTCCCAACCGGACACAAAAAAAAGCGCACCGCCGACTGATTGGTCTCACCAATGGTCGGCAGAAGTCATAAATCTTCGCCATAACCGATGCGGTGGGTCGTCCAATTCGACTTTTCATGGCGGAGGTAAAGGTCAGCGTGAAAATGAGAAAAGGAGCAATAATACCTTCATATCCTGCTGCAGAATAGATTGAAGCGGATCGAGAGTGAGACACCTATTGTTTCCGCAACGCTTAAACCAAGAGGCATAATCCTCTGCACACCATCGCGTTGGAACCGCCACCTAATCTTCTGACATGACACAAATATTTACAGTAAACGCGAAAAAGCTGTGAATGTGCTTGGGGTGCTGAAATTCTTTTGAGGCGCTAGCACCCTTTAAAGCAGGTGCACTAAAAACTCATGAAACCGATCCCGCGAACGGGATCGGTATTGCTTTTTATTTTAAGCCTACGCCTGGTTCAAACAGCCACATCGTCTGTCTCAAGGCGGTAAACCCCATTAATTTTCCACGAGCCAGATATGTCGACCAATTCGTAGGCGAATGTGAAGCTTTTTCCAGAACCATCAAAAAATATGACTTCCTGCATTCCTATGGATCTGTCGGATGTTCCACGAAGAAATTTAAAGTCGGCAGGTCGCCAAATCATCGGATATGTGTTTTGCACCATCACTCCAAAATTTTGAGCTGTACCAAAAGTAGTTTGAACCTTCGGAGAAGCAAACGAAAATGCCGTTTCAACGTCATCATTTTTGAATGCTTCAATTTGTGACGATATTACCTCCGCAAAACCGATTTCTGATGCACTGACACTCGTAAAAACCGAAAAAATAAAGGCACACGAAAGGAAAAACGCTCGCATCAGCACCCTCCTAACTATCGTTTACCAGAGAACTCTTCTGCGGATTTGAAGACAGAGTATGTGATAAAAATTCCAGCCACGATCAACATGTGAAGAATAGCAGACACGCCAAACACAGCATAGCTTCCAATCACAATACTGAAAATCGCACTCCACATCCAACTTAAAAGTTGCATCATCATGTGCGCCGTCGGTATTGAGTAGGACCTCAGTGGGTTCACGTCAGAATTCATGACCGAGTTCCAAGCGGGCTTTAGAAGATTTGTTATTTTCATTTTGTTTCCTCCTGCACTTTTTACGTCGGATGGAGGCGCTTGGATCAGTGCTTCGAAGATGAGAGGCATTCCAAAAATGGTGGAAAACTAAAATCTCTCCCAAAGTTTATTGATATTGAACAGTTTTTTTTAAATTAGCCTGATTTTGCATCTTTGTGAAACGGAACGAGAGTGCCTACTGTCAAAGTCTTTGGGGCCCTGGGCCGTGACGCTGGGCAGTCACGACCCGAGGCTGTATTTCCTAATCTAGGGCCACTCAATTGCAACAATAGCTTCATTTCTACGTAAAAAGGGTGGTGTGAATGGTCCATTATATGTTGCTCTAATTACATCTGAGATCGGAATTAACCCATCTTCCAAAAGTCGTTCTAGCAACTTGGACTTTGCCCTTTCGAAATTTGCAGCGCTAGCCCTTCCACTGAACGTTCTCACTGCGAATTTGCCGCCGCCAACTAATACAATTTGAACATCTGAATTGGTAGGTCGAGGAGCCGTTTCTATTGTGTAGGAAGATGGCAGGAAAAACTGCATGTACCCACCTTCCGATTCAGCAGATTGTGCAACGGGCACTGTCATTTGAATTTTTTCTGACTGCGCAACCGGAACTGTCATACTGACCTTCTCAGAAGATTGGTTCGCCCCAGAGATATATCTGAACAACAGCCCAAATGCGTTGTCCTGGTTCGCACCTTGCAGAACCTGTGCAGCCACTCGATCACCATATTCACGCACTTCGTAGCCGTCAGCGTTGTGGACCACGTCGTAAGCAGGTTCCTCATAAGCCATTACCGTTCCTCCAATCAGAACGAAGATCGTTGTTATTACAAATAGAAATGTGGATCGCGTAGATTTTTGCATGAGTTTCAATTATGCATCTTTTTTCGCAGTGCAACCTGGCAGTCTCCAATTAACATTCATGATACGGTGGCAAAACAGCGGTTCATATTGCCATAACCGTTTTGTGTGCCTGCCAAAACGTCAGAATTCGTTTTTAAAGATAGGCGTATTGGTGCGAAATTTTGAATGGTGCTGGGTTACACTTTTTTGACGATTTTGATTTTGCTATCACGCGTTATCGGCGGTTGGAGTCGTGAAGGTGTTGTCTATACAAGACCGCCTATTCGTATGGCTGAAACACCATTTCGTTATAACGAACGGGTTTGGCCTCCATCCAATTGTTAAATAATGAATTTACACTCAACGTGGACGTTCAGGATGTTGAAAAAAAAGCCAACCTGCAAACTAACAGGCTGGCCAAGTGATAGGGAAGTTCAATCATGGAGGTGATTGTATTATTGATACAGACTTTCGTACCGTTTGGATCACAATAATCTGACACTCGGACACTCCGACAACGAGATTTTCTGATAATTTTACTTGCTCATCTGCCATAATCGAACACCTCCTTTCGCTCGTCAGCGACAAGACTCAAATTGCGAAAGAACGTGTCATCGGGGGTTAGCGCCGTCCCTGCTCGCTTTCCTGCGTTTGCGGAGGGCTCTTGAGCCAATGGCCCCTGGCAACGTGTGCCATCATCAAGTCTTGCTTACTAACTCTAAAATCTTTGCAATGAGTGTCGATCTCGTGATTACCCCATGTGCGAAGCTTGATGGCGGCAAAATATGCCGAAACGCCTGCCACAAGAACACTCTCTTCAAGGGTACGCGTTTTCGAGAGTGTGAATGCATG
>ERZ1046740.1087-NODE-1087-length-20023-cov-4.794171_pt1 | contig 20023 bp, 16 predicted proteins | sample MGYA00383093_ERZ1046740 | MGnify/ENA primary metagenome ERZ1046740 (study PRJEB29581, sample SAMEA5548363) | metagenome | biome: marine; feature: coastal; material: water | depth 25 m | study: Short-term variability in the microbial, nano- and picoplankton... | reverse complement strand
CAAACACTACGCGGAATCTCCGATAGTGGGCCCCAGCATTGGCGCGGTGACCGCGCAGGACAGAACCGGGTAGAAGTGAATGGCGTGCTGGAAAGCCTGGAGGAGGCCGCCTTCAAGGAGTTTAATCCGGCTTTTGTCGGCCTGGTAGGTCGCAGCGAGGAATTGCCCGATCGGGACATGCAGGCCTTTACCGATTTTGCCATGGCTCTGACGCCGCCCCCCAACCCGGTGCGACGTCTGGACAATAGTCTGACTGCGGCGCAGGCGGCAGGAGAGGATATCTACTTCAATGTGGATGACATTACCGGCATTGGCAGTTGTAACCACTGTCACGCCCTGGACCCGGCACAGCGCCAATTTGGCACTAACGGTTTAATGACCTTTGAAGGCGCCGGTATCGCTGAAAACTTCAAGATACCGCATATTCGTAATTCCTATGCCAAAGCAGGTATGTTCGGAACCTCAGGTGATTTGGGCGACGGCGTGCACCAGGGGGATCAAATCAAGGGCTTTGGTTACCTGCATGATGGGTCTGTTGCCACGCTGTTGGACTTTTTTGCTTCCCCTACCTTTAATTTCCCAGACCCTGAAGTGCAAAGCCAGGCGAATATAGTCCGCTTTGTAATGGCGGTGGATTCAAATATGGCTCCGGTAGTAGGTCAGCAGGTGACGCTCACACAGCGCAGCGATGAATATGTGCAAGATCGCCTGGCCGTTCTTGAAGAGCGCGCGGTAGTCTCTGTGCCGCGCCCGGAGTGCGACCTGATCGCCAGGGGGCTAATCGATGGCACTCGGTATTCAGCACAATATGAAGGAGATAGTGGCTATCGCGATACCAGCGACATCCTGCGTACCAGTGGTGAATTGCAGAACATTGCCCGGCAGCCCGGCAATGCGGTCACTTTCACTTGCCTGCCTCCCGGCAGCGGGCGGCGTGTCGCCTTGGACGAAATTTGACGAAAGTCCATCAATATTGGTTATTTAAACCTGACCTCTAGAGTCATTTGGACAGGTGCTTTAAACCCCTTTAATTGCCCACAATGAAAGTAAACGGGATCACCATTATGAACCAGGTGCTTGTACGTCAGTTCCTCTTTATTCTTCTGCCAGCCTTTTTCTGCGCAGCGGGCGCACAGGCAGGGAACCCTCCGGCCAACCCATGGCTTGCCAAGGGTGCGTATCCCATTTCGCACCACAATGCCGCCCAGACAGACTCAACGCCGGTGGATGGCCCCTCTATTGGGCGTCGCCTTAAAACCTCGGAAGTGAAGTCTGTACCACTGCTGTGGTCCTCGGCGCCTACTTATAAGATGGTTGGTGATGAGCGAATTGTGGTTGCCGCCAACCCCGCGGGTATCATCAAGGTGCGCGCTACAGGAGAAGACTTCGAGCAGGTATCTGATGTTTCCTACCCGGGTAGGGAAGGTGTGCACGCCAAGTCTACCCCCGAAAGGCTCAGGGAAACCATGCTCAGCATGGACGAGAAACGGCGTAACAAACAGGATTTACTCCTGCTGCTGAACAGTTGGTGGATGTTTCTGAAGTTCGAGATCAATTTTCGCACCATGCCCTCCGGCGCATACTCAGTGATAGATCGGGACGGTTACCACTACACCAATTTCGACAAGCATTTTTTGGTGAAATCTTTTGACGATAACAAGATTGATCAGCCCATGGTGCCGGTAAAGCATTCCAATATTGTCGAACAACTGCCCCCGGCTAATGCCGAGCATCTGAGTTATATCCTGGGCATTTCCATGACCTATGATGGACATATTGTGGCTGCGGCGGGCGGCGGTGTGATTGTGGTGGACCGGGATCTCAATGTTGTGAGTCATGCGGTCTTTCCTGGTGAGCACGTAGAGAACTCGATAGCGGTTGATCCCGATAACGGTATTTACGTGGTGACCTCAAAGAATATGCATAAACTGGTGTGGACTGGCCAGCGTTTGTCCCAGGATGCCACTGACGGTGCCTGGACATCGCTCTACGAAGTGATGGAGGAGGGTGAAGCCAAGTCCCTGGGGGCGGCTTCACACGGCTCTGGCACGACACCGACGCTGATGGGTTTTGGTGAGAATGAAGATCGCCTGGTAATTATCTCTGATGGCAGCCCCGATGGCGCTAACCTGGTGGCCTTTTGGCGGGATGATATCCCGGAGGGGTTTGAACAAAAGAAAGGCCTGCTATCAAGACGCATAGCCGACCAGATATCCATAGGTATTAGCGATACCACCATCGAGGCATCACCTGTAGCCCACGATAATGGCGTATTGGTGGTCAACAGCACCTATCCTGATCCGGGCCCGATTTCAGGCGACCTGATTAGCAATGCCTTTCTTGCTGGTACTACCCGCGAGCCGCCCCTGGGTATTCGCAAGTTCGATTGGCTGCCCGAGGAAGACAGGTTTGTCGCGTCCTGGGACATGCCTGAAATCGACAATACAGACTGGATGCCGCCGGCGGTGTCCACCAGCAACGGCCTGGTTTATATCGCCAATCGCCGCAACGATAACTACGAATACCTTGCCGCCAACTGGGAAACCGGTGAAGTGGTAGCAGTATGGGAGTTTCCCAATGACAGCGTGTTATACAACAATTGGGGCGGCATAACCGTTTTCCTGGAAGACGGTGACCTGATGCTGGGCGGCTTTTTTGCCATCAAGCGCTACGATATAGGTGGGATGCGGCCTTTTAAGCTATCGGGTCTTTAAGCACTGGAGGTCGCGTTATCACCGGCCAGCCACTGGCATAACTCCGGCTCAAGTCGTTCTGCGGCAACCTCTTCATAATGGGCGACCTGATCATTCCTCAATGCGGTCACCCAGCGCTTGTTAGTGCCCTTGTGGAAAAAGTTGCTGCTGTCTCGCCAGGCACCCTGGGTTGCGCCGGGTGCTGTATTCATGCAGGCTCCTCAGGTTGTCGGACGTACCCGAGCCTAGTCCATCCTGAAACAAAATCCAGCAGTGAGTGAGGCCCTGGATATGGTGTGCCGATTGATCCGGTTATGCGGTTGCAGATCGCGTTAGAGTGTTTCTATTAAAACAAACAGTCACGCTACTCAAGGGCGGAGACAAAATTATTCTATCTCGAACTAGTATAGTACTCACCTGGGCTATCGACCCTGAGTGATTGAATGCACGTAAACCCAAAGCTACTGACACTTTTAGCGCCTGAGCCTGTGCTGGGCGTTTCCATGGCTAAGGTATCAGTGTTGCGCCTGGACCTGGCGGATGACCTTGCCCCGGGAAACAAGCGTTTCAAATTACAGGGCTATTTACAGCAGGCTAAAAAGTCGGGAATACGGCGCCTGGTGAGTTTCGGTGGCCCATGGTCGAATCACCTGCACGCGTTGGCTGCAGTGGGACAGCAGCAAGGGCTGGAAACAGTGGGCCTGGTGCGAGGAGAAGACCATGAGGCAGAGACAGCCACGCTGCAAGATCTCAGGCACTGGGGCATGCAAGTGGAGCGGCTTGGCCGCGAGGATTACCGGCGGCGAAATAGTCCGGATTTTCTGTTGCAGGTGGAGCGGCGATTCGCTCCCTGTGTACTTGTTCCAGAAGGAGGCGCTGGTGAGGCCGCCATGTCCGGTACCGCGGACATTGCGGCTTTACTGCAGCAATGCGCTCCTGCAAACGGTCGAGTGGTGCTGCCGGTGGGCACAGGCACTACGCTCGCGGGAATTGTCAGGGCATTGAATTTGCCGGCCCAGGTGGTAGGAATATCCGCCTTAAAAGGCGCAGTGGACCTCGAGCTGCGCATTGGAGGTATGCTGCAGGGCTCAGGCAATGTTCCCTGGCAGGTTCTCCATGATTTTCATTGCGGTGGTTTCGCACGGGTGAACCAAGAGCTCAGAGATTTCATGCTGGCATTTGAAGCCGTCCACCCCGTGCCTCTGGAGCCGGTGTATACGGGAAAGATGATGCATGCCATTTACCAGCTATTGAAAAGTGGCCAATGGCGTTCGTCAGAACCGATAGTGGCGATTCATACCGGGGGGTTGCAGGGCAGGCGGGGCTATTCCTGGCTTTAGTCTGAACTCACTTACCGGGGTTTTCAGGCCAGTTGTCCCCAGTGACAAAAAACCGTTGTACTTCACTACCCTGGTCGTTCATGCCAGCTACCAGCACAGGCCTGTATGTGCGGGTAAAGTTCTCGGTGAGCAGCAGGTTTAACTCTCTTTTGCCCAGTAGGCCCACAATTGAATCAACCTGAACCGGGGCAAGCCAGTGTGTTCGCTCCAGTACGCGAAAAGCGGTGCAAGGCCCTCTCTCCAGCCAGTCCCCCAAGTTGATTATAGGCAGCCAGTGAGAAAACGGCTTGTCAGGTGTGTATCCCAGTGGAGGTGGTAGGGGGTCGATGCGGGGCTGGAACAGGTAGCCCTTTATTTCCAGCTCCGGTAACGGATCTTCTATTCCCAGGCCCTCCAAAACGTCTTTCGACGCCGGGTTTTGTGACAGTAGCACCTGGTGTTGCATCAGGTGATTAATCTTCAAGTCCAACCGGTCAGTACTGTTGGCGCCGTGCCATTCCTGCTGTTCACTGTGGTCCCTATCTGCAGTTGAACCTCCAAGCCCGAGATAAAACTTGACTGCCAGTTCCAGATGAACGGCGCGTTTTCGTCTATGGCAATAGTAGATACAGTCAAATTCCCCCAATGTGCGCCCGTCTTGCGTGCGCACAGGCAGGTTGTGCGCCAGTAAATCCACATGAGGATCCTGATCGAGGAAAAAGTGCCAAAGCTGTTCGAAATACAACCCCAGACGACGGCTGGGAGAGCGTTGCAGGTGCCGCAACAGGCCCGTGGCATCCCGGTCCAGTCGTTGCAGCCATGCCGCTCTAGTGGGGGTGAGGCGCAAGGGGCAGTTGGCTACGGGCTCTGCCGCGGTCGCCAATTGATCACTCACTAGCAGGGGCATAGAGAAACAGGCCCACGCCAAATCCCTGACTTCCTGGGTTTGAAGAGGCGGGATAGGGTATTCTTCTCTGGGGATCATTCGTGCTTATAATAGCAGTCCATTGGGAACTGAGCCTGGATAATGCATAACAGTTTCGAGAAAGTCGGCCTGGTAGGGCGCAATCAGCAGGAAGGGCTGGGTGCGGTACTGCGAGAGTTAATCGACCTGCTGGGTGGCAGGGATGTTGAGGTGATTCTAGAAGATCGCCTTGTAGACCTGATTCCCGGCTACAGCATGCGCTCGGCCACCCGGGACGAGATAGGCGAGGAAGCCGACCTGGTGATAGTCGCCGGAGGTGATGGCAGCCTGTTGAGTGCTGCCCGCACCCTGGTCAAGTACGAAACACCCGTACTTGGAGTAAACCGTGGTCGTCTCGGGTTCCTGACAGATATTACTCCAGACCAGATTGCCGAGCAGGTGCCGGCGGTTCTGGATGGCGAATTCATACAGGAGAGTCGTTTCCTGTTGGACGCCGAGGTGCATCGCGACGGCCAGATTGTGGGTAAAGCTGACGCGCTTAACGATGTGGTAGTCAACTCAGGAACATCCGCCCAGATGATTGAGCTTGAGCTCTATATCGACGAAACCTTTGTCTACCGCCAGCGTTCAGATGGACTGATTATCTCATCGCCCACCGGCTCAACGGCCTATTCGCTGTCCGGCGGTGGCCCGATTATGCACCCGGCATTGAATGCCATAGTGCTGGTGCCTATGTATCCACATGCCCTTAGCAGCCGTCCCATTGTGGTGGACGGTGATTCTGAAATTCGTATCGATATTCTCGACCGTAACCGAATTCACCCGCCGGTGACCTGCGACGGCCAGGTCAATATGACCGCCAGGCCCGGGGATTCGGTGTGCATACGCAAGAAGGCCCACTCCTTGATATTGCTGCACCCACAGGACACCAGTTTTTACGCCAGTTGCCGCGACAAGCTGCGCTGGAGCAATGCGCTGGTTGATTAATGGCCCATCTTTACACCGCTCTCAGCGTCGAGCTTGAGGCAGACCTGTTGCCTTTGAGTGCCTTGTTGCACCAGCGAGGCGTCCGCCACCGCGTTTTCGAAGAGCGGGGCAGGCAAGTACTCAAAGTAGAGAGGCAGGAGCAGATTGAATTGGTGCGGGAGTTACATCACGCATGGCGGAATGGCGAAGTCAGTATTGAATTGCAGCGGAAGCGCAGTTCTGCACCCCAGGCATCGCAACTGCAATGGCGCAGTGCCCCTGTCACGGTGGGATTGGGCGTTTCCAGCATTGCAGTTTTCTTCCTGTTTTATCTTGGCGCCCCCTTTGAATGGATGGCCTTGCTAAGCTTTGTACCTTTCGAAATAAGCAACGGAGAGATTTTATTCGGCAGCGCACAGGGTCAGTACTGGCGTTTGGTAACGCCTGCTTTTCTGCATTTCGGCTGGCTACATATTGTTTTTAACTGTCTCTGGTTGTGGGACCTGGGGTCGCGTATCGAAAGGGTACTGGGCTCTTTGAATATGCTGCTGCTGTTCCTGATGATTGATATAGTTGCTAACGTCAGCCAGTACATGACTACTGGCCCCGGATTATTTGGTGGCATGTCTGGTGTGGTATACGGCCTACTGGGGTTCGCCTGGGTTGCGCCACTGTTACAGCCACGCTGGAAGATTCAACCCGCGCCGACCATTATGCTGTTTATGGTCGGATGGCTGGTGCTGTGTATGGTCGGGGTGGTCGAAGTATTGGGCTTTGGCGCCATTGCCAATGCCGCTCACCTGGGAGGGTTGATCTGTGGGTTAGGATTGGGCACTGCCTTTGGCTTGCTTTCCAGACACAACAACCCGGGGTGATTTTCATTTGTTAGTTGGAAATGTGGCGCTATACTTAGGCGATAGTGTTTTAAATAATAAGGTTTGAGCATGGAATTTAATTCGAATCACCATAATATCAAGTGCCCCAAGTGCGGTCACGGCATGGAAGTTGTTATCCATGGTGAGGTCGAGATCGATCGCTGCACCCATTGTCATGGACTCTGGTTTGATGCAGACGAAGCTCATCGCCTGAAGGACCTCCCTGATAGCCACTTGGTTGATCACGGTGACCCGAAGGAAGGCTGGAAGTGGGATAGCAGGGCTGACATTCAATGCCCTCACTGTAGCAAACAGATGGAAAAAACTGCTGACGCCAAGCAAAAACACATCTGGTACGAGGTATGTCACGATCACGGCATGTTTATGGATGCCGGTGAGTTCGTCGACTTCAAAGACGAGAACCTGCTGGACTGGTTCCGCAGCGTGATCAAAGGCGACCGGGAAACTGTCTGTCCCTGAGTGTCCCTTGCGGTAGCCCCATCACTGTTGGTTTCTTTTGGCATATGGGGCTATTTGGGTCATTTTCCGTAAGCGGCCACTGCGCCCGGAAATACCCCCTTCGGTCGAAAGGCAAAGATACTCCCTCTTGGGGTAATTCCTGCTCGTGGTGGCCGAATACCCAGAAAGATTCAACTCCCAACTACTGTGAAGAACCCAATTTCCCTGACCTTGGGTCACAAATACCGGCATGGCTCGCGACCTTCCGCCAATTCAACGGTATAATCCGCGCCTTTGAGTAACGGATCAAATTCATGGATTATCAGCAGATGATCGAGGCCATGAGCGCCGAGCAGTATCAGAGTCTGCAGCGCGCGGTAGAGCTGGGAAAATGGCCCGATGGTAGTGTATTGACACCAGAACAGCGCCAGAACGCCATGCAGGCAATTATCGCCTGGGGTGAGCGTCACCTGGGTGAAAAAGAGCGTGTCGGGTTTATCGATAAAGGGCACAAAGCAGGAGATAGCTGCGATGATCCTGAAGAAACTCCACTCAACTGGAAGTAGGAGAACCGCTTGGCTGAACTGATGGCGCCGGGAGCCGTGCGCAAAATGAGAACTGAACTGGCTGGCCCAGTGCAGTATCACCTGATTCTTGACGACAGAGAGCTACTGCTTAATGAGCACATAGGGCAAACGCTGAAGCTGGAGTTCCTCGGTGCAATCAATTGTATTGCCTGTGACCGCAAGACCAATAAGAGTTTCAGCCAGGGCTATTGTTATCCTTGTTTCAAACGCCTGGCCCAGTGTGATGTCTGTATCGTCAGTCCCGAAAAGTGCCACTATGCGGCTGGCACCTGTCGGGCACCCCAGTGGGGAGAAACCCACTGCATGATCGATCATATTGTTTATCTGGCTAACACCTCCGGGATGAAGGTGGGTATTACCCGTCACAGTCAGGTGCCCACCCGTTGGATGGATCAGGGGGCGACCCAGGCCCGGCCGATTTTCCGGGTAGATACCCGGCTGCAATCGGGGCTGGTTGAAACATTATTCAAGGGTTATATAGCCGACAAAACTAACTGGCAGGCAATGCTTAAAGGGGGCGCCCAGGATGCCGATCTCGAGGCAGAGCGCCAGCGCCTGATGGAGGCCTGTGCTCCCCAGTTACAAGAGTTGCGCAACATCTATGGTCTGCAGGCAATTACCGAACTGGACGCTGCCGATGAAACATCCATCAGCTATCCGGTACTGGAATATCCGGTAAAAGTTAAATCCTTCAACCTGGACAAGACGCCAGTAGTGGAGGGCACCCTGATGGGTATCAAGGGCCAGTACCTGATATTCGATACGGGCGTGATTAATATGCGTAAATACGGCGGCTACAAGCTGGCCGTACACAATTAGAGGTTGCTATGAGGGATTCTGAGCCGGCTGCTATTCGTCTGAAAGACTATCGGCCACCTGCCTATTTCATTACCCGTACCGAATTGCATTTCGAACTGGCCGAAGAACAGACGATTGTTCACTCCCGTTTGCATCTGTTTCGCAGCCCCGAGGCTGGGCAGAGCGCGACACTGGAGCTGGATGGTCGGGAATTGGAGCTGCTGGAAGTGGCTGTCGATGGTCAAACCCTCGAACCCGGTGAATACCGGGTTGGCCCCGAGACATTGTCTATTGAAGGTATGCCCGAGCAATGTGTTCTGGCAGTAAAAACCCGCATTCAGCCACAGGACAATACGTCTTTGGAGGGACTGTACAAATCCCACAGCATGTTCTGTACCCAGTGTGAGGCCCAGGGCTTTCGCAAAATCACCTACTACCTGGACAGACCTGACGTGATGTCAGTGTTTACCGTAACTATTGATGCGGACGCCTCGCGCTACCCGGTTTTGCTGAGTAACGGCAACGAGGTATCCAGGGAAACGTTGGATAGCGGCCTGGAGCGTGCCGTGTGGCACGACCCTTTTCCCAAGCCCGCCTACCTGTTTGCCCTGGTGGCCGGAGATCTTGAGCATATTGAAGACAGCTTCCAGACCGTCAGTGGTCGTAATGTCAGCCTGAAAATTTATGTGGAAGAAAAAGATATAGGCAAGTGTGATCACGCCATGCTCTCGCTGAAAAAATCCATGCGCTGGGATGAAGAGGTTTATGGGCGCGAATACGACCTGGATATTTTCAATATCGTGGCGGTAGATGATTTCAATATGGGCGCGATGGAGAACAAAAGCCTCAATGTTTTCAACACATCCTGCGTGCTGTGCTGCCCCGAGACTACAACTGATAACGCCTATCAGCAGGTAGAGGCGATTGTCGCCCACGAATATTTTCACAACTGGAGTGGTAACCGGGTTACTTGCCGGGACTGGTTTCAGTTGAGTCTTAAGGAAGGGTTTACGGTTTTTCGCGATGCAGAGTTTTCAGCGGATATGGGCTCGCCAACGGTAAAGCGGGTTGAGGATGTCGCAGTGCTGCGAACCGCGCAGTTTGCCGAAGACGCGGGGCCCATGGCTCACCCGGTACGCCCGGAATCGGTTATCGAGATCAATAATTTCTATACCCTGACAGTCTACGAAAAAGGTGCTGAAGTTGTTCGTATGATTCACACCTTGTTGGGCGCGGAGGACTTTCGCAAAGGCTCAGACCTGTATTTTGATCGACATGACGGCCAAGCCGTTACCTGCGAAGATTTCGTATGTGCTATGGAAGATGCCAGCGGGGTAGGCCTTGCGCAGTTTCGCAATTGGTACTCCCAGGCAGGCACACCAGAGCTGGAGGTGTCTGACAGTTACGATGCGCGCGCCCAGCGCTATACCTTGAAGGTGAAACAGTCTTGTCCGGCCACGCCGGGGCAGGCAGACAAAGCCCCCTTCGTTATTCCTCTTGCAATGGGCCTTCTTGGGGAAGCAGGCAACCTGCCACTGAAATTGCGCGACATAGAGCCCGATCCGGAAACGGCAGATAACACCCATCAGGTATTGGTGATCAATGAGTCAGAGCAGGAGTTCTGTTTTGAAGAGGTCGCTGAGCGGCCAGTGCCGTCGCTGTTGCGTGGGTTTTCTGCCCCGGTACGTCTGAACTACGATTTCAAGCGCAGCGACCTTTGCCAGTTGATGAGCCGGGACGATGATGGTTTTGTACGTTGGGACAGTGCCCAGAGTCTGGCTTTACAAGTGCTTGGGGACGTTCAAATACAGGTCGAACAGGCGGATGAGTTGGCTGTCGACCCCCTATACCTAAACGCCTGTTCTGCGCTGCTGGAAGACAAATCCCTGGATCCGGCTATGGTGGCGGATATGCTGACCCTGCCCAGTGAAAACTATCTCGCTGACCTGGCGGGCCCCGGTGGCGCCGATGTGGAAAATATTCATCAGTCGCGTAAAGCGGTTCAGCAATCCCTGGGTAAAGCCTGTGAGGCGCAATTACTGACGCGTTATAAAGCATTGGTAAGTAATCAGGCCTATGAGCCCAGTGCCTCACAAATCGCCAACCGTAGCCTGCGCAACTGTGCGCTAGCTCTGCTGTCCTGCCAGGAGGGTGGTAGCCTGGAGCTTGCATCACAGCAGTTTGCCGCGGCGCAGAATATGACTGACCGAATGGCGGCCTTGAGAGTGCTCGCCTGGTATGGGTCAGCCGAGACAAGCAACAGTGCCCTGAACCAGTTCTATGACGACTGGCGACATGAGGCCCTGGTGGTTAACCAATGGCTGGCGGTGCAGGCCATGATGCCGGATGCCGGTGCGGTCGATCGGGTAAGGGCTTTAATGGAACACAGTGAGTTCGATATTCGTAACCCCAATAAGGTGCGCTCACTGGTGGGCAGCTTTGCTGGCCAGAATCCCATCAACTTCCATCGCGCTGATGGTGAGGGCTATCGCTTGTTGGGTGATGTGGTGATAGCGCTCAATAAGATCAACCCACAGGTGGCATCGCGGCTGGTGAATCCGCTTACCCGGTGGCGCAGCTACAAGGGCAGGGGAGAGGCCATGTGTGCTCAGTTGGAGCGTTTGGCGGCATTGCCGGACCTGTCCCGTGATCTTTACGAGGTGGTGAACAAGTCGCTCCCTGGCTGATATCAGGCCGGGTAGAGTTGTAGCGGTTCTGCTTCCCGGGGTTTCTCCTGCCACTGCTTGCGCAGGCGTTTGACGCAATTTGTCAGGCGCTGGCCATGCCATTGCGTGGCCTGTGGCGAATACAGTGCGTTATTTAACTCAGTCACGGATTCCTCAAGCTCCGAATCATCCAGCGCCGTCAGTACTTTTGCCGTACTCACAATGCGGTCGTCAGCACACAGGGCGGCGGCCCATTTCACCAGCGTATTGCGGGCCAGGGAGGCGTTATCACCGGCGCAGGAGGCAATCAGCTGTTTGAACGCCTGTGGTTCTGTTCGCTCTTCGGGCTCGGCAGTAACGGGCTTTTTGCCAGGGCGTCTCAAGAGCAGCCAAATCAAGGTGCATAACCAGCCCACAGTGCTGAACAGGGCAAGCCATTGCCAGTAGGGTGAGGCAGTAGAGTCTTGGGCGAGGGAGGTGTCTGCTGACGTCACCGCGACAGGATCTGGGCTGGCGGTGGTGGAGGCAGTTTCGGCGGCAGCAACATTCACCTTTCTTGCGGGCAGCACCGCATAGCGTAGTTCTTCCGCCTCGATATCCCACCAGGGTATGCGCACTTCAGGGATCTCCAGTTCCCCGGCCCGGGTGGGAACCAGCGCCGCGCTGTCCTGGCGGCCGCCAAGCAGGCCGGTGCCGATCTCCATATCGTTAATGGATGGCTGGTCCGGGTAGAACTTCACACCGTCTGTAGCGGGAAAAAGAACCGGTGGCAATTGGGCGCCCTGCAAACCTTCACCGCGGATATTAATGGTGCGGGTGGCAGACTCGCCAGCCTGCAACTGCTCGGGGGGCGTGGACCAGGTTTCCTCAAGACTCAGATTGCGGGCAGGCAGCCAGGTTTGCGCGGGGTAGCTGCCTGGCCGAGGCAGCACCTCAATACTTAGCGCCTTGCTGAGCTCCCTGATTCTGCGCCCGGTACCGCTGTCGAACAGGCTGCGCCTGGGTACACTTTCACGTGCAGAGAAGGTCTGGGCGGGGATTTCCAGTGTGCCGCTCTGCTCTGGGAAAATGGCATAGCGCACTTCGTATACCAGCCAGGGGCGGCCATTAATTGTGCGCTGGAAGGACTTCTGTTCCAGCGGTATAACAAAGGCGTTGTTAAGCTCAAGATCACTAATGCTGCGGTTTTCCAGGTTGATCGCCTGCTGCAGCCTGAGGGTGAGTAACAATTGACCTTGTACATAGACCTGCTCGCGATCCACCTCCGCTTCGAACAATAAGGCGTCTTCATTTTTTGGCACCGTGGCCGCTTTCCCGACTAATACCATCAACGCTTGTGTGCGCTCCTGGCCTACGCGCATGGGCGGTATTGTCAGCTCGCCTGTGTGCAGGGGAGAGATGTCCAATATCAGTTGCCGCTTGTGCGTGCGCTGGCCGTTGACGATATTGGTCGAACTGCGAGTGGATTGCCGCAGAACCTCGAAGTTGGACAGCAGCGGCCGTAGGTCCATGTTTGAAACATCTTCATTGTCTTCGGTGGCGGTGATAGTCAGGTTCAAGGTGTCACCCATGGCCACCTGGTTTCTGTCCAATGAGGCATTCACCCTGGCCCAACTGCTAGTGCTGATACACGCAAGTACCAACATGAGCACTGTCATTGCGTTACTACCAATAGGTTTTGTCATTCTTTCCTTTTCCCTGCTGTTGCCGTTGGCGGCTCTCGTAGCGGAATTTTTCGCGCAACAGGCCTGAGGGGTCGTCTGGCACCCTGCGTAACCACTGCTCCATTGCCTGGTCATGTTCCTGGTCTGTCTGTTCCACGGCGGATGCCATAGCCGCTTGGTCCTCACCGGGTTCGCCTTCCTGTTGCTGTGACGGCTCTTGGCTTTCCTGTTGCTCCTCTTCGCCGGGCTCATCCTTTGGTTCAGAGGGCTGTTGTTGATCCTGCTGCTCGTTCTCATCCTGTTGAGAAGGGTCTCCCTGCTGTTGCTGGGGGGATTGGTCCTGGCTTTCCTGCTGCTGTTGGTCTTGTTGCGATTGATCTGAGGATTGTTGCTGGTCTTGCTGATCCTGATTCTGTTGATCCTGGTTCTGTTGGTCCTGATTCTGGGAGTCGCCGTCTTCTCCCTGCTGTTGTTCTTGCTGCTCCTGCTGCTCTTTCAGCTTTTCCAGTAGCGCCAGGTTTTCCTGGGCATCGGTGCGCTCGGGTTCCTGTTCCAGGGATTCCTTGTACGCCTCAATTGCAGCGTCAAGGTCTCCGGAGTGGGCCAGGGCGTTGCCGCGGTTGTACCAGCTGTCTGCATTTTCGGTGCTCTTGAAGTGTTCCACGGCTCCCTCGTAGTCACCGTCGCGATAGGCCGCAGTGCCAGCCCAGTCGGGGTTTGCAAATAATTGCGCAGCCTGTTGGTTATCTTCTTTTTGCAGTGCCCGTTGCCCCTGTTGGTCGCGGGTCAGCCACAGGTCATCCCAAACACCGGCGTGGGCCGGTTGTGGCTGGGTCAGGAAAAGCAGAGGCAGCAGGGTGAGAATCCAGCCCCTGCGAAACAGGCCCAGGGTAAGGGGCAGCAACAACAGGATCAGGAAGTAACCCTGGTCTTCCCAGGTGTCGGCGGTGCGATTGAGTGCCAGGGTCTGTTCTTCGCTGAGGGTGGGAAGTTCCGCCAGCAGATAGTCCAGGTCGCTGTTGTCGATCTGCATGCGGCGGTAGCGGCCGCCAGCTTCTGAGGCCACACTGCGCAACTCTGACTCGTCCAGGCCGGGCATTACAATGGCGCCGCTTTCGTCCTTCAAAAAGCCGCCTCGCGGCATGAGCAGGGGGGCGCCTGTCTCCGTGCCGATTCCCATAATGCCAAACTGCATACCACTGTTATTGATGGTTTTTGCAATGTCGCTGTGATCTTTGTCTGCTACAGAATCAGTGACCAGCAGAATCTTGCCCTGGCGAATTCCGGCTGAGTGCAGTAAATCTACTGCCAGCTTCACCGCGGTGACCGGGTCTGAGCCGGGCACCGGCATCATGTCTGGGTGCAGGGCCGGCAGCAGGTTGGCAATTGTCGGTGTATCGTCTGTAAGGGGTGTGACGATATGGGCATCCCCGGCAAAGGCCACCAGCCCAGTCTGGCCCTCCTTGCGTCCCTGCAGCAGATCCAGCAGCTTCTGCCGGGCGCGGTCAATGCGCGATGGGGCGAGATCCGCCGCCTTCATGGAGTAACTGAGGTCCAGTACCAGCACCAGGGCATCTTGCTTCTGGTGGATAGGCTGGGGGATTTTACGGAAGCTGGGGCCGCTGGCGGCGACTGCAGCGATGATCCAGCCGATTAACAGCAGTGGCATGAGGTTGAGACTCCTGGCCCCTGCTTGCGGGCCTACCAGGTAGGGCAGTAGGTGCGGGTCTATGACGCTGCTCCAGCCACCACCGCGCTTTCCCTGGCGCCATAGGGTCAGGCCCAGCAGCACGGCGGGTACCAGGGCCCACAGGAACTCCGGTCGCATCAGGTGAAAGCCCGTCACAGCTTATCTCCTGCAAGAGCTTCGCCACGAGCGGTAGGTCTCACACCAGCGCGCCAGACCTGACGCAGTGCGAGAGCAAAGCTCAATATTACGGCAATAGACAAGGGTAGGTAGCCCAACGCCTGCCTGGGGCGATAGGTGGTTGTTTCCTGTTCTACCGGCTCCAGCTGATCCAGTAACTGGTAAATATTTATTAGCTCCGCCGGGTTGCGGGCGCGGAAGTACTTGCCGCCGGTCATGTCGGCAATGGCCTGTAATGACTTTTCATCCAGGTCCCTGGAGGGGTTTACCTTGCGGCTGCCAAAACTGGAGCCAAACATACCAGGTACGGTCATCTGGTCGGCACCTATGCCTATGGCGTAGATTCGAATCCCCAGGTCTGCAGCCAACCGGGCGGCATCCAATGGTTGAACCGAGCTGGCGGTATCCTTGCCGTCGCTGAGCAAAATGAGCACGCGACTCTCCGCCGGGCGCTCCTTCAGGCGTTTTACTGCCAGCCCTATGGCATCGCCAATGGCTGTCTCCTGGCCGGCGAAGCCGATCTGGCCTTCCAGCAGGAAGCGCTTTACCGTATCGGTGTCAAAGCTCAGGGGGGACTGCACGTAGGCCTTGCTGCCAAACAGGATCAGCCCCAGGCGATCACCGGCGCGCCGGCCAATAAAATCCGCGCCAACCTGTTTTACTGCGTCTATCCTGGGAACCACCGCTTTATTGACCTGCATATCCTCTATTTTCATAGAGCCGGAGATATCCACTGCCAGCATCAGGTCGCGGCCACTATTGGGTAGCTCTATGGCATCGCCTATCCACACCGGGCGCGCTGCCGCTACCAGCAGTAGCAACCACAATAGCCACAGCGAAAGGGCAGGTAGTGCGCCGCTTGTGCGCCTGCGGTGAGCCTGGCTTTCACTGAGCTGTCGCCACTGGGAAAAGAACGGCGCTCGTAGGGCGGGGTCTTGAGTACGGGCAGGCGGCGCCAAGCGGGTTACCAGCCAGGGCAGGGGAGCCAGTACTGCAACCCAGGGCCATAACCACTCGATCACGCTGGCCTCCTGTGGCGCTTTATCCAGGTACTTGCGCACTGGTGCAGCTGACTGGCGTTTACCGCGGGCTCTCCCGGGCTGTAGGCCGCGTGGGCGAAGCCCTCCTCAAAGTTCAGCTGGGACGGCATTTGCGCATTGAGGAAAGCCAGCCAGGGCTTGCCGCTAACACCGGCAATCTCTCGTGCGGGGTAGGCTCGAAGGGCCGCACTTTTGAGAATGCTGTTTATACCTTCCACATAAGCATGAAGGTTTTTATCCTGCTGGTATGTTTGCTGCAATAACTCCAGTTGCTCAAGACCCTGCCTGCGATAGGTTCTGGCCTGATAGCGTTTGAAGGCCCACCAGGCCAGCAACAGCAGGGCACACAGTAAAAGTGCAATGAGAACCCACCAGCCCGGCGCCAGGGGCCACCAGCCAATAAGCTCGGGGTCGCGCAGCGGGTGCAGCTGTGCCAGCGGGTCCTGGGGGTTCACCGCCGGGGGTCTCCATAGTATTGCTGCAGTAGGGGGAAGGGGGCGCTGTCGGTAGTGGCGCTCAAGATGGGTATGCCCAAACGACGCATTTCTGTTGTTAAGCCTTCACGCTGGTGCAGGAAGTTTTTATGGTAGGTCCTGCGCAGAGCGCGGTCGGCTGTATGCAGTTCACTGCGCTCGTTCCCATTGGTGACCGCGTAACGGCCAGCTCGGGGCAATTTGGATTCCATTGGGTCTGAGCAGGCTACCGCTGTGATTTCTGTGTGTTGAGCCAATTGAAACAGGTGCTCCCTGGCATGCTCCTCATTAGCGCCCTGAAAATCGCTCACCAGGAAGAGGCTGCTGCCGGGGCGGGCGATACGCCGGAGATTGCCCAGCATATGAGCGAAGCTGTCTTCCCCCACAGGCTGCTCCAGAGGCAGAGCCTGGTTGTATTCTGCCAGATGTGAAAGTAGGGCGAGCACTGTGCGCCTGCTGCGCCTGGGGCGGATTTCCCGGTGTTCATTGCCATTGAATACAAGCCCACCTACCCGGTCACCACCATCCAGTGCACTCCAGGTGAGCAGACTGGCCAATTGCGCAGCAAGAACTGATTTGAAACATGCCCGGGAGCCAAAGAACATTCCCGGCCGTTGATCTACCACCACCAGTACCGGGCGCTCCCGTTCCTCCCGGAATAACTTGGTATGGGCGCTGCCTGTTCGCGCGGTCACCCGCCAGTCAATACTGCGTATATCATCGCCGGGCTGGTAACTGCGAACCTCTTCGAAATCGATGCCGCGGCCGCGAAAATTGGACTTATTGGGTCCCGCCAACGCGCTGAGGGCGCGATTACGCCGGGACAGGCGCAACTGCTTCGCCGGAAAGCGAAGGGCGATCAGGTCATCCAGTTGTGCGTAGGCTCCGTGAGCGGGAGCGGCAATGTCGGCCAGGTGCATTAAAGGGGCTCCTGGTAAATTAAGCTACAGGCACCAGCGCCAGCAGTTCCCTGATCACCTGATCGGGAGTAACGCCATTGGCTTCGGCCTCAAAACTCAACAATAAACGGTGGCGCAGAACATCTGCTGCTACAGCCTGTACATTGTCCGGGCCAACATAGTCCTGCCCCGCGAGCCAGGCGTGTACCCGGGAGCAGCGGTCCAGGGCAATAGTGGCGCGTGGACTACCGCCGTATTCGATCCAGTCAGCCAGTTGCTGCGAGTATTTTCCTGGCGCCCGGGTGGCCATTACCAACTGCACAATATACTGCTCTACCGCGGTAGACATATGCAGGGCCAGAGCCTCGGCACGGGCGGCGAAGACGGCCTCCTGGGTGAGAAGCGCCGGGGCGCTGGCGGACTGGTTACCGGCTTCGGCGCGGGTCAGGCGGAGAATTTCCGTTTCCGCCTCGGCATCCGGGTAATCCACGTTCACGTGCAGCAAAAAGCGGTCCAGCTGGGCCTCAGGCAGGGGATAGGTCCCCTCCTGCTCAATGGGGTTTTGGGTTGCCATTACCAGAAACAGGCGCGGTAACTGGTAGGACTCTGAACCCACACTCACCTGGCGTTCAGCCATCGCCTCGAGCAGGGCAGACTGTACTTTCGCCGGCGCCCGGTTGACCTCATCCGCCAGCACCAGGTTGTGGAAGATGGGGCCTTTCTGGAAGTGAAAACTCTCCGCCTGCGGGCGATAAATCTCGGTTCCGGTGACATCTCCGGGCAACAGGTCCGGAGTGAACTGAATTCGGTGGAAGCTGCCTTCCAGGCCATCTGCCAGGCTTTTAATGGCGCGGGTTTTAGCCAGGCCTGGAGCGCCCTCCACCAAAAGGTGGCCGTCTGCCAGCAGGGCGATAATGAGTCGTTGTACCAGATGGCTCTGGCCGATGATCTGGCTTTGCAGCCAGTCCTGAAGGTTTTTTATGTCCGCGCTTGCCACGCTGTCTCCCGTGTAAGTTCTGGGTAAATCGATTGTTTAATCTGCCGCTGCTGTTGTCGATCCGGTACGGCGAGAAGGCTGGCATTTTAACCTAACCTGACGCTTCGTCCAGTCCACCGGGGGTAGCGGCCGGTCTTGTGACTTTTCCCCAGTGTGAAAGTTCCCTACTCGCAAGCTGCTGTGCTGCGCTAGACTTGCAGTTAATAACAGAAATCCTCTTCTTTAGAGAGCGACAGGAAATATCACCATGATCTGGGATACTTTGAAAAGCCGCATGTTGTCACAGCTGTCGACATTGATCGATAGTCGCGCCGAAGAAGGGGACAGGGCACTCCTGCATAATCTCGCGTCGGCGTTTTATCAGCCATTCCCGGCAGAAGACCTGCAGGACCGATCTGCAGAGGATCTTTACGGAGCGCTTTACAATCTCCTGCGCTTCTCGCGAGAGTGGCCGCAAGATGCCCCCAAGATTAAACTCTTCAATCCTGACTTTCCCACCCACGGCTGGGACAGCAAATACACCGTTCTGGCCATTTTGTGCCGCGGCATCCCGTTTATCACCGCTTCGGTACGAGGGGAGTTAAACCGGCGTAATCTGCGTATCTACACAATCGTCAGTTCTAACGTTACCACCCGTCGAAGTGCAGAGGGCATACTGCAAGAGGTGCTGCTGGAAGATAGCGAGGGCGAAGACTCTCCCCAGGAGGCGATTGTATATTTTGAGTTAGGGCGTCATTCCCGCCCCGCCGATCTTGAAGAACTGCACGAGACTCTTTCGCATATTCTCGCGGAAGTAGAGCTGGTGGTAGATGACTTCCCGCTCATGTGCGACCGACTGATGGAAATGGGGCAGGAGATTGGTACCAGCTCCTGTGTGGAACAGGAGTTACGAGATGAAGCGGTAGCGTACCTGGAGTGGCTGCACGATCACCACATGACCTTACTGGGATATGAGTACCTGCAGGTTGAGCACAATGGCAGTGCTGCCCGGGTTACGGTACAGGAGGAACTCAGCCTGGGCTTGCTGCGCAACCGCACTACAAGGGGCGTCGCGGATCTCGAGTTTGATATTAATAGTATGTCTCGAGAAGATCTGCATCGGCGTCAGCTGAGTTTTTCCAAATCCCGTATGCGCTCCCGGGTGCACCGGCTCAGCTATCCGGATTATGTGGAGGCCAGGGTTTTTGATGAGGCGGGGGAGTTGGTCGGTCAGCACCGGTTTATTGGGCTTTACACTTCATCGGTTTACACAATGAACCCCAAAGTTATTCCCATTTTGCGGCGTAAAGTAGACCGGGTGATGGAGCTTTCCAATCTGAATATGGCAGAACACGGAAGCCGCGAACTGGTGCGAGTGTTGGAATTATTCCCCCGGGACGAATTGTTTCAGTCAAGTATTAATCATCTGTATGAAACAGTGAATGCGGTTAATCGCATCCAGGAACGCAGGCTTACCCGCTTGTTCGTCCGTAAGGATGTGCACGGCAAATTTGTTAATTGCATGGTGTATATACCGCGGGACCGTTACACCACCGAACAACGGGAAACCATAGAACGAATTCTGGGTCATGCCTTCAAGGCTGAGGAGTCTGAGTTTACCACCCACTTTTCGGAGTCCATTCTGGTTCGGTGTCATTTCGTTTTTCGGGTGGATCCTGCGCTGGAACTGGATTACAACCAGCAGGAGCTGGAAAGCCAGATCGTACAGGCAACCCTGGCGTGGGAAGATAGGCTGCGCAACCGCCTGATCGAGGAATTTGGTGAAGAGCACGGCGAGCAGTATGTGCAGGAGCTG
>ERZ1046740.1076-NODE-1076-length-20113-cov-7.499003_pt1 | contig 20113 bp, 12 predicted proteins | sample MGYA00383093_ERZ1046740 | MGnify/ENA primary metagenome ERZ1046740 (study PRJEB29581, sample SAMEA5548363) | metagenome | biome: marine; feature: coastal; material: water | depth 25 m | study: Short-term variability in the microbial, nano- and picoplankton... | reverse complement strand
AAAGACCCTCTTAAAAAAGGAGCACCTGGCCACGGTTGTGGACATAATCTTTTTGGTACTGCTAGTTTGGGTGCAGCGATAGCTATTAAAGAAATGATTGAAGCTGGAGAAATATCAGGAACCGTACGATTTTATGGAACACCTGCAGAAGAGACAATATTTGGTAAAGTTTGGATGGTTCGAGAAGGGCTATTTGATGATCTTGATATCTGTATGGATTGGCACCCTGCAGATGAAATTGAGGCTAGTACACAAAGTAGTAAAGCATTAGTTGATTTTAGATTGAAATTTTTTGGTGATGCTGCTCATGCTTCAGGAGATCCATGGAATGGGAATAGTGCAGTTGATGCCATGGAACTATATACTACTTCCTTAAACTATTACAGAGAACATATTAGACCAACAGCCAGAATACATTATGACATTGAAAAAGCAGGAGATGTTGTAAATGTGGTTCCAGACTATGCACAAATATGGACTAGAATTCGAGAAAACGATAAAGAAAATGTCAACATTTTATATGAAAGAGCAAAAAAAATGGCAGAGGGAGCATCAATGATGGCTAACGTAGAGTACGAATTGAGTTTGATTTCTGGAATCTATGAAATTATACCTAATAGATTTGGTGCAGAAATCATACAAAAAAACTTTGAGTTATTAGGAGAGATAGAATACTCAAGTGATGAAATTAAATATGCAAATACCATATTAAAAGAAACTGGAAAAGAACTTAAAGGAATAGACGGTAAACTTAAACCCATCAAACCAACACTTCCAGCCCAGGGTGGATCTACTGATGTGGGTGACGTAAGTCAAGTAGTACCAGTTGTAAGAATGGGTGTAACCACTGCAGCTAAAGAAGGACCATGGCATTCATGGGCAGTTGTTGCGTGCACAGGAATGTCAATTGGTCATAAAGGAATGATATATGCCTCAAAATCACTAGCCATGACGATGCTTGATTTTTATAAAAACCCCAAGCTTATAGCAGGTGCTAAAAATGAATTTTTAGAAAGAAAAGGAGATAAAGTTTATGAACCTCAAATACCCCCAGGCCCACCAAAACTTATTAATTAAGTTTTATGGCTAATTAATTAAAACATACTGAATAGATTCAGTTCAAAAAAATGGTGTTAAACTTTAGTTAACACCATTTTTTTAGTTTTAAAAAAGAGGATAATGAATGAATTTTTCATTGTATAATTCATAAATTTGCAACTTATTTATAAGCCTTTTCAGGATGAAAAAAATATTCGATATTTTCTACTCTACCCGATTAACTGCAGTGCTTTTTATCGTGTACTCAGTAGCCATGGGAGTTGCTACTTTTATTGAAAATGATTATGGAACTCAAACAGCTAAGGCCCTAGTTTATAATGCCTGGTGGTTTGAAGCCATTATGGTGTTTTTTGTGATTAATTTTTTTGGAAATATTTTTCGATATCGATTGTTGAGAAAGGAAAAATGGCCTGTCTTACTATTCCATGTATCATTTCTTCTAATTTTAATTGGAGCAGGAATTACCAGATATGTAGGATACGAGGGCTTAATGCTTATCAATGAGGGAGAAACTACTCAAGAATTCCTATCTGAAACTACCTATGTAAACTTAGTTGTAGACAATAACGAAGTACAAAAAACATTTCATAAATCTACCTTATTCTCAGCCAAAGGTGATAATAGTTGGAGTTTAGATGAAGAATTTAAAGATCAGGTTTTCTCTGTTAAATTATCAGATTACATTCCATGGGCAGAAGAAAAGTTTTTAGAGAATGAAACTGGAGAAGAATTTTTACATCTCGTTGAATCTAGCAGTGGATCGAGACATGAACATTATATCAAAAAAGGAGAATTACAAAATATTCATGGTGTTTTAGTAGGGTTTGAAGCACCAAATAACTCCGGAACCATCAATCTATTCAGAGAAGATGGAATTTTAAAAATTCAAACGCGAAATAATGGGAGTTGGATGCGTATGGCTGATAGAGCTGAGGGATTTATTGTTAAAGATAGTATTCAAGAATTTCAACTTAGGTCTTTATATAGAATTGGTGAACTACCGTTTGTAATTCCTGAACCTGTTAAGAAAGGAGAATTAAAAACAGTAAGAGGTGCTAAAAAAGATGATACAAAACTTGATGCATTGTTATTAGACATAACTGTAGATGAAGAAATCAAACAAATTGAACTATATGGTGGTAAATATGCTCCTCAAAGGCCTACTCAATTCTCTTTGAATGGATTGAATTTTAGAATAGACTACGGCCCTCAAATGCTCAAAACACCCTTTGAAGTTAAACTAAATGATTTTCAATTAGAAAAATATCCAGGATCTGAGAGTGCAGCTGCTTTTGCCAGTGAAGTTACTTTGATAGACACTGATGAAACCTTTGACTATAGAATTTATATGAACCACATATTAGATCACAAAGGCTTCAAGTTTTTTCAAGCTAGTTATGATCTCTCTGGTGAAGTAGAACAAACTCACTTGTCTGTAAATCATGATTTTTGGGGAACTTTAATTAGCTATATCGGTTATTCTTTATTATATATTGGAATGATTGCTATTCTCTTTGCTCCAGGAACACGCTTTGATAGCCTAAAGAAAACACTGAAAAAAATTAAAAAGAAAAAAGCAGCTTTAACCCTATTTATTGGACTTTTTGTAAGTATATCTGGAACAGCTCAAACTCAAGAAAATCATTTAACCAAAATTACTGATCAACAAATTGATTCTGTTCTTTTGGAAAACTTAGTGGAATTAAAACACGCTGAAGAATTTAATACGCTAATTATTCAAGACATTGGAGGTCGAATGAAACCGGCTCACACTTTTGCCTCTGAACTCGTACGAAAAGTATTTCATGATGATGATTTTAATGGAATAGACCCCAGCCAAGTTTTTCTATCTATTATTGAGAATTCAAAACTTTGGTTTAATGTTCCTTTTATTTATCTAGAAAAAGGAAATACAGAAATTAGAGAAATTATAGGAGTTCAAAAAGATGTCACTCATGCCGCGCTTGCTGATTTTTACGAGGGAACTGAATCAAAAATTAGTGAATATGTCATAGCGGCGCAGAAAAAAAATGTTCAAAACAAATTTGAGAAAGATGTCATTAAAATTGACAGAAGAATCTATTTATTTTCTCAAGCATTAAGTCTTAGTGTGTTGAGAATCTATCCTAAATTAAATGATGAAAATAATAAATGGGTGTCTTACCCAGAGGGATCTAGAGCAAATTACACTGGAAAAGATTCTTTATTTGTAAGACAATCTTTACCAATTTACATTCGATTATTACAAGATGCTAAAAGAACTAATAATTATACAGAAGCCAATAAGCTAATTGCCGGAATAAAAAAATTCCAACAAAAATATGGTAAAGATGTGTATCCTAATAAGGAAAAAATAGATTTAGAAATAACCTATAACAAAATGCAGGTTTTTAAAAAATTGTCAAAATATTATGGGTTTATAAGTATTTTTCTAATCTTTTTTGTGATTCTTCAAATTTTCAATGACAAAAAATGGATAGGACTTGTTGTAAAATTTTTGATTGGAATAACCATTCTTTTGTTTGGATTGCATGTATTAGGGTTAATAAGTCGCTGGTATATTAGTGGTAATGCTCCCTGGAGTAATGCATATGAGTCTATAATATATGTTGCTTGGGCAACCATGCTTTTTGGATTAGCCTTTGGAAGAAAATCATCATTAACCATTGCAGCAACTACTTTCTTAACGGCTGTAATTTTAGCATTTGCACACCAAAATTGGTTAGATCCAGAAATTGCAAACCTTCAACCCGTATTAAACTCTTGGTGGTTGTTAGTTCATGTTTCTATTATTGTTGCAAGCTATGGGCCATTTTCTTTAGGAATGATCTTAGGAATTGTCGCCTTATTCTTAACCATTTTTACTACTGAAAAGAATAAGAAAAAAATGGATTTGAATATTAAAGAAATTACTACCATAAACGAAATGGCCATTACTATCGGTTTAATTATGTTAACCATAGGTAATTTCCTAGGAGGCATGTGGGCTAATGAAAGTTGGGGGCGTTATTGGGGATGGGATCCAAAAGAAACATGGGCATTAGTATCTATTATGGTTTATGCATTTGTATTACACATGCGATTGATCCCTGGTTTAAGAAGTAGGTATACATTCAATCTGTGGTCAATTTTGGCATATGGAGCAATAATGATGACCTACTTTGGTGTAAATTTCTATTTATCAGGGCTGCATTCCTATGCTAGTGGAGATCAAGTGATTACTCCAAATTCAGTTTTTTATTCTATAGGGTTTATATCTATACTTGGAATCGCTGCATGGTTTAAACATCGAAAATTTTACAAAAAATAAAAGAAAAGTGTACTTTAGCACCCATAAATAAAGAAGATATGTTTCATAAAAATATAAAATTAGCATTAGCCTTTTTAACCATAGTTTGGTCAGTTTTTGAATTTTGGCAAGGACATATTGGTAATGGAATCGCTATTTTACTCCTTACAGGAATGTTTATCTTATTGTATTTCAAAAATGAATTTATTCTATTATCATTTTTACAATTAAGAAAGCAAAATTTTCCAGCAGCACAAAAATGGTTAACCTATATAAAAAACCCAAGTGCAGCACTTACACAAAAACAAGAAGGATACTACAATTATTTACATGGTATTATGCTTTCGCAAACCAACATGACTCAAGCTGAAAAATTTCTAAGAAAAGCCATCCGATTAGGTTTAGCTATGGATCATGATTTGGCAATGGCGAAACTACAATTGGCGGGTATTGCTATGACTAAAAGAAGAAAACGTGAGGCCACTACCCTAATGGCAGAGGCAAAGAAACTTGACAAACATGGTATGCTAAAAGAACAAATGCAGATGATGAAACAACAAATGAAAAAAATATAATTCTCACAAAAAAAACTCCTGAATCTTCAGGAGTTTTTTTTTACTTTAAAATTTAAAAAATTATTTTATTCTAGTTAACGTTAAATCTGGGGTATACTTTAAAATATAAATACCATGATTTGAAGAAATATTGAATAAACTTTTACTGTACTCAAACTTACTCTCTAACCTGTAGGATACACCCTGTTTAAAAGTCTCCTTTAGTTTTTTTCCGGATGCCAATCGCATTCCTATATCAAATAGAATATCAAACCCCCTTGTAGCGTAATAAGACGGATAAGCATAATTTTTCTCCAGATACTGGCTGTGAAATAATTGAATTTCAGGTGAATTTTCATCAATAAAAGTATCACTAGTGAATGTGAAGCCTAATTTGGCTAATTTGTTGTTGTCTATTTTATCAAATTGAGAAGATTTAGAAATTCCAAAAACTTTTATCACAGTATCTTCTGGTAGAATTTGCATCTCAGGTTCATCGCTTTCTTCTTCACTTTTTTCATCTTCCTCTTCACTCTCGTCTTCTTCAGGTTCTTCCACAGGCAAACTGATCAAACTATTGATAACATCGGATGATATATCTCGTTTATCAGTGGCTAGAATTACCCAATTACCTACATCTGGCTTTAACGCATTTATCACAAAATGTTTCTTAATATACCCTTCATTAGGATAGATAATAAGCGCCTCATTAATGGAGTCGTGTTGCACTAATCTAGATTTAATTAAATCACTATTTCGGATGGAAGTGGCTGAACTATCACCAATAATTAAAATATTCTCATTTGCATAATTTGTTAATACGTAATCTATGAGAGCTTCTTGATGTATCGCCCTATCTGCAGAAGTCTTTATTATTTTTGGAGATGAAAAACGATTTTGCTTTTTTGAATATACAGGAAAAACAACCGGAACTCCAGTTCGGTTGGCAACCTTGGGAACCTCTTCAGAATATAAGGGTCCTATAATAGCATCTATAGTGTCAAAATCTGTAACCGCAAGTATTGAATCTAATTTAGTGTCTTTTCTCCCAGTATCAAATACAGATAGTTCTATATCGACGCCAAGACTATGTAAAGAATCTATGGCAACTGAAGCACCCAAATAAATATCAGTCGTAATGTTAACTAACTTTTTTGTTTTAAAGATATCTTTAGCGTCTATGGTATCATATTCAATAGCCCTAAAAGGAAGCAGCATTGCTAATTTAACAACAGTGTTTTCTTGAATAGTATCTCGATACAATACAAGTAAATCTTCATCAGCAACGGGTTTTATTTTTAACAACATATCCAATTGGAGCCCAAGCGAATCTATTGAGGGATTTAATTGATTTAATTGCGCTTTAGAAACATTATAAGCACGCGTTAAATTATAAAAAGTATCTCCCTTTTCAACTTTATGAAGAACAAAGTCATTTATTAATTCTTCCACTACAAGAACCTCATCTGAAACAGGTATTGAATTATTATTTTCAACAGGGTTTGGAGCTTCCTCAATTTGCTGATACTCGTTATTGGGTATAATAATTAATGTTTCAGGAACTGGTTTTCTTCCAATATCTGGGTTTAAACTCAATAAATCTTTAGTTTTAATTCCTAAACGTTTTGCAATACCTTTTAAGGTTTCACCTTTTTTAACGGTATAAGAAATATATTTTTTTTGTTGACCACAAGAAGATGCAATCACTACAAATAATAAGATAATTAAGATTTTAAATTTTCTCATATAGTTATTCCCATTCAATTGTTGCTGGTGGTTTTGAACTGATGTCATAGACTACCCTATTCACACCTTTTACTTTATTTATAATCTGATTTGATGTCTTTTGTAAAAACTCATAGGGTAAATTAACCCAATCTGCCGTCATCCCATCAGTACTTTCTACAGCTCTTAAAGCAACTACTTTTTCATAAGTTCTTTCATCGCCCATAACTCCAACAGAGTTTACAGGTAATAACATGGCGCCAGCTTGCCATACTTTATCGTATAAACCACTTTCCTTTAATCCATTAATAAAAATAGCGTCTACCTCTTGAAGAATAGCAACTTTTTCTGGAGTAATGTCTCCCAAAATTCTAATCGCTAATCCTGGACCAGGAAAAGGGTGTCTCCCCAATAGTTCAGGATCAATTCCCATAGAGGCTCCTACTCTTCTTACCTCGTCTTTAAAAATCATTCGTAAAGGCTCCACAATTTTCAACTTCATAAAATCTGGTAAGCCTCCCACATTATGATGGCTTTTAATTGTTGCTGATGGACCTCCATTTACAGATACAGATTCTATAACATCTGGATAAATAGTTCCCTGCGCTAACCATTTTACATTTTCTATTTCATGTGCTTCATCGTCAAAAACCTCAATAAAGGCGTTTCCTATGGCTTTCCTTTTTTTCTCTGGATCAGATAGTCCTTTTAAAGCTTTCAAAAAACGTGCCGATGCGTCTACACCTTTAACGTTTAATCCCATGCCTTCGTATTGATTGAGTACACTTTCAAACTCATTCTTGCGTAACAATCCATTGTTTACAAAAATACAATACAGATTTTTACCAATTGCTTTGTGTAATAAAACTGCAGCGACAGAAGAATCTACCCCACCAGATAACCCCAGAACTACCTTGTCATCTCCTACTGTTTGCTTAATGTTAGCGACTGTTGTCTCAACAAATGAGTTTGGTGTCCATGTCTGTTTTACACCAGCAATTTTAACAAGAAAATTTTCTAACAGCTGCTTTCCGTCGGTAGAATGATACACCTCAGGGTGAAACTGAATTGCAAAAGTATCTTCACCATCTATTCTATACGCTGCATTCGCTACATCTGAAGTACTTGCCAAAAGAATTGCATTTGTTGGTAATTCTTTAATCGTGTCTGAATGACTCATCCAAACTTGACTTCCCTCCGAGATCTCAGAGAAAAATAGTTCATTGTCTTTAATAAAAGATAAATTAGCTCTTCCATATTCTCTAGTATTTGAGGGGGCTACTTTACCTCCAGAAAAATGGGCTAAATACTGTGCTCCATAACAAACCGCTAGCATTGGTTTTTTTCCTCTAATTTGAGACAAGTCTGGATGTGGAGCATCATCAGTTCTTACAGATGATGGACTACCTGATAATATGACTGCTGAGAAATCACTTGCGTTTGCTGGTTGTTTATTGTAAGGGTGAATTTCACAATAGATATTCAACTCTCTTACTCTTCTCGCAATTAATTGAGTGTATTGCGATCCAAAATCTAAAATAAGTACCTGGTGTTGTTGCATGTGCAAAAATAGTACTTCAATTTATAAATAAAAGCTTTGTGTTTATAAAATTTCAAAAATTAATATCGATACACTATAGCATTTATGTTCATCCCAGCTCCAACTGATGCCAAAATAATGATATCCCCTTTTTCAATGGATTGATTTTCTAAATTCCCTTTGATTACTAAATCCAATAATGTAGGTACAGTGGCCACTGAACTATTTCCTAATTTATGAATACTCATTGGCATAACTCCTTCTGGCACAGGTGTTTTGTACAATCTATAAAAACGCTTAATGATGGCTTCATCCATCTTTTCATTGGCTTGATGAATAAATATTTTTTTAACCTCACCAATAGGAATGTCTGTTTTATCTAAAGCAGTTTTCATAGCTGCAGGAACATGATTTAGGGCAAATTCATAAATCTTTCGTCCATGCATTTTTATATATCGAACGTCCGGGTCTTCCTGAGTTTGAAAAGATTTTCCAAAAAATAAATGATAGGCCTCATCAACAGTAAAAGTTTGGGAAGCATGACTTAAAATTCCGGCATCTTGTCCATCATTCTTTTCAACGATACAAGCTCCTGCTCCATCACTGTATATCATAGAGTCTCTATCGTATTTGTCTACTACTCTAGATAAAGTTTCTGCTCCAATAACTAATATTTTTTTTGCAATCCCAGCTTTTATAAATGCTTGAGCCTGAATAACACCTTCAACCCATCCAGGACAACCAAATAAAATATCATAGGCAACACAGTTTGGATTTTTAATCCCCAATCTGTATTTTACTCTAGTTGCTAAACTTGGTAACAAGTCACTTTGTATAGCTGTTGATTTAACATCTCCAAAATTATGAGCCAAAATGATATAATCTAATTCCTCAGAATTAATGGCTGCATCTTCAATCGCTTTTTGTGCTGCAAAAAAGCCAAGGTCAGATGTATTGTATTTGGACGGGGCATATCTTCTTTCAACAATTCCAGTAATGGCTTTAAATTTATCAATAATTAGTTCGTTTTCGTTTGGTATTTCTGTACCATCTGCATTTAAAAAACAATTTTCTAGAAACTGTTTATTCTCTTTAATAATTTCCGGAATGTAAGAACCAGTTCCTGTAATAGTAGAAGATATCATGAAGTAAATATTGTTTCGAATACAAATAAACTAAATATTAGTTGTATTAAACTTTTAATTGGTTTTATTTTTACGATGTTCAAAACAGTTATGTATTTTATTTTTGGGGCTACAAGTAAGAACTATCAAATGAAAAAGGTAGTAAAGATGCAATAGAGTTTACTTTTACAACAGTACCTATTTCTCCCATAAAAAAGATTTCCATAGCTTCTTTTTGATTAACCTCATACTCCAATAAGGTTTGTCTACAAGCTCCACAGGGGCCCACTGGTTTGTCTAATTTTTTATTAGAGGAGACTGCAGTGATGGCTATTTTTTTCACTTTTTTATTTGGATATGAAGAACCTGCTTTCCAAATCGCCACACGTTCAGCACACATTCCGGAGGGGTAAGCTGCATTTTCTTGATTATTCCCAATAATGATAGAATTATCGTCCATTAGAAGTGCTGCACCCACACTAAACCCAGAGTAAGGAGCATAGGCATTTTTTGCAGCTTGTATAGCGGCTTCCATTAAATTTTTGTCAACAGTAGGCAACTCATCAATATCTTGAAATATAAAAGCCGAAGTTCCTGTATTAATTTCCTTCATAAATTATATGTTATATTAAGAATTGCTTAATCTTAATAATCATAATAGAGTTCTCCTAAATCAAAGGACAAAGAAAAACGAAGCGAATTTTCTAATGGATTATTTACATCAGAAGAATTAATTAAATACGATAAATCTACATTCAAAGCGTTGGTTTTAAATCCTGCTCCCATAGTAAAAAATTTCCTGTTCCCTTTGTTTTCGCTTTCATGAAAATAACCTAAACGTAAGGCAAAGGCATCATTATACAGATACTCTGCACCTAAAGCATAAGTAACTTCTTCTAACTCTTCACTAAACCCTCCTTCTGCATCACCAAATGAGCTAAAAATACCTGATATAAATCCTTTTTCTTGATCAGAACCATCTTCTTGTGGAGATGGAACTAATAATTTTGTGAACTCTGTGTTAATACTTAAAATATTATATGAATCTAGTATAAAGTCAAATCCTCCACCAAATTTTAAATTAGTTGGTATAAAATCTTCTTCTCCAGGAACATAAGATACTTTTGGACCAACATTAGCAATATTAAAACCAATTCTATAGCGTCCATCAAAATTTCCGTAATTTTTCTCATAAGATTGATAATACCCGGAAACATCCACAGCAAATGAGTTGATCGGTTGAAGCGTTGAGTTTGTTCCTGTAAATGCTAGATTAGATCTAAAGTAACGACCACTAACCCCCATAGAAAAGGTTTCACTCAATTTTAACGCGTAGGTTCCTGAAAGTGCAAATTCATTAGGGTTAATAGTACCTGTTGGATTTCCAACATTATCAGTTAAATCTACTTGACCCAAAGAAAAATATCTAAATTCGGTTCCCCATGCAGCGTTCTCATTAATTCTTTTAATGTATGAGGCACTACCTATAAAAATATCATCAGTTAAATTTCTTAACCATGGAGAATAATTGATTCCTATCATCACTTCTTGCCCACTAAATGCAATTTTAGAAGGATTGTGAAAAAGAGAACTCGCGTCAGCAGAAGTAGAAACTCCAACATCACCCATTGCCCCAGCTCTAGCGTCAGGTATAATTAATAAAAAAGGAGTTGCTGTTGTGATTCCTCCGCTTTGTGCTGAAACTCCAATATTACTTAAAATACAAATCGTTAATACTATCCCTATTTTCCTCATGTCTTTGATTTACTTTTCTTAATAAAACGTAAATATCGTAATAAATTATAATATGACTAGTTTTTCATACTTTTCTGACGATATATTACTTGTTGTTGATGTTACTTTTAATTTATAAATATACACTCCTTTTCCTAACTTATTTCCAAAATCATCCAACCCATTCCAAGAGATATTTCTAGATAAATTACCTGTTGTTTGAACCAATTGATTAATCGTTTTAACTAATTTTCCTGAAACTGTAAAAATCTGAACCTGAACTTCAAGAGGTTCATTTGGTTTGTTATGATTGAACCAAAACTCGGTATAATTTACAAATGGATTTGGGTAATTTAAAACATTATCTAAGGTTATATTATTATCACTAACAACCACAAAATTTAACATGGCTTCTGAAGAATTATTGTAGGTATCCCATGCCTTGAGTTTGAGGGTATGCGGCCCTACAGCCAAATCTCGAAGTCGATAAACTACCTTACCTCGCGTAAAGTCATCTAATTCCGTTTGATAAAAATCATTCATGATGATCGGATTGGATTCATCCCCGTCTAAAATTCCAACAATATCATGATCTACTGCAGTAACAGAGGTATTAATTCCACTTAAGTCAAATAATTTTGCAATTAAATTTGGTGATGCATTTGTATTCCCGCCATCTAAAAAAGACTCATCATTCATAAATAATTGAATTTCAGGACCAAGAGTATCTTCAGGAGCATTTTCATTAATACCCCCTACAATTACATCAGTATTGTAACCTGATTTATCGATTACTTCATTGGTAGCGTAAAAACTTAACTTCCCTTTTCCATAAGCAATTTTCACATCTCTGGGTACAATAAACTCAAAGTTGAAATTTCCATTTTCTACGGTTGCTAAGCCTCTGAATAGTTTACTTTCTTGAGAATCAAAAACTTCTACATTCCCAGAATTATCATTATCTAATGTTGATTTATCAATTGGCTTATCAAATACGGTTGTAGATAAACTTCCATTAAAATCGGTTAATACAGCATTGAGATTATCAGTAACAACTCCCTCAAAACTAACTTTAGACAAGGCCTTAAGCGTATCTATTGATTGAGTAATGTCTACGCCATTCATTTTAGTGATTTTAATATTTGGTTTTGGAATTGCTAATTTTTTTACAGGATCACCAAAATAATAAATGAAAAACTTTTGAATTTGGGTGTAATTATTTTTTGTTTTCACCAAAGATTCTGCTATGGTTAAATCTTCATCATTAAATTCTAATAAAGTAGACATTAATCTTTTATTAAATGCTTGACCAACACTAATAAAAACTAGTCTAGTAGTTGAGATCATGGAAGCCGCTCCCCCTGTTGTATTCCAAAAAACATTTTCCCCAGCTGAAATTCTTATTGGATTATCAAATCTTGAAAATTCACAAGTAATGGTTATAAAAAGTGGAAGTGTATTTTCATTTTTAAACCCCTTAACTTGAGGAATATCTAAAAATCGTTCTGCTGCAAAGCCATCTTCACCACCATGACCAAAATAATCAAAAACTAGTGTGCCTGATTCTATGGCTCTAGTAATTGCCTCCTTAACATCTGGATAGCGTTCTCCTCCTGAAGAATTTTGTTGTACATAGGCATCTGCATAAATTTTATTGATATTAAAAATTGGTTTATTGGCTTTAATATCATCAGCAATAATCTCCACTCCTGGTTGAATTGTTTCATCAGATGGAGCATCAATATCATCGGCTACTAAGGTGATTGTATTTCTCCAATCTCCAAATGAATCAACATTATAATCTCTTAAAATTTTATCAACTACATCTTTGGCTTGTTGCTGAGTTGAAACCGGAATTCTTCCCGTTGCAATTTCCATAGTATGTGCTCCAGACATTGTTCCCTCAGATTCTTCAAGCATCCCAAAAAAATCATCCGTGACATAAGAATACGCTAAATCATAACTTTTAGTTGCCAAATACACTGGAACAATATTATTATTTCCAATAATTCTATCTTTATAATCATAGGATGCATCTCCAAAAAAACAAACATATTTCAATTGATCATCAGGTGTTGAATTTAATTCATACACATGTTTGATAAAATCTCTAATTCCTGTAATATCTCTACTACCGGAGGAAAATTCATTATAAATCTCATCTAAATTGACAACTTTTGCTGTTAATCCAGAGTTTTCTATGTGATAGTCTGCAATTCTCTGAGCTTGTTCTTCAAATTCATCAGTAGTAATAAGAAGGTAGTTGATATCTTGTATTGCATGTACATTTTGATTTTTAATTTTAGCGTTGGAAAGGATTTCTGGGGTATAATAATCATCTTGATGCAGTACAATATATTCTTGCAATACTCCAGAATTTGCTTTGAAAGTGAAAGTTCCTGAAGTTGATTCATTAATTATATTGGTTGCATTAATTGGATCAGTTACGTTCCAGATTTGAGATATATTTTGTGAATTTTGAACCTGATATTCAACTACACCAGTTGTGTTAGTGACCTCAAAGCTTCGAAAAGAAAACTGGAAATCATCTACTATCAACTGTTTTTTTCCTGAAACTTCAATATAATCTAGATAAGCTCTAGCCGATGGATTGCCCCCGTTATTGTAATTTAAATTAAAATCAATAGTAGGCGTTGAAATTGAGCGATTAGCGCTTTGCAATCTATCAGATGCTCGATTACCAGAACCTGAACTTACACCTGCACTAAAATTTAAATTAAAAAGATCTTGAGAGTTTACCTTAACTTGCATTGAGGAAGTTAATTCAGATACAGCCACTGCTCTAACTTTTATATTTACAGGCTCAGTTATAACTATATTTGGGAATGGTATTTCAAGTGATAACTCATTATCTACAGTAAAATCTTCTCCAAGCCATTTTTTACCAACTGCAAAAAGATTAGTAATTTCTTTTTCATAAAAAACATAATCATTAAATGTAGTAATCTGAGTACTGGCAGAACCCACAACAGGAAAAGAACTTTGTATTCTCTTTCCATCATCTTCATTGATGGTCATAAAATAATAAGAGTTGTCTGAGTATATATTTTGTATATGATTAACCGTTCCTTGAGCAGGATTTACCTCCCAGCTATGGGGTCCTTTGGCATAAAACAGAATGTAATCATTAGCATCAAAAGAATTATCTTCTTCACCCGCAATAAAAATAGCATTCTCTTGCAAATCATCATACCTAAAATCTGCATTTAATTCGGGGAGTAATTGACCTCCATTACCATAAATATGGATTTTTTTAGGATTTAGGTTATTTGTTGAAATTCCTAGCTGTTGTAAAAAAGCTCTGTCTATTTTAAAAACCCCCGTAGTATCTACAGCAAACTTATACCAGTTTCCATCGGCCAATACTGAGTTTGTGACTTGACCGTGGCTTGCAACAGACAAAAGAACAAATAAAATAGGTGCTAAAATATGTTTTTTCAATGCAATCATTCTTCAAAGAACGCAAATAATTTGGATATATTTTGTGTTAAAAATTGTTAAATCATAATATAAGAAAAAGTGTTGCGTTATCTTTATATCGTAACAATTTACAACCATATAAATATACAAATATCTTGTATGAAAATAATTTTATTGTAAATTGCCAAAAAAAAATTAGAATCCTAATATTTGATATTATATATGAAGAACTATTCTAGAATAACCCTTCTTTTGCTCAGTACTATTTTACTATACAATTGTAATTCAACCAATAAAAGTAAATCTTCGTTAACGGGTTGGAATTTTAACGATCCTAAATTTGGGAGTTATATCAAAGGAACCTCATTTCAAGGTCAGAAAACACCTGATGGAATGGTTGGAATTGAAGGTGGTACATTTGTTATGGGACAAGTACAAGACGATGTCATGTTTGATTGGAATACTACACCCCAAAAAATGCATGTACGCTCATTTTATTTGGATGAAACAGAAGTAACGAACTCAGAATACTTATTATACCTTCAAGTAACAAAAGAGGTATTTCCTCCAGAAGAAGAAAAATATAAAAATATTTACGCATCAGCACTACCTGACACGCTTGTTTGGAGAAGTAGTTTAGGAAATACTGAACTTTTATCTGAAAGCTACCTTAGACATCCTGCATATTCTGACTATCCAGTAGTTGGAGTGAGTTGGTTGCAAGCTGTACAATACTGCAAGTGGAGAACAAGTGCTGTAAATCTTAAAAATTTAATAGACAAAGGAGTTTTAACTAATGTGTTAGGAAACGATACCATTCGTAACTTTTTTGATACCGACTTATATTTAGAAAACCCTTATAAATTATTTGATGGTGATTCTACGGTATACAAGAGAGGTTTACCAGACAATAAATTAAGAAAGAAAGGAGCGCCTAGACCAGAAAAAGGAGCATTCACTGGAAGACAAGTAACTTCTATTGATGGAATTTTATCACAAAAATTTAGACTACCAACTGAGGTTGAATGGGAATATGCTGCAAAAGCTAATACTGAAAATAGAGAATACAATAACATTAGAGGTAGAAAGAAATTTGCTTGGGATGGTAAGTATACTAGAGAGAAATCAAACCGATACAAAGGGAGTCAGTTGGCAAACTTTAAACAAAGTAAAGGAAACTACAGTGGTTTATCTGGATGGTCTGAAGATGGATCAGATATACCTATCTCTGTAAGATCTTACCCACCAAATGGATATGGACTTTATGACATGTCTGGAAATGTTGCAGAATGGGTAGCGGATGTATACAGACCGATCATAGATAGTGAAGCCAATGATTTCAACTTCTACAGAGGGAACAACTTCAGAAAAAAATTAATAGACTCAACTGGCCAAGTTGTAATTATTGGAGAATCTGACCTAGCAATGGTTTCTTATGATACATTACCTAATGGAAAAGTTGTAGTTTCTAACTTACCTGGTGAAATTAAATATGTACCTGTGACCATGAATGATGTTTTCATGAGAACAAACTACTCTGTTTCTGATAATACAGATAAGAATGATGGTGATAAATTATCAAATCGTTTATTTGACTTAGAAGATGATCAATTTACTAACAAATCAAGAATGTACAATTCGCCTATCAATGCAAAGGATGAAAACACAGGAAGACTCAATCAATACGATGTTAAAAAGAGAACTACTTTAATTAGCAATAAAACTAGAGTTCATAAGGGAGGTTCTTGGCAAGATAGAGAGTATTGGTTAGATCCAGCCCAAAGAAGATATTTACCAGAGTATATGTCTACAAATTACATCGGTTTCAGATGTGCAACAGACGTTATGGGTAATCTTAATAGTGGTAAAAGAACTGCTAGAAATCCATCAAGATAAATTAAAACAAAAAATTATAAATCCTCATTGAAATCTACTCAATGAGGATTTTTTTTTATATTTAAGCATGAATATTGAAGCCTTATATCAAATTTACTCAAGCAATTATCTTGTTACTACTGATACTAGAGCTATTAAAAAAGATGCTGTTTTCTTTTCATTACAAGGTGAACATTTTAATGGAAATAAATTTGCAGCAATAGCCATAGAAAAAGGGGCTAAATATGCCGTAATCGATGATGTTAATTATCAAATCCAAGGGAAAACTATTTTGGTAAATAATGTTTTACAAACCCTTCAAAAATTAGCAAATTATCACCGAAAACAACTCAACATTCCTATCATAGGGATTACGGGTAGTAATGGAAAAACAACAACTAAAGAACTCATTCATGCTGTTCTAGCAACTCAATTTAAAACTAAAGCAACCAAAGGAAATCTTAATAATCATATTGGAGTGCCCTTAACACTATTGTCATTTACCAATAAAACTGAAATTGGGATTGTAGAAATGGGTGCAAATCATCAAAAAGAGATTGAGTTTTTATCTTCTATTTGTGAGCCTGATGTTGGTTATATTACAAATTTTGGAAAAGCACATCTAGAAGGCTTCGGGGGTATTGAAGGAGTGATTAAAGGAAAATCAGAATTGTACACCTATCTTAAAAAAAACAATAAACTAGCTTTTATAGATGCTACAGATGCTAAGCAAATAGAATTGACTAAAGAGATAGAAAAAATACCATTAGATACCTCTATCACTATCTCTTCTACTCAGCCCTTATTAGCTCTAAACTACAACAATGAAATTATTGATACCCAACTCATTGGAGCTTATAATTTAAATAACATTAAAGCTGCCATTGCTATTGGAGAATACTACAAGATTTCTAAAAAAAATATAATTACAGGGATCAGTAATTACAAACCTACCAATAACAGGTCTCAGGTTGTTAAAAAGAATAGCAATACAATTGTAATGGACGCCTATAATGCAAACCCTTCAAGTACGCGTTTAGCTTTAGAAAATTTCAATGAAATTAATCACGAACAAAAGATTGTGATTTTAGGAGATATGTTTGAACTCGGAACTGCATCAGAAAAGGAACATCAAAATATCGTTGATTTTTGTGACACCCTTAGTTTAAACCGCTGTGTTTTTGTTGGAGAACATTACAGTAAAACTTCAGCCTCAGAGAAATACTTAACTGTAGAGTCTTTCATAAAAAATATCACTGATACGCCCTTAGAAAAAAGCTATATACTTATTAAAGGATCAAGAGGCATGTGTCTTGAACAGCTTTTAGAATGCATTAATTAATATGCTGTTTGTGGTATTCTAGTAAATTATCTATGGGTCTTTGAATAACCCCAGATATTTTTAGCCCATTCTTTTCGGCAACATCGTCTAATATTTCTTTGAAGTAATGCGCAATAGAACCAATAAAATAGATTGGTAGGTCCTCTGAGGGGTTATACGGTAAGATTCTATACTTGAAGAATTTTTCAAATCCCTTTTTCATCAATCTTCGGACGTATTTTTCATCTTTGAAATCAAACATAAACTTTGCAAAAGAAGCTAAATACATATTAGGATTTGGCGCTCTATATATATTCGTCTTAATGGTATCTGCATCAAGAACATAATCATTTTCAAATCGCTCCACCATATATTTAGGCATCATGCCATAAAAATAGTCTCTAATTAATCGTTTACCGAAATAGTTACCACTTGCCTCATCCATTAAAACATAGCCTAAAGAAGGGACTTCCATTTGCATGTTTTGCCCATCAAAATAACAACTATTTGAACCCGTTCCTAAAATGCAAACCAAAGCAGGGTTTTTACCTGAAGCAGCATATACAGCAGCTAACATGTCTTCCTCTATTGATATATCAGCATTTGTAAAGATGTCTTGCATTACATCTTTTAAAATTGCACAAGCTTTAGGAGTTCCACATCCAGCACCATAAAAATAAACTTGACTCACCTCATCTTTAACATTAATGAGTTGAAACATATTCACAATTCTATTGGTTAATTCTTCTGAAGAAATTACTGCAGGATTTAAACCCAAAGTTCTCACTCTAAAACGTTCATTTTTGTTGGTGTCTAAAGCAATCCAATCGGCTTTTGTTGAACCACCATCAGCAATTAATATCATCGGTTATTTTTATAGATTTCCCAAATATATTACAACCCTTTTGGTTACACAACAGCAACTAAAAACTCAATCGTTTTCGTTTACAACTTATTGTAAATTACCTTTAATTCTTTGAGAAGTATGTAACTAAATTAGATTAAAAAAAGTTGGCAATACTTTGAAAGATGTGCCTTAATCTAGCCTTTTTACGAAGATTATCTCGATTGTTCGTAATAAAGAAAAATAGTACAAAACAAGCTAAAATAAATGCAACTAAAAACAGAAAAGAAAATACTAATCCAAGGTATTGAATGGATAGATACATGGCAATCGCAAAGAATAAATTGGTACCTCCAGATAAAAGAGACGCTTTTTTATGGGACAAGCCTGAATCAATTAATAAGTGATGAATATGGTTTCTGTCTGGAGAGAAAATAGAAACTCTTTTTTTAAGTCTAATAAACGTTACTCTGAACAAATCAAAGGCAGGCACAATTAATATAATTAAGAGTAAGAATGGTAATTCTTTTCTATAGATGGCTATTGAACTAAAAGTTTCAGTCTCAAGAGTTAGTAGTTTTAATGTTAAAAGTCCTAATACTAAACCAATAACAAGTGACCCCGTATCTCCCATGAATATTTTCTTTCGAGAAGAAAAATTATAGCGTAGAAAGGCCAACAACATGCTTATTACTGCCACGGAAATAAACATAAAAAAGAAAAGCTGGAGTTTATAAAAAAGAAAACCAAAACAGGCTGAAATAACAATACCTGTGACTGAAGACATTCCGTCTATGCCATCTATTAAATTAAATGCATTAATAAATGCTAAAATTAGAAACATAGAAAGGAATACTGAAAAAAACATATTGAGCTCATAAATTCCTAAAAACCCGTGAAACGAGAGTATCCTATAATCAGATTGAATGATTAAAACACTCAGCGCCAACAGTTGACCAATAAATTTAACTTTTGGAGATAAATCTTTTAAATCATCAGTTAAGCCAACAAAAAACATAATGGTAATGGCTAACATGATACTCAGACTCGTATCATTGATGTTATAAAAGTTTGAGAAGAAAAAGAATACAATTAAGGACACAAAGAAAGCTATACCACCTAAGGTAGGTACAAAATCATTGTGGGAACTTCTATCATTTGGGGTATCATAATGACCAAGTTTACTACTTATTTTTCTGATTCTAGAGAGACTAAAGCTTGTTACGAGAAAAACGATAACAAACATAAAGAACAAATTACTAGGGATTAAGATGTCTTTAAAATTCATTTTTTTTTACAAAGATAAAAAAATTAGATGAATTAGCAGATACTACTGTATTTAGGTAGTCAGATTTAATAATAATTAAACATTTATTGCTGTAAATTATATATATCTTAATCTATACATAACAAATAATAGATATCCTTAATGGATAATAATGTTAATTTAAAACTACACAAGCAAACCTAATACTACTTTTAAAAATATTTAAAAACTTCAATACCTAGAGAATATATTGTAATTTTGAAAAAAACTTAAAAGTTAATGTTCAGTTTTTTCAAAAAACATCAAAAACCTTTATTTGAAGGGCTTTGTGATATTCACA
>ERZ1046740.1074-NODE-1074-length-20146-cov-4.043701_pt1 | contig 20146 bp, 22 predicted proteins | sample MGYA00383093_ERZ1046740 | MGnify/ENA primary metagenome ERZ1046740 (study PRJEB29581, sample SAMEA5548363) | metagenome | biome: marine; feature: coastal; material: water | depth 25 m | study: Short-term variability in the microbial, nano- and picoplankton... | reverse complement strand
ATATCTCGGACATTTTCCGTTAATCCACGATTACCCGATTCGCGGTTGGATGTACCGCCTCGTCTAAAAACGGCGTCCTATTTCAGTCGTTTCGGGTGGTAATCGGCATCGTTTTTGAACCTCAAAACGTCCTTGAGGAAAGACATTTTTTATCAATCATGTCTTTTTTTTGGTGCCGAAATTTGATCACTCCGATGGGCTACGGATGACGTGACCAATTTGGTTTCCATTAAGCGTATACCTTCGTTCACCAAACCAGTTGAAATCACCAATGGTGGTCTGAATTTCATCAGAACTGACGTATTTTGAATGTGTGGAATCTGCCTTCGTCACACACATAATACGCCCAACGTAATCTGGGTGATTTTTCAACCATGTCCGCAGTTCTAACTCAGAACCGATTGAAACACGTTTCAGATTTGGGATGGTCATAGCTAAATTCGCCTTAAGTCTTTGACAGGTTCAAATGGGATGCCTTGCTCATTTGTCATACGCCGCAAAAAGATCAGTCACCAAAACACCGTTGATCCGCATTCCTGTTAAATTAGCATCGCTGATTTCGGCGTTTTCCAATGTGACACTACTGATTTTTAGATTTGAAAGATTGGCATAGGTAATCTGCGTGCCGGAAAAATTGATGTTGTTAAGCCGTGCATTTGACAGGTTCACATCATCAAAATCAGCACCTTGCAGATTGGTGTCCGTAAACTTTGCATCCGTTAAAACTGCATAAAATTTGGCACCACTAAGATTAACGCCGTCAAAATTCGCACCTGTCATATCCACCTTTTGGTAATGCGTTCCTTGAAGTTGGTCACCCGTGAACGGGTTCTGTTTGGGCTTTTCGGACATAAAGCTTCCTTTTTGGCACAAGATTACATATGCGCGTTTTTTTCTAAATACGTGTCTTTGGGGCGGGCGCTCTGTCAGCATCGCCCGAATTAGGTTCGCCCTTTGGTTCAATCAATAAAACCTTTACTTCTGCTTCGGCACGGGGACGATGAACCACACCCTTAAGAACGACAAACAACTCACCTGCTTTGACGACTTTAGGTTCCTCGCCTTCGATATCCATGAACATTTCACCCTCAAGAACATAGAAAAAATCGTCAGTTTTTTCGTGCTTGTGAAACGGAAATTCGCCTTGAAATTTCACAACCATAACCTCGTTTTGATTATAATCAGCAACGACATGCGGATCCCAATGGGTGGCGAACATGGCCAATTTTTCAGATAAATTAATGGGTTTCATCGTGCTTCTATCTCCAATCAATTCACCAATAAAATTAGACGTGCCGTCATCAAATCTGCAAGCCTAAAAATACAAACACAGGAATTTACGTTTCTTTATTCGTCCGTCTGCTTTTTTGACGGACACGACTTCATTTTGGACGAGTTTTGGGCGCGGCAGCCATACTACTTCTTTTTTTGCCGCGAGTATCGGGAATTAATACTGCCCTCAAAATTCGGCTTTGCAGGATTTAGCAACGTTTTGCTGGGGTTCTGCGAATGACGGCTTGGGGTTAAATTCCATCTCGGTAAGAGCGGATCAGTGACCGTTGGCGCCGACAGACCCTAACCATTTAGTCCGGTTGGCGCGGGTGCAGAAGCTCGTTTTTCACCAGTTGTCGGTTCGACGAGCCAAACAGTATTACCAATTTGACAGCACAACCATTCACGTTCTGTTGATGTCAACAAACTGACTTTACTTGCCTCTTCAAAAACCGTGAGTTTTTCATATTTATGAGCATCAAAATAAAGTGAAACATGCCCTTCGCCGCGCGCTATTTTCACGCATTCGCTTGTGTAATATCGTTCTCCAACTTGTGTTAAGAGTTCGAAAAACGGTTCCTCCCAACTCAATGTGGGTTTGTACAGAATTCGGCTTTCATAGTCTGGAAGCTTGTTCACAAGAGCGCGTAGCGATCGCGTCAAACTTTCGACGTCATAATGGCGGTGAAGAACATTTCCATCCTCGACTAGTTCAGCACCAATAAGAGCGGTTTTAAGCCCGATGTCTTCGCCAAACTTGGAATCGTCAAAGCCATTTACCACCACGTCGTTTATACCGTTATTCAATGCCGGTGACAGTTGTCCAACGTTATTCGAGAAATAGAGGCGCACATTTTCGACGCCAAACTGTAATAGTTTTTCCTCGAAGTTCAAAACCTCTTGGGCAAGATCGTTCTGCCCCGTCCTTTCAATAAACCGACGAAGCAGCGCAAAATGATCAGGATCATCAATTTCCCAAGGGCACCAGCCAAACATACACGTCTCATGATCAATGCACCCAAGCCGGAATGCAGCCGCCTCGACAACAATATCCGGAATTTCTTCTGTACGGAAATAGAGCTTTTGCAGCTGTTGTCGTAATCCTAGATAGCCATCGTAATACTCAAAAAGGTCATATTCACTCAGCTCAGAGCAGTTTGGCTTAGGCCAAGCGACCGGGATACGCTCAAGTTTCAATATTTTGTTCCTGAAAAATCTGGTCATTCTCTAGCATGCAGGCCGAGCAACAAAAAGAGTGTTCAACCTATGAAATCCGCCATTCGTGTAACTCGCAACATTAGACATCGTGGGTGCACCAGCGTCTGAAAAATCGTGCTGTTGTACTGCTCAGCTTTCTTCAACAATTTCGCGTGCTTTGATCATTTCGAGTGGAAGCCAAACGTTTGCGCTGCGAACGAAGTGACACAAATCTGCGCATATGCGAATGTCAGCTATTCTAATTCTGCCCAACTGAAAAATCGTCGATTGACGATACCAGCACCTGTAGATCGGCTTCATAGAAACCGGCGGCATTGATGCAATTCGTTTCTAGCATCTTCAGTCCGTCATCCGTCCGACAAATATCGATAACATATGCCGCTGCGTATTCTGGGTTTGCATCCACCAGCCCCAAGGCAAAATCCATGGCATCCTCGTCAATTTCATGCCGAGAAATGACGCGCGATCCCTCTTTGTAGAGAGAGAAAGTGACAATCTCATCTCTGACAACCCGTAGTCGCCATTCTTTGAGAATGCGAACGGGCTTCGTGAACATCATTTCTGTGTCGTGACGAAGCGAGCCTTTAGGTATCTCGTGCTCTTCAAGGGCAAGCACCTTGTTAGCCAAATCGATAATTTCACCAGTAGACTTTACGTTTCCGGGCTCTTCTTTGCTGTCTTCAACTGGGCGCAGAAACCAGTCTTTTCCATCATCGGGTAATCCATCCGGAACATCTCGTAGTGTTAGGAAAAGAGCATCCGCGCCATTTAGCAAAAACGGGTGCCAAGATGTTTCATGGACAAAGGGTCTTATCTTGAAGACGCCTGGCTTAAGGTCGTTGGCCTTTGCGTATCGCCACAGGGTATAAGAACCGAACATCACAACGGCGTTCGGATCATCGATAATCGGAGTTGGCGTCAGCTCGCCAACGAACGGAACGACTTTGTGCCAAGTGTAAGGAATTTTGAGCAGATCAAGTGCTTCAGCCATCTTCCGAGTGTCTTCAAAATCCTGAAGTATCCATTGCATGAATTTGTGCTCAAATCTGGCTATTTATCCCCTTCATATCGAACACCATCCCATCAAATGCTCAAGAGTAGACATTGGGGTCGAGTGAATTCTCTGTAGGCTTAAGCTCCAAGCAGCCAATCAAACAAAAAAGGCCCCGCAGTTTCCTGCGGGGCCTTTCCTAAATTATATCCGGAACTGGATTATTCGTCGCCCTTAAGCGCCGCACCCAGAATGTCGCCCAATGACGCACCAGAGTCTGAAGAGCCGTACTGTTGTACTGCTTCTTTTTCTTCTGCAATTTCGCGTGCTTTGATCGATAGACCCAAGCGACGTGTTTTTGCATCTACGTTGGTTACGCGAACGTCGACTTTGTCGCCAACGTTGAAACGCTCTGGACGTTGATCGCCACGATCACGGGCAAGGTCTGAACGGCGGATAAAGGATTTTGCACCTTCATATACCACTTCAACGCCGCCTTCTTCGATTGACGTTACTTCAACAGTGATGATTGAGCCGCGCTTAACGCCCTCAACTGCACCGTCAAAGCTGTTGTCCAACGCTTTAACTGACAAAGAAATACGCTCTTTTTCAACGTCTACTTCAGTGACAACGGCCTGAACCATGTCGCCTTTGCGGTAGTCGCCAATCACGTCTTCGCCACGGCCTTCCCATGTCAAATCTGACAGGTGAACCATACCGTCGATGTCGTTGTCCAAGCCAATGAACAGACCGAATTCAGTGATGTTCTTAACTTCACCTTCAACTTGCTTGCCCACTGGGTTGTTCTCGGCGAACACTTCCCATGGGTTACGCTGTGTCTGTTTAAGACCCAAAGATACGCGACGCTTAACAGTGTCGATTTCCAGAACCATAACTTCGACTTCTTGCGAAGTAGAAACGATTTTACCTGGGTGTACGTTCTTCTTAGTCCAAGACATTTCAGAAACGTGAACCAAACCTTCAACGCCAGCTTCTAGTTCAACAAATGCACCGTAATCAGTGATGTTGGTAACGCGGCCCTGATGTACAGACTCTAGCGGGAAGCGCTCTTCAACGATTGACCATGGGTCGTCTTGAAGTTGCTTCATGCCAAGGCTGATGCGGTGTGTTTCTTTGTTGATTTTGATCACTTGTACTTTGACTGTTTCGCCAATGTTCAAGATTTCATTCGGGTGGTTCACACGACGCCATGCCATGTCAGTCACGTGCAACAAGCCGTCTACGCCGCCAAGGTCAACAAAGGCACCATATTCAGTGATGTTTTTAACCACGCCGTCAACCGCATCGCCTTCGGCCAATTTGCCGATAACTTCTGCACGCTGTTCAGCACGTGATTCTTCAAGGATAGCACGACGAGAAACAACGATGTTGCCACGACGACGGTCCATTTTCAAAACTTGGAAAGGCTGCTTAAGACCCATCAATGGGCCCGCGTCACGTACAGGGCGTACGTCAACTTGTGAACCTGGCAAGAACGCAACCGCGCCGCCCAGATCAACAGTAAAGCCACCTTTGACGCGACCAAAGATTGCGCCATCGACGCGCTCTTCTTTTTCGAAGGCTTTTTCCAGTTTGTCCCAAGCTTCTTCACGACGCGCTTTGTCGCGTGAGATAGATGCTTCGCCGCGTGCGTTTTCAACGCGGTCAAGGAAAACCTCTACTTCGTCGCCAACAGCGATTTCAGGGGCTTCACCTGGGTTTGCAAATTCTTTAATGTCAACGCGGCCTTCCATTTTGTAGCCGACGTCGATGATGGCTTGGCCCGCTTCGATTGCGATGACTTTGCCTTTAACGACAGACCCTTCGTCGGGTGTGTCAATTTCGAAGCTTTCGTTCAGAAGGGCTTCGAATTCGTCCATTGTTGCTTTAGAGCACATATAAGTTCTTTCCTTTTATCGTCGTTTTACTGGCCTAACGGTTGGTTCCGCCGGTCTTTGGTTTCATTACAATCGCCCTTGCGAAGGGGTTGGCTCAAACAAACAAAGGGCCGGAATGTTCCAGCCCTGCCTTGCCCTTTGGTGGATTGCCCACCGCCGCTTTGTGCGATTGCTCGCGCGTATAGTTCAGAATCAGTGAAAGAGCAAGCGTTTGCTGCTTTTTGCACACCTTCAAAAATGGTGCGAAAAGGCGTTGAATTCAAACCGGCAAAGACGTTTCTGGTTTTGGTCTTTCCACCAGAATAAAGGCCACGCCTGCAATAACAATCGCTCCACCAAGAATCGCTCGGATGCCAAGTTCTTCGCCCAAAAAGAATACACCGCCAAGCACAGCAAATACCGGAAGCATTAACAAGAATGGTGCTATGAGGCTAATGGGGTGTTTGCGCACCAAAGTGTACCACATACCGTAGCCAAGGGCCGTCATTATCAACCCCATATAAAGCACGGCCCCCCAAACGACGGGTTGCGCCGTACGAATAGCCTCGATGTGGTTTTCTTCAAAAATCAGCGAAACAACGGCCAATTGGGGCACGGCGAACACAGCGACCCATGCAGTCACGGTCAAACCACTGATGTCTTTCAGGGCGCGGGTCATTCCTTGCCCCACTGCCCACGTAAAGGCACCACCAATCACCAACAAAACGGATAACCAAGCACTCGCGACTTTCGGCTCGCCTGAAATCAACGCAACACCGATGAAAGCCATGGCGATTCCGATCCATTTTCGAACGCCCGCCACCTCACCCAAAGCGACGACGCCAATGATCACCAAAAATGGCACTTCTAGTTGCACGACCAAGGCGGTAATCGACGCATCCAACCCTTTTAGACCGGTAAACGTCAGGCTGTATTGCAACGCCGCTGAAATCAGCGCGATCAAAAACAATGCACGCATTTGCCCCCATGGCGGTCGCACGAACCAAACCAAGACACCCGCCGTCACTATGAACCTACAGGTCATCAATAAAACGGGCGGGAAGTGTTCAAGGGCCGCTTTGGCAAAAACCAGGCCCATCCCCCAAAGCAAGGCAACCGATAGGCCCATGATAATGTCGACAAAGGACAACTGGCGCGTCATTTTCTTTAAACCCTGTAAAAATGGCTTCAATTCACCTTGAAATAAAACTCTTTTGATTGCCCGACCAAAACCGACAAAGCCACCGTCGCGAATGCGTATTATGAAGGTATGTATTTCTTGCGGATCGCTGAAATGGCTTGCGCCACAGCATTCTCGATAGACATGTCTGAAGTATCCAACGTGATCGCATCCGCCGCCGCAACCATGGGTGCCACGTCCCGCGCTGCATCGCGTTCATCCCGTGCAATCACCGCCGCCAGCACCTTTTGAAAATCGGTCTGATCCCCTTTGGCGGACAATTCTTTGAAACGGCGGTCCGCGCGTACCTCAGCACTGGCGGTCACAAACAATTTCACATCAGCATTCGGGCAGATTACTGTTCCAATATCGCGGCCATCCAATACGGCACCACCATCTCGCGCTGCAAATTCAATTTGAAAATCCAACAAAGCCGATCTTACGGCAGGTATGGCGGCAACTTTACTGGCCGCTTCGGCAACTTTGGTTGTACGCAAATCAGCATTGCCAAAATCTTCAGATTGCAAGTTCTGCGCGGCTTGAACCGCTTCGGTTCCAGCCAGCACTTTGGCCCCAACCGCACGATACAAAAGACCCGTGTCCAAATGTGCAAACCCAAATTCAGCGGCAACGGCCTTTGAAATAGTACCTTTCCCAGCCGCCGCTGGGCCATCGATGGCAATCGTAAAACTCACTCGGTCACCATCGTTGTAAGGTTCGGATCAAATCCCTCGGCCTGCACAGATTTCGCATCAATCTCGTAATAGTCACCTTTGTCGGCACAAAAAATGTGGCCCACTGTTTTCAGACCGGTGTCACCATCAATTGTGCCTGCCATGATCGACAGATTATCACCTGCGCCGTCCCAAAACAGATTTGACCCACACGTGCTGCAAAACCCACGGCGCGCCGTATCGCTGGATTGAAACCACGTTACATTTCCAGAGATCGAAATCGCATTGCGTCGCGCCGAAGTCGCTGAAACATAATGACCCGTTGATTTACGGCATTGTTTACAATGGCATGCAACGACAGGGCGCAGTTGGCCAACCGTTTCATAAGTCACTGCACCACAAAGGCAACTGCCTGAATGCTTCGCCATGTTTGTCCCCTAAGTCGGTTCGATATTGGCACCAAGTTCAGCCATTAACGTCAGGAAAATCGGAAATGAAGTCGCGATAGGCCCGCCGTCATCAATCGTAATTGGTTGCTGCGTCGCCATGCCCAAACACATGTAAGACATTGCAATCCGGTGATCCAATTCACTTGCGGCGGTAATGCCGCCTTTGACACCCCCAGCCCCAAGACCGGTTATCGACCACCAATCATCGCCCTCAGCAACATTAACACCACTGGCGCGCAAACCCTTAGCCATCGCATCGATGCGATCACTTTCTTTCACGCGCAACTCTTTGACGCCCGGCATTTCGGTTACGCCTTCGGCAAAAGATGCGACAATTGACAGGATTGGATATTCATCAATCATGCTCGCCGCGCGTTCAGCAGGCACAACAATGCCCTTCATGTTGGGCGAAAATTTTGCACGCAGATCGGCAACAGGCTCACCACCCTCTTCGCGTGGGTTCTCAAACGTCAGATCAGCGCCCATTTCCTGCAAAGTATAAAACAAACCGGCGCGCGTTGGGTTAAGGCCAATATTAGGCACCAACACATCAGAACCTTCAACAATCAATGCGGCGCAAACTGGAAACGCAGCCGAAGAAGGATCGCGCGGCACAACGATGTTTTTTGCCTTTAACTCCGGTTGCCCCATCAAAGTAATCACATTGCCTTCATCCGTTTTTTCAACCCACAAATCAGCGCCAACACCACGCAACATGCGTTCTGAGTGATCCCGTGTTGCCTCCCGCTCAATAACGACAGTTTGCCCAGGCGCATTCAGTCCTGCCAACAAAACAGCAGACTTCACCTGCGCGGATGGCACGGGGGTTTTGTAATGCACGGGAACAGGCTCGGCGGCCCCGATGATTGTCAAAGGCAGACGCCCTTCTGATCGACCAAAGGATTGTGCCCCAAACAAGGCCAAAGGATCGGTAATCCGCCCCATTGGGCGACTGTTAAGGGATGCATCCCCGGTAAAAGTTGCCGCAATTGGGCTGGTGGCCATGGCCCCCATGATCAAACGAACACCCGTTCCAGAGTTGCCGCAATCAATCACTTGATCTGGCTCGGCAAATCCACCAACGCCAACACCGTGCACAGACCACTGCCCGCCACCATGATTGATCACTTCGGCTCCAAATGCCTGCATAGCGCGGCCAGTGTCCAACACATCCTGCCCTTCCAGCAATCCGGTCACTTTAGTTTCACCGATGGACATCGCTCCAAGGATCAAGGAACGGTGGGAAATTGACTTGTCTCCAGGCACATTTGCCGTGCCCTTCAAGGGGCCAGATTTGTGGGAAATCATTGGAATGGGTGTGCCATGACTGGACATAGTTGCGCGCCTCTTATTCAAAGTTCTGCCAGTGATAACCCAAGCCCCATTAAGGGTCTAGTGTCAGTTCACGGTTTCTTCTGGTTCTAAATATCCCCGCCGGAGGCATCTGATATTTCGGCGATTAAACGCGCTCAAACGTCATGTAATGCGGCTGGCGATCTTCACGGAGCGCCTTTTGCTCATAACGCGTAGAAATCCAATCATCCCAAGGCGTGGTCAAATCCGATTCCGCATCTCGAATGCGCTTAAAACCGAACTTAGGGACTTCTCGCAATGTCTGCTTTACATAAGACGGAATATCCGTCGCCACTCGAAAAATTGCACCTGGTTTCATTGATTTTGCCAGTGGCACCAAATGTTCTTCGGTCACAAATCGGCGACGGTGATGACGTTGTTTTGGCCATGGGTCAGGATATAACAGAAACGCCCGCGAAATGCTGGCGGGCTGAAGGACGTCAAACATTTGACGCACATCCCCAGGAAAGACGCGTAAATTGGAAACACCTGCGTCTCGAATTTTTCCCAACAACATAGCGACACCGTTGATATACGGCTCGCATCCAATGATGCCAACATCAGGATAACTCGCCGCTTGGTGAACCATGTGTTCGCCACCACCAAAACCGACCTCAAGCCATACATCGCGATCTTCAAAAAGTGCGGACAAGTCAAGTGGATTGCGATCTGGGTTTACGTCCCAATCAACCGCCCCTGGACTTAGCGCAGCAAGATCTTGGTCCAAATATCGTTTTTGGCTGTCTCGAAGGGATTTCCCTTTCAAGCGGCCATAAAAATTGCGCCAAGGTTCATTTTCTTCTTTAGGACGTACCACGATATCAACCTGTCTGGGTTAGTGCTTTCGCGCGGGCAATAAACAATCCAGCACGCCATCGCAATCACCCAGCTTATCAAATTCACGTAAAACGCGCGCGCGCATTAACTCGCGCCGTCTTGGGTACCAGATTTCATCACCGCGATCACGGATCGATTGAATGGCAAATTTTGGATCGACACCTCGTTCAATGAAGAACTCTAACTCATTAAAAACTTCTTCTTGGGTGTCCTGATAAAGCCAGCTTGCCATTTCAAAAGGCGTGTCCCAGCCTTTGCTTTGGTTCTTTCGTTCATAATAATCTTTGATTGAGTTGGCAGACCAACTGTTGTTATGAAACCCAATTCGGCTGCCTTTTTCCATGGTGCGAACGGATCCCCCAAGAAAAATCAATACACACGAACTGATGCATTCGCCTTGAACATGGGTTTTCAGATCAAAATCAATAATCAAATCGGCCATGTCAAAACCCGCATAATAACCACCCCCACCTGAATTAAGGGTCACTTGTTTTATGTTGGGGTGTTTCATCAACAGATCACGGAATTCGTCAACATCTTCGACCTCAACCAAGTCATGATCAGAATCGATGTTTGTTTCTGTGTCATAAAAAATGACATCATCAACAACATTAAATTTTCCTTGCCCAGTTTGCGAAAATGCAGGTGTGGACAAAATAAATATAAATAACAATAACATACGAGACATTAGCAGATTTCACTTTCTATTTATGCCTCTAGAATAGCAAACGCCGCCTCTTGTGCAACAAAAGGCGGCGCTTCATTCATTCTAAAATGGATCAGCAGTTGTTTTTCAGCGTTTCCATCAAGTCGGTTTTTTCCCAGCTGAAACCACCATCAGCCTCTGGTGCGCGACCAAAGTGCCCATAGGCAGCTGTGCGTGCATAGATTGGACGGTTCATGCCCAAATGCGTGCGGATACCTTGTGGTGTTAGGTCCATGGACTTGGCAATCGCGCGTTCGATATCAACCTCGGCGACATTGCCAGTACCGTGTGTGTCACAATAGATCGACAACGGTTTAGCCACACCGATGGCATAAGCCAACTGAATGGTACAACGATGTGCCATGCCAGCGGCAACCACGTTTTTCGCCAAATAACGTGCGGCATAGGCTGCTGAACGGTCAACCTTGGTTGGATCTTTACCAGAAAACGCACCGCCGCCATGAGGGGCAGCACCACCATAAGTGTCCACAATGATTTTGCGACCAGTCAAACCAGCATCGCCATCAGGGCCGCCAATGACGAATTTACCTGTCGGGTTCACCCACCATTCAGTGTCTTCAGAAATCCAACCATCCGGCAATTCACCCCGAATATATGGCTCAACAATGGCACGCACGTCGTCGGATGACAGATCAGGATCAAGATGCTGGGTGGACAAAACAATCGATGTAACGCCCACTGGTTTGCCATCGGCATAACGAACAGTCAGCTGAGATTTCGCATCAGGACCAAGCGCAGGCTCGGTGCCGTTTTTGCGTACTTCGGCCAGTTTGCGTAGGATCGCATGGGAATACTGGATAGGTGCTGGCATCAATTCTGGTGTTTCATTCACCGCATAGCCAAACATCAAACCTTGGTCGCCCGCGCCTTCTTCTTTGTCAGAAGTGGCATCAACGCCTTGCGCGATGTGTGCGGATTGTTCGTGCAACAGGTTATCAACCTGCAAAGTATTCCAGTGGAACTTATCTTGCTCATAGCCAATTTCGCGTACGCTATCACGAACAATTTGTTCAACGTTGCCCATGTATTCAGCCAGTTTGGCTTGATCAGACAGACCAACCTCACCACCAACAACGACGCGATTTGTTGTAGCAAAAGTTTCGCAACCGACCCGTGCTTCGGGTTCTTCGGTCAAAAATGCATCAAGGATGGAATCGGAAATGCGATCACAAACTTTGTCAGGGTGACCTTCGGAAACTGATTCCGAGGTAAAGATATAGTTATTTCGTGACATGAAAACTGCTCCGTTTTGTTAAGCCCGCCTCGTCAGGAAGCCGTTGAGGGGGACAATTATGAAGGCCGTGTACTGTGCAACGCGCATGCGTTCAATGAAAAACGCGACGTTTTCGATACCAAATCGCCATTCCAAGCAGGAAGATGCCGATGAGCAACGGCAATTCGCCCCATTTCGAATACAGAGTTGGTGCAAATGGCGGTGGCAGCGCCATATCCAAACGCCCTTGTTTGTTAAGCTCAACAGACCCGAGGACATCACCGTTTGCATCAATGATTGCGGAAATTCCGGTGTTTGCAGCACGCGCAATTGGCAAACCCAACTCAATGCTACGTAGACGCGCTTGAACCAAATGCTGTTGGGGGCCGGTGAATTTTCCAAACCACGCATCATTGGTAATGTGGGCAATCCAATTGGGTCTTGGTTCGCTTTGGCGCATGCTCTGGGGAAACACCGCCTCATAACAAATTGATGCTAGTGCTCGACCTGCCGCCCCTAAATCTAATATCGGGTTTGAGGTTCCATGGCGGTATCCATAATCCTCAAACGCTGCAATTCCGTTGATCCCCAGCGCCGACAAGGTTTCGGAAAACGGCAGATACTCGCCAAATGGCACCAAATGTTCCTTGTCATAAATTGAAGCAATTTGACCATTTGGGTCGACCACAAGCAATGAATTATAAACACCCCTGCCCTCGCGACGGTTTGCGCCAATTAACACATGCGCGCCATTTGCACGATCAGACAATTCCAACAATGCAAATTCAGCCTGATCCACCCAAAACGGCATTGAGGTTTCTGGCCAAATCACCACATCGATTTTTTGATCAGAAGGTTCAGCCGTAAGCGCCATTGCCTCTTCAAAATTTCGCAAAGCAAATTCGCGCTGAAATTTTAGATGTTGCGGGGCGTTTGGCTGTATAAGACGCACATAAGGCTGAACGCGATCAACCACCACGCCTTGGCGCAAACTGCCGGCCCCAAGAAGGGCGACAACAGGTAAGAATATCCAAACAACAGCCGTCCAGCGCCCTTTGTTGAACAAAGCATTTGCCGCCAGTGCGGCCGCAATCATTGTAAGGAAGGTCACCCCGTAAGTGCCGATCCAAGCGGCAAGCGACATGACAGGCAAATCAACCCACATTGTCCCTATAAGACCCCATGGGAATCCCGTTAAAACATACCCTCGAGCAAGTTCCGCAATGCTTAATGTTAGGGCAATTGCATATGGCCGCATCGGAAGACGTTTTGTGACGCGAATAGCCACTGCCCAAAACAAACCCAACCCTACCGCCATGAATAGCAAGGCAAACGGGGCCATCCATCCGTGTCGCCACGGTTCCACCATAAAGGGTGAGACAATCCATGAAAGCGAGGTTGCAAAAAACGCAGTGCCGAAAATCCAGCCCTCAAGGAAAAACCTTTTCGAGGACGTTAAAATGAAAATGGCAATCACGAGGGCTGGGTATGCCAACATGATCGCTTGAAAAGGCGGCTGGCCTAGCGCCAGTACAACGCCACATAGACAAAGCCAGAATAGACGTGCGCGGGTTCCTTGAAGCCACGATACCATGGCCGCAAGTCTAGTCATCCTTTGCGCTTGGCAATCTCACGCGCAATCGTTTGATACGTCGTGCATCTGCGTCAACAATTTCAAATTCAACGCCCAATGGATGCGGAATAACCTCACCACGTGTTGGAATGCGCCCTGTTAAAACAAAGATAATACCACCTAAGGTGTCAACTTCGTCATCTTCTAAATCCTTGATCAAATTCAAACCGATTTCGGCTTCAAATTCGGTCAAATCAGAGCGGGCATCAGCCAGATAAATCCCGGGCGCTTCTTGTGTCCAGGCGCTGGCGTCTTCAGGATCATGTTCGTCGTCGATTTGACCGATCACTTGTTCAATCAAGTCCTCGATTGTCACCAACCCATCTACACCACCGTATTCATCAATGACCAAGGCCATGTGAATACGTTCGTTTTGCATCTTTTGTAGCAAAACACCGATGCCCATGCTGGGTGGTGCAAATATCAATGGCCGCACAAGATCTTTCATAGAAAAGGCGCCAGCAGTGCCAAAACCATGTTTCAAAGCAAAATCTTTAAGGTGAATGAAGCCAAGCGGCGTATCAAGCGTGCCTTCAAAAACCGGCAATCGTGTTAGGCCGCTTTCACGAAATACAGACACAAGTTTTGATTTCTTGATGTCATGTGGAACAGCCACAATTTCCACCTTAGGAATAGCAACATCTTCTAAACTAAGGCGACGCAGGTTCACCATGCCAACGACCTGTCCGCGCATTGTGGGATGGTCAAGAACGTCTTGTTCTAAATCGTCGTTTTTCCGTGGGTTAAAGGCAGAAAGAAAACGGGAAAATGCACCCTTGTTTTCACTGGCACCGCCATTTTCATCGTCTTCATTTTCCAGCGCGCGATGCGCCGCGTTTAAAGAACCGTCAGTTTGGTCGTTCATTAATCCTGTTCCACGTTATCAAGGCTCAATGCCTCGTGCGCCGCATATGGGTCAGGAACACCCAAAGTCGCAAGGACTTCGGTCTCTATTCCCTCCATAAGGGCCGCATCTTTATCGAAAATGTGATCATATCCCAACAAATGCAAGGTACCATGTATCATAAGGTGCAAAACATGTTGCTCAAATGGCGTATTAAACGCCTTGGCCTCTTGCAAACACGTATCAAATGAAATGGCGATATCGCCCAATTCATTTGGAATTTCCTGTCCAATGTCTGGCAATTCTGGCGTATCACCAGCAACCTCGACCCCACGTTCTTCGGATGGCCAAGACAGAACGTTGGTGGGTGTTGGTTTACCACGAAAATCAGCGTTCAGAGTGGCAATTTTTGCGTCATCACACGCAAGAACGGAAATTTGATAGTCATCTACTCGCAACCCCAAATGGGTAAGCGTAGCGCTTGCCGCTATTCGTGCATGATCGTCAAAATCAGCGGCCCGCCAACGGTCATCCTCGATCAAACTGTCGATTAACATGGGATTATCCAATGGGACCGTCAGCGTCATAAGCCTCGATTATTTTTGCAACCAATGGATGGCGCACCACGTCTTTGGACGTGAAATAATTAAAGCTGATTTTCGGGATGGTTTTCAGCAGGCGTTCCGCATCGGCAAGGCCAGATGTAGCGCCACGCGGTAAATCCACTTGGCTTCTATCACCGGTGATAGCCATGCGGCTGCCTTTGCCCAAACGGGTCAAAAACATTTTCATCTGCATAGCTGTCGCATTTTGCGCCTCGTCTAAAACGACAAATGCGTTGGATAGCGTGCGCCCACGCATGAACGCCAAAGGCGCAATTTCTATGCGCTTTTCTTCGATCAATTTGGCAAGCTGTTTTCCAGGTAAAAAGTCATTCAACGCATCGTAAAGCGGTTGCATATAAGGATCGACTTTGTCCTTCATGTCACCTGGCAAGAAACCCAATCTTTCCCCTGCTTCAACAGCAGGCCGCGACAAAACAATTCGCTCAACTTCGCCACTCATGAACAAATTCACAGCGGCCGCCACTGCAATATAGGTTTTGCCGGTGCCAGCTGGCCCAATTCCAAAAACCAATTCATTATTGAACAACGCTTGCGCATATTTTTTTTGCGCTAAAGTACGGGGTTCAATGGTTTTTTTGCGGGTTTTTATCTCAATAGCGGCACCTTTGAACATTTCCATCTGATCAGCGGCAACATCATTTTCGTCAGTGCCCTGCCCTAGGCGAATGGCCGCTTCAATCACGGTTTTATCGACAGGTCGTCCGGTTTCTAGACGTTGGTAAAGCCCTTGAATGACACCAACACCCCATTCAAGCGACTCGGGTTCTCCCGCAACAACCAATTGATTTCCACGACGAACAACTTGAACATTCAACAGTTTTTCAAGTTGCGTTAGATGACTGTCAAATTCACCGCAAAGATCAATCATCAACAAGTTGTCAGGAAATTCCAAAATCGTTTGAGCCGCGTTTTCTGGATTTAGCGTTGTGTTAGGCGGGGTGTTTCCCAAGTCTTGCTCCGTGTTCAAAAAGTCTGTGATTTATCATGGGCTAATTTACAGATCAGCACAACGCGGCGTATTACCTGCAAGGCAGGAAAAAAGCAAAAGGCCGCGTATCGCTACGCGGCCTTTTAAAACTTAATTTCGCATCGTCTGATTAGATAGGATCAGGGAATGCGCTACCGCGTTTTAGGCCGCCAACGGCTGTCGTTGGTGGGGCAATGCCAGAACAAACTGGTTTACCATAGTCATCAAGACGCTGGGAAAGATATCCTTCAACACCGTCGTCAATGATCCAGTGGTCACAACCGTTTGGATCAACCCAAATACCCGCCTGAAGTTGGCTAAGATGTTTGCTGTCAAATCCACGGTCAACAGTTTTGTCGGCTTTTTCACCCAAGCAGCCCGCCAATGAGGTCGTGACAACAAGAAGTGTAACTATTTTTACAATTTTCATTTCATTTTCCTCAGCGAATACACATGATTTCAACGCGGCGGTTTGCCTGACGGCCCGCTGCAGTTCTGTTTGTCGCGCGCGGCATACGTTCGCCATAGTGGCGAATATCAACGACACGTGCACCCAAGCTAGACGCGACATTTGCAACAGCGTTCGCGCGGTTTTGAGACAAGCGCATGTTGTATTCATCAGAGGCGCGACTGTCTGTGTGCCCAACGATCACATAAGCAGTTGCCGATGAGCTGTTGAAGAAGTCAGCCAAAAGCGCACGACCTTTGCTGGTAATGCGGTATCTGTCTGTAGCAAACAATGTATCTGCATCCATGACGCCGCACGCGCTGCCGCGATGACAAACGGGTACACCGTTGCGGTTAACATTCGGGGTCATATACCCTTCAACGCCGTCGTCCATCACCCAGTGCTGACATCCGTCTGGATCAACCCAAACAGTTGGCACATAGCTGCTGCCAACCACTGTGCGTGTTTTACCTTGTTTGTGAATATGATTGCGACCTGCTGCATCGTCATGTGCATACACAGAAGCCGATGTAAGGGCGAACGCGGCAAATGCGGCGATTCCTGCTACCAGTGACTTCTTGCGCAATGTCATTCCTAGAAATTTTGCCACTGCATTCCCTCCGAAAATATTAGACCGCTAAACGTATATGCCACATAGGTAGGATCCGGCCACATTATGTTATGCCACATAGGTGGGATCCGGCCACATTATGTAGCGATTAATATCAAAGTCAGCCTATATTGGAAGTGGGTTTTACAAGATATAGTAGAAAATTTGTCCAAACTACGACATTTTCAAGGCACTGATCGGTAAACCACGCAGCTAATTCGTAAAACTTTGCCGCTTAGATCAGTTCACCGGTCAAAGAGTTTGTAAGGCTTTTGATGATTCTTACCCGTTGCACAGTGCCGATCAGGGACTTGTCTGCAAAGGCGTGAACCGCGTGCAAATTTTCTGACTTACCAATAAGTTGCCCCAGATCGCGGCCCTGTTTTTCAAACAAAACAGTCGTTTCGCGGCCAACCATGGCATCTTGTGCGGCTTTTTGTTGTTTTCCAAGCAATGCCTGCAGACGTTGCAAGCGCTCGCTTTTCACATCTTCATCAACCTGCGCGCGTTCGGCGGCCGGTGTTCCGGGGCGCGTGGAATACTTGAATGAATAGGCTTGGCCAAATCCAACTTGTGCAACCAAGTCCATCGTATCCATGAAAGCTTCTTCGGTCTCACCAGGGAAACCGACGATAAAGTCACCAGACAGTAACAAATCAGGGCGCACATCGCGAATGCGTTTGATCAGCGCAAAATACTCTTCCCGTGTGTGGCCACGGTTCATAGCCTTTAGTATTTTGTCTGAACCCGACTGCACGGGCAGATGCAAATAAGGCATCAACTTTGCACAATCGCCGTGGGCATCGATCAAATCTTGTTCCATGTCACGCGGATGGCTGGTGGTGAAACGAATGCGTTCCAGTCCCTCGATGGTTGCCATCTCACGAATTAGCTGCGCCAAAGTCCAATCACCGTCGGGGCCCTCGCCGTGATAGGCGTTTACGTTTTGCCCCAACAGATTAATCTCTGCCACGCCACGCTCAACAAGCTCACGCGCCTCGCGAAGAATACGATCTACGGGGCGGGAAACCTCGGCTCCACGGGTATATGGAACCACACAGAACGTACAAAATTTGTCACAGCCTTCTTGAACCGTCAAAAACGCCGACGGGGCACGACGTGCCTTGGGGCGATCTTTCAACTCTTCGAACTTATCTTCTTCGGGAAAATCTGTGTCGATTGCTTTCTCGCCACGATCAATTGCATCCGCCATTTTTGGCAATCGGTGATATGATTGCGGCCCTACAACCAAATCAACCATCGGCTGACGTTCAATAATTTCGCCACCTTCGGCTTGGGCAACACAACCAGCCACGGCAAACTTCATTTCAGGTTTGGCCAGCTTGAACTGCTTTAGGCGGCCCAATTCGGAATACATTTTTTCCGCAGCTTTTTCACGGATGTGACATGTATTCAGCAAGATCATATCAGCTTGATCCGCGTCAGTTGTTTGTTCATACCCTTTGGTGCCCAGCGCCTCGGCCATGCGTTCACTGTCATATACATTCATCTGACAGCCGTATGTTTTAATAAAAAGTTTCTTTGGCGCGGACATGGATCACTCTGTTTTACTGGGTTGGCTCTGCCATACAGAACCTCGTCACGCGCTGCAACGGCCCCAATTGTGCAAAATCACTTGAATTTGTCGGTAGTAATGGCGCATTCATATGTAAAAAGGCATAAAGGCAGCCATGCGATACCCCGATTTGAACAGTTTTTTGCTAACCAACCAGTTGGCCAAGGCCAAGGGCCCTATCGGTTTGATCTTTGTTGAGGATCTTATTGAGGTTGATTCAACGATCCGTCATCATTTGGATCAGGGTTTCGCAGAAATCATCCTATTTGCCCCGATAGAGCTTAATTTGCCTCGGGATTTGACTGAATCCCTGACCCGTGTTGACTACAATTACACCAAGACCAAAGCCCACGAGCAAATCAACATGGTCATAAAGGCGGCACCGGGCAGTTGGATATACTATTGTTACAATGCCGAGTATTTGTTTTTCCCTTTCTGTGAAACACGATCCATAAAGGATATGACGACATTCCTTTCTGAGGAACGCCGCGACAGCGCACTTTGCTATGTCATTGATCTTTATGCAGATGATCTTGCGAAATTTGAAACGGGTGTGCGACGCGATCGTGCAATGATGGACAAATCAGGATACTACGCCTTAGCCCGCCCTGATCCTGTGACAGACGTTCATCGAGACAGGCAGTTAGATTTTTTCGGCGGTTTACGTTGGCGATTCGAAGAACATGTTTCTGTCAGCAAAAGACGCATCGATCGCGTCGGCGTGTTTCGCGCGGTGGCTGGATTGGAAATCACAGAAGATCACCGGTTCAACATTCAAGAATACAATACCTATTCTTGTGAGTGGCATAACAATCTAACGGCAGCGATTTGTTCATTCCGCACGGCCAAAGCCCTAAAACTTAATCCTGGATCGACCTTCGAAATTGATGATTTTCAATGGCATGGATCAACACAATTTAAGTGGGATTCACAACAATTGATGGATCTTGGCTTGATGGAACCCGGACAATGGTTCTAATTTTTGAAAAGGAAACAAAATGACCGATCAAAAATCAAAGGCATCCATAGGTTTTTGGCTTATCGCCACGGCGGCTTTAGTTTGGAACGGCTTAGGTACAGCAAATTTTCTGTACCAATTGAGCCCCGACAACATTGCCAGTCTACCTGAAACCCATCGCAATCTAATCGAAGGTCGGTCCATCTATGGAACTATTGCTTTCGGTGTTGGCGTAATTGGGGGTGTTGTTGGGTCAATTTTGCTTTTGCTACGTCAGTTTTGGGCGGTACCCGTTTTTGCAATTTCGTTCATCGGGATTGTGGCGACAGTTATTCCAACAATTCGATTGATCAACGAGGCACAGCTTTCAACCGCCGAAGTTAGCTTGATGGTTATTGCTCCTATTTTTGTTGGCCTTTTGCTTTGGCTTTATGCGCGCAAAGTCGCGGCCCGAGGTTGGTTTCATTAACCGGCTTTTGATGTCCAAACACTAATTCTGATTTCGCAAAAGTGAATGGATTCCAAAACCTTCAGAAGGTTCGCCCTTAAAACGGGCAATAACATGCAAATGGGCATGGAAAACTGTTTGGCCAGCCGTCGCCCCAACGTTCCAACCAACCGTAAACCCATTGGGATTGGCTGGTTCGAGATGTTTACGTGCAATATTCAACGCCTCGCCAATTTCGGTCCAAT
>ERZ1046740.1073-NODE-1073-length-20168-cov-5.277731_pt1 | contig 20168 bp, 13 predicted proteins | sample MGYA00383093_ERZ1046740 | MGnify/ENA primary metagenome ERZ1046740 (study PRJEB29581, sample SAMEA5548363) | metagenome | biome: marine; feature: coastal; material: water | depth 25 m | study: Short-term variability in the microbial, nano- and picoplankton... | reverse complement strand
CTTTCACTCACGTTACTTGTAAACTATCGGTCTCGAGTTGTATTTAGGATTGGAAGTTTCTGCCTCCCACATTCACGCGCGATTTCCAGCGCACGCTACTCTTTTACAGTCACGTGATCATATCAGGTATGGTTACGGGACTTTCACCCTCTTTGGCTGTGCCGTTCCAGGCAACTTCACCTTCTCTGACTTAGACGATAGACTGCAAACCACATCTCCCTCACTTTCGAGTCGGGATTCGGCTTGTCCTATTCCGTTTTCATTCGCCACTACTCACGGAATCTCTGTTGATTTCATTTCCTCCCCCTACTAAGATGCTTCAATTCGGGGGGTTCCCTATCGCATTCGCGATTGTATCCGAAGATACAGGAAGTCCCATTCAGCCATCTGCGGATCCAAGACATTCTTGCGTCTCCCCGCAGCTTATCGCAGCTTGTCACGACCTTCATCGGCACTCGAGCCGAGCGATCCCCCAGTTGGGTTGTAGCATCACATGTATGTATTCCACACCATGCGAGTAACCCTTCGGTATCTAATTCATGCCAATTCGGCTTCCGCAGAAGACCACCTCCCCGAGGGATGGTCCTCCTCAGCCCTTCCCCCAACAGCAATTGCTGAGGTGCTAAGCAGCCTTCCGACCTACCACGACTATATGAATAAATCGGATGAGTACTCGCCTGCATATGTCTTCTGCATTCATCAAATAAGCTTCACAATGCCGGTAATTTGAGTAAGTTGCTTGAAGCCAATTTGTCACCTTGAAGGGGTATGAGAAGCCTTTTTGCTTCATCATACCTTCCTAATTGAGCGAGAATTGCTGCTCGAAGATTCGTAAAGTTTGATTGGTTCTGGCTTTCATTTCCAGCCATATCCAGTAACGCCAGAGCCTTTTCTTCCCGACCACTTAACAGAAGTGCTTGGCTCAAATTGTAAATTGTCTCTGGTTGAGATGAGTTTGTACGAACTGCCTCACGGAGGGAAAGAATAGCAGCTTCGAACTGAGTTGCAGAATTAGCGACTTCTATAGGATCAATTGAGTGTTGCATACCAGAAGCCACTTGCAAGAGGGCTATGCCGTAGTTATTCATAGCGCCTGAGTCTTGTGGAAATCGTGCTACAATCTGCTGGAAGGAACGTGCTGCAGAACGCCAGTCTCCCTGCCCAATTGATGTAAAGCCCGATTCTAAGAGCGTTCTTGACGCAGCATCCGTACCAACATCAACCATGAGTGCTTGAGCAGGATGCAAATCGAATGGTTGCAGAGATTGTTCAGTGTAAACTGAATCTTGCTCCGCTTGAGGATAGGTATCCCCATCATGCTCTACATGAACGACAGTATCTTCTAAATCTGAAAATACCACTTCGATAACGTCTTCTTCAACAGTAAATATTTGGTCACTGCCCCCAAACGTTTCTATTGACCACTCATCAGGCAAATCAGACGTATCAACCGCAGCCTCTACGATAGGGATTGCTGTTAAACGAATTGGTGACGAAACAGGAGGTTCGCTAACCTCAACCATCTCTTCAACCAATGGCAATTCAGGAGCACCAACAAGAGGTAATGGAGCAGGTTCAGGAGTCGGTTTGGAATCTATAGAAGGAACGTCTATTTCCACGTTCTCAATAGGCTTTGTCGTAGTTTCGTTGCTGTCGACAACGGCTTCGACTAGTTCTTCTTGATTGTTATTGGAATCCGGATCGGTTAGTGCAAATGGGATGCCTTCTGGGTGGCTGCCGATACCAAAAGGTAAGCGAGATATGTGCGTCTGAGATTCACCTCCAAATCCAAAGGGAAGAGATGATTCTGGTTCTTCTTCGACTTCCACAGGCGCCTCTATTCCTTCCAAGTCATACCAGGCCTGAGCGGCATCATCCAATCCAGGTACTTCAGTTGGCATTGCCGCATCCGAATCCGAAAAGGACTGGTCTTGCGCCTGTAGTTGAGAGCCGCAGGCAGGACATGCTGGTCCAGCGAGGTAAAGGATTCCACAGACTGCACATTCGTTCATGATGACCCAATGGGCCCTCAGACTCCATGTTCTTCAACCCAACGCTTGTTTGCGTTCATTCTTCGCTATCGTTGCCTTTCGAGACTGCATTACTAACAACTGATTTGATGCTCGATACGATTTCATCAAAGTCATCATCGACAAGTGCTTCAGCAGGAGATTTTCCTTTTGCTCGTCCACGGGAGTATTGTGCTATGATACCTAAGAGAGAAATTCCCACCAAGACGATCTTCCAAGTCAATGCACCATCTTCGCCACCTACGACGTAAACTAAAATCATGTAGAATGACACAATAAATGTTGAAAGGAGCATGACTGGGAAACCTGCTCTGAAAAATTCGTTGAAAGAAATTGGATATCCTGCTTCCTCAGACATTCCCGCTGTAACTACGTTCGCAGATGCTCCGATGAGAGTACCATTGCCTCCGAGACATGCTCCAAATGCAAGTGCCCAAATCAAAGGATTTAGCGGCAAATTTAGTTCAAACGCTAGCGACAACACAATCGGTATCATTGTCGCCGTGTAAGGAATATTATCAATGAATGCAGAAGCGATAGCAGAGACCCAAAGGATGATCAGAACTGCTGCCGCTAACCGATAATCATCAGGGAAGAATTTGATGGCTTTCTCGACATATTCTCCGATATAATCGATGACCCCCATGTATTGGAGAGAATGCACTAATACAAACAAACCAGCAAAGAAAAGGAGGGTTGTCCATTCAACATGCTCCAGTGGCTCTTCGAGTTCGTGACGGTTTGTAGCCAAAAGCATCACTAATGCACCAGATAGAGCAACCCATGAGACAGCAAGGTGAATAACTGGATGGAGGAAGAATCCAAGGATTACAAGCGTTAGAATTGCCCCACTTACCTTTAATCCCTTGACATCTTTTATTGCATATTGGCGTTCAAGTTCTGTGATATCACGGTCTCTTCGGCCACTGAATTCGTCTTTGTAGAGCCAACGAATCAGCATGAATGAAGGAACGATGGTCATCAAAATACCAGGTGCCATCTCTGTGATGAAATCATTGAATGTTACACCTTCATTTGCAAGACTTTGGAGATTTGGATCTGAATTCCCACTAATAGCATCAGGGGACATTGCTGAACCAATCATGATATTTGGTGGATCTCCGATCATTGTAGCTGCACCACCAATGTTCGAAAACAATACCTCTGAAATCAGAATTGGTATCGGCTTCAAATCGAGAACTTGAGCGATTTTTATCGTAACTGGAGTCAGAAGGAGCATTGTGGTCACGTTATCCAAAAATGCTGACAATACGGCAGTTACGCTGCACAAGATTACAACCAGAGTCCATATTTCTCCACCACTCTTCTTGTATGCTTGAACAGCAAACCATTCAAACACACCCGTATGAGAAATGATACCAACCATCACCATCATACCCAACAGTAATCCTATGGTCTCCCAATCGATCATGGTCGTAACAGCTTTGAGACTGAGTGCTTCTTCAACAGAATAGTGATTCAAAGCGATGACAGCCAAGAGACCACCGAGCGTAGCGGCTAATGTTCGATGTACTACTTCTGTTATGATAAGAGCATATACGAAGATGAGGATGCCCAGACCAACATAGACTGCTTGATTTCCCAATCCATCACGGATTGTGATGGTGAGATCAATGCCATCTCCGCCACCACTTGCATGGCTTGAACGAATGAATTGCATTGTGCCTACAAACAAGAGCGACACTAGGGCAATAAGTTGGGCTGGGTGTCTCTTGGAGAACAGGATGTTTCCGCCCATATCTTATGGCAACTCTAATCCCTTCTTGAGGATTGGGTTGGTGCATTGTTCAATTGCGCCAAAATACGGCGACATTTCCTCGTGCAAATACAACAGAACTGTTAGTTTTTTCTGCCATAATATCCCAAGCGGTGTTAAGGTCGTCCTTGGTATACAATCCGCGATTGACTTTGACTTTAACCAGCGAGCGGGATGATAATTGGCCTTCCAGTTCAACAACGACTGAATCGGTTAAACCTGATTTCCCAACACGCATAGTTATTGGAAGAGAAGCATCCTTGGCCTGACGAATAATATGCTTAGGAGCGCTCATGCTTTCACCTTCTGTGAATGTTGTCGATACGGTATTCGGCGAATTGACGTACAAGAAAAGCATGTTTGAATCTTATGCCCGTTTCGAATACGGATGCTTGCATTATCCCCATATCTAAGTAAGGTATTACATCCTCTGCAGACGAGTTCTTTCGCTTCATGAGGGAGTCTAAGTCGGTGTCTGCGAGACACCTTCACAAGATGTAGAGCGAATCTTGAACGTTGTTCAAAAGTGTACTTGGAAGGGTCTTTAATCAGGCATAGAAGTTGTGACTGAGACCAAAGGGCATGGCCTTTTCGTTTGTCTCGATTGAGCCTACTTCGTCGCCTACCCATCGTAAACACTCATCCCAGGACTGCGAGCAAATCTGTTGTAATGACATCAATGTCTCGATCTCCGTCAACTTGATGGAATATTCCAGCATCACGATAGAAGTCTGCGAGAGGCGATGTTTGAGTATGATACGTTTCTAAACGAGCAAGAACTGTCTCTTCGACATCATCTACTCTTCTCTTTTCCGAAAATGAACCACACCCACAAATTCCATCCATAATTGGATTGAATGTGTCGTGATATACAGCCCCACAGTTACCGCAACTGTATCTTCCACAGATTCGTTCAACAATGCGTCCATCAGGAACATCAATTGCTAACACTGCAGACACCTCTATGATTTCAGATAAGGCTTCAGCTTGCGGTACAGTCCGTGGAAATCCATCGAACATGACGCCATTTTTGGCATCGTCATCTTGTAGACGTTGGCGAATTAAATCGATAATGACCGAATCTGGGACAAGGGCTCCTTTATCCATGTAAGATTTAGCTTCAATTCCCACAGAAGTACCTGCTTTGACTGCTGCACGCAACATATCCCCTGTTGAAACTTGAGGCAAACCAGTTGCATCCATCATTCTTTGAGCCTGTGTGCCCTTTCCAGCACCTGGAGGTCCGAACAAAACGATGTTGAGCATGGCTTATCGCTCTCGTTCGTCCTTTTCAACGTATCAGTTCAAACCCATGCGTTGGAGGTATTGTTCGCCGTAGTGACTCCATTGTTCCATTGTCCATCCATCTGGTAAGCCATCAGGAGGCAATGGAGGCCCTGTAGCAATAGGCACTGGTAGTTTTGGAATCACCTTAGCAGGTTCAGTTTGGCTTTGTGCAGGAGGCAATCCCATAGGAGGAAGCCCGGCAGGAGGAAGCCCGGCAGGAGGCAAACCCTTTGCAGGGGCGCTTGATGGAGGGCGGCCCGTTGGAACAGGGGCGTTACCTGCAACAGGCATGCTCAGAGATTGGGCAAGGGCTGCAGCAATTTCATCTTTGGAAACTTCTCCAGAAGCAATATCGTTGACTGAGTGACTGATATCAAGTGCAGCATCCCTTCGAGTACCCAAGTGATCTGCATCAGTGTGAGCATCTGGTGCAACTAAGTCAGTACCATCGTCATCCATTTTACTACTTTCTTTCAGTTTACGTCCGCCATAAAGGAGTCCAAGCAAAGCGATGAGAACAAGAGGATATGATACGTAGGCTGGTAAGATACCAAAAATACCGCCAGATGATTGCTGTGAACTTACGCTTGTATCGACGTTTAATTCAATAACGACACCTTCTGATGTGGTCATAAAAATTACCAAGTTCATTCTTCCATCAATTGAATCCTCATCCGTTGAGACTTTGCCAACAACTTCGATTGACTCCCCAACACCAAGTTCTGTTACTGAAGAGGGTGAAATACTCGCACTTCTATCAGAGAGTACATTCCCTTCACCATCTTGAACCTCAACGGTCAGTTCACCGCTCAGAGGGATATTACCTTCGTTTATGATGGTAAATGATTGCTTACCAGAGTCGCCACGTGGAATGAATAACAATGGAGCAGCCGTCTCATCCGATACGCTAATTCCTGCAAAACTCGATGCAGGAACTTCCACACGAACGGTGAGTTCTGCATTTGTAAACCGACCATTGTTGGTTGCGTTAACATACAATTGCAAATCAAATCCAAATCCTGGGACCGTCTGATTAGGTGCCTTAACTGCCAATTGGACAGCAGCCTGGCTCAAGACAGATACTGAACCCGGAGGATTGGAATATCCTACAGACCAATCATCAGGAGCGAGACTTGTTGACCATTCAAGATCCAAGTCAGAATTACCTGCATTTTCTACAATAAATTCTGTAAATGTGAAATCATTATTCACGGGGGCAGAGATGAGTGTACCAACATTGGAAACCAGATTTACAGCTAAGTTTTCTCCGACGACAAGGGAAGTTGAATTCAGCGTGAACATTTGAGGAGAGGATTCAGTCCTAAGCGTATATGTGTTTGAATTGCCTTCTCGTGCGTTTTCTGGAACCAAAAGACGCATTTCAACATCACCTGATTGGCCTGGAGGGAGTGTGACAGACAACGAAGTTGAACTTGTATCTTCACCGTATTGGATTTCTGCTGCCCATGTTGGATTCCCACGCTCGAGAGAAACAACGAAGTCTAATGGAACGTTTCCTTTATTTTGAATTGTATGATTAAAGTAAACCAAATCCCCTGTGTTGACAAACACCGGTAAGGCGAGCGCACCAGGCCCAACCGCTCCATTTGGACTGTAGAGATCTGTACGGAAGTCTTTGAGTTCAGAAACGCTCACATCAACGACTTCAACACGGTTTAATGTTGAATCTGTAGGAGAGGTTACAACACATGTCACTTGGTCTGTAGAGCCAGCAAGAGGTTCTCCATTTGCGATTGAAGGAACAAATACATTCACATCCATACTCAAGTCTTGAAGAATATTCAATGGCTCAAATTCAAGGGATGAGGAATTCGAATTCCCGAGCATAATCTGCCATTGTGAGGACGAAGTGCATGCCATCGTGTATTGAGCAGCGGAATTGCCAGTATTTCTCACACCGATTGAGAATCCAGTTCGTTCACCAGGTTTGGCAGAAACACCAGAGGTACCAGATGGGACAACATCAACGGAATCAACTTGCCCTATTTCGATACGGAGACGCTGAGTGTGAGAAACGGTTGGTTGATTTTGATATCGAGCAGTAACATCAACAATAAACGAACCTGCACGAGCATAGCGCTTTGTCGCCCCATCGAAACTAGCGGAGGCGTCCTCAAGATTGAGCGTTAGATAAATCGTATCATTCTCTTGCCCCTGTCCTGAAATAGTAAACACACCTGTTTGGTTTACTGATTTGGACCATGAATCTTCCGGACTTAGAAGGAGAGTAGGATATGTTGGATCTGGTTCTTGAACACTTGAGACCGTCAAACTGACTGGTCTTTCTCCAGTTCCCTCGTGAGCGATGACAAATGGTAGGGAAAGACCGGTTTCATTGCGAACATCCATAGTAACTGATGCTGCAGTTTCACGATCTTGAGTGGTGGTTGGGATGCTGCCATCTGGATTTTGGAAGATTACACGTAATCCTTGAGCAGTTACTTCTATGTCCAATTCAATAATGTTGTTATCGATACCATTTACACCGTCATTTAACTCTTGAACTTGGTTGCTTGTGTCGAGTGAAAGTCTGAGTTCATGCACTCCAGTAGTGGAGAATTGAGTGAAGAAAGATACTGAATCGAGAGAACCACCTTCTAAGGAAGTTCTGTTTGAGTCATAAAGTACTGAACCACTTGTCACATCCTCAAATTGAATTCGATATGGACCTGAAGCGAGCGTTCCTTGATTATGCCAAGCAAGTGAGATGGAGACCAAATCGCCAACAAGCGGTGTCGTAGAAGAAGGAAGAATACTGTTACCGAATGTGGTCAAATCAGCCTTAGGAATCAACGTTGCATCAGCAGCAACGACAATGCTGTACCGTTGTGTGTTGCCTCCACGATGTTCAACGGTAACCATCCAATCACCAGTTTGTGTTGTCGCACCGGCAGGAATACGGATTCGTTCAATATTGTTGAGATCATCAGCAGTACCACCAGTCGTGGATACTCCTGAGGAGAAATGATTGCCGAGATAGGTTGTGCCATCGGGTGCAATTAAAATCAAATCTAGATCATTCATCAAACGGGATTCAGATTGAGCTGCATTTGCACTTGCTTCTGTGTCACTCCATGCCAAGGTAATGTCAATACCTTCTGAACCATCAAGGTTGAATGAATAAATGAGTGAAAATCCTGCTCGAAGTTCACGCTCATCATCATGAAATATATCCAATGCAACACCTGTGGAAGTGGATGGGTTGAGACTGTTCACAAGATCAATTTGGCCCCATCCTTCGTTTGCATTAGGAATATCAGGAGTTCCCAAATCTTCAGCCCCGTTAATGAGAGTCGCCTTAATCAGGCTTGCAGATGGTTTGCTAATTCCAGCAACTTCTCGCAGGTATTCTCGGGCAAGAGATGCTGAACCTCCTGCAACGGCTGTAGCTTGGGAAGTACCGCTGAGTTGCATATACATCGATCGGCCATTTGAGTGAATGCCAGTGCCACAGACGGAGCCAACAACATTCTTCGCTTCCTCAGCACGTGCAGAGCAGATACCGTCGCCTGGGGCGACCAAATCTGGTTTTATCCTTCCATCTAGAGTAGGTCCTTCAGAGGAATATGAACTAACAGTACCATTTACGGTCGAACCGATTGAAAGAACATTCTTGGCTGTACCTGGAGCAGTAATTTGGGAGGACCCGCTCCCGCCATTGTCACCAACTGAAAAGATCGGAAGGAGATATTTATTGTTTGAAACATATTGATCAGTCGATCTTGAATCTGCTGTGTAGGCACCATAATTACCGTTCAAACCCCATGCATTTACTGCAATTCGAGCGGTCTTCAGTTCAGCATCTGAGAGAAGGTCATAGATGGAACCTTGCCGACCAAAAACACCAGTTGGGTCGTGTTCTAGAGCGTACATGACGAGATTTGCTTCTGGCGCTATGCCAGTCGCCGAAGCATCACCCGTTCCATCACCGAGAACAGTCATTGCAACGTGTGTACCGTGACCGCTGTTGCTATCGATTGGAGAACTATCGAGTCCAAACTGTGTGTTGATTGCAGCAACTCTACCGACTAAATCCGGATGGTTGTTGTCGACGCCAGTGTCCATGACAGCGATGGTTTCCCCAGAGCCATCAAGATTCAAGGAAGAAGGAGCTCGAACTGCAACAGCACCAACTTCAGTGGCTGCGAGATTGTTGTGAAGAGAGAGTGAGAAACTTCCATCAATAAAGAGAACGTTCTGATCAAATGCAATTTTTCTAAGTTGCTGATGTGTCATTGAATGTTCATAGTATGCCTCACACATGTCTTGTGAGCACCATGCCATGTCCGCACCTTGGTCAGCCAGATTAGCAGAAAACATGGCCACGTTTTCTGGACTGATATCTTTTGAAAGTACTATTTGGGCAATGCTTGCTCCAAATGCATTGGTCCCGATTTTCATAGCAGGCGAATATTCTCCAATCCATCGAACACGATCTGAGGATTCAATTGAACCCAATTGATGGAGATTATTCAAGCGAATTGTCCAAACTGCAGAACCATGAGTTTCGAGTATTGTGAACTCATAAGTCTCTGCCATTGATTCAACAACGCCACCGTCGTTAACCTCAAGTTGAAGAAGGAAGAGAGTATTGCCTGAATCAACTCTCCACGTGGATGGTATGTAATCGAGGTTGTCAGAGAGAGGATCAAAAGAAAGACTTGCTAAATTGATGATTGGGTCGACTGGGTGAGTCAGTATAACTTGTTTGGAGACGGGTTCAATCGAGTCCCAAGAGGAAGCAAATTCCTCGGATAAAGAAGACATAGGTTCGCCAATCGATTGCGAAGATGCTAACGGACTTGCGAGTGAGAGTAAGAAAACTGAAAGCAAAATACACGAGGTTCGTTTCAGATGCATAGTCCACCCACACCAGTTGACCTTTTGAGCATGCGCCTTGGTTGATTACAACCCATTGTAGGCAGCAATTGCTTTATCCGTCTTGGAAACTGAGGTTTCCCAATCAGATTCGAGTCCCATAAGGGCTCGAATAGCATCAACATTTTCAGGGATGACATCAGATTCTTGATGGATGGCCTGGAAGTAATACAATGTGTTGCCATCTAATTTGACACCATCTTCCCAAACAAAGATTTCATGCAAATCACCCCATTTGCGGCCGATATCTCGTGCGAATTCCATTACCTCTGCAGTTGTGGTAATTCCTGTTTCAGCACCGTTCATAATGACAACTCTTGGTTGGGAGCGCCACAAATCGAGGACAGATTGTGTCGACATACCATGGCCATCTGGCAGAGTAGCAACAATTGCATGAACGTGCATAATTGTAGTTGGAACAGCAACTGCCATCGAATTAATAGAGATCTCAGGTCTAATTGTCATCACATCAGGGCCATGATGGCTCGGAACCTTCAACACAGGTTTAATCGCATTAATTGGGCCTTTATTTGAATCACCAGGATCTGCTGCTCGTCGGATCATTGTGCATTCTACTGAAAGAGAACCACAGGTCCGCAAAAGGGGTACGAGTGTACGAGAGAGGCCGGTTGTGTTGCAAGAAACAACACGAGTACCTTGTTTATTCATATTTTCTGAGTGATTCCCACTTGATGTGTATGAGATTCCAGTCATAGCATGCTTTTCTCCACCTTGGAAAATCCACTTAATACCTGCATCTTCGTAGATTTGTTTGTTTTGGGCACCTACTTTGCCAGGAGAACAATCGACAACAACATCTGCTGCATCGAGCAGAGCACTTAGCCCACCTTTACAATCATAGCCAGCTGGAGCAAAAGCAGCAATTCGATCCGCATCATCAAAGGTACAATACAGAGGAAATCCCTTGCGAACGGCCAAATCACATCCGAACGATGGTCTGGTTTTCGTTACGCCGACAATTTCCATGTCATCTTGGGCATCGATTGCATCAGCAACCCTTTTTCCAATCGTCCCGTATCCGTTTATTGCAACCTTCACTACCATGATGCTCAACCCTATGGCATCGGTGAATGTCAATAAACAGTTCGTGAAGGAAAGTAGTTGAAAAATTCATCAAAAACCAATAGATGTAACGCGAGGTTATTTGACCGACATTCACCGCCATAGGAACATGGCGGGAGCCCAAGATGTTGTTGAACGCTCGATGAGTATCAATGCAAAATTTTTGCCACGCCTGAAAGCAGCCGTTGAGCAAAACGCATTATTGCGAATCGGCTGGACAGGTTCTGGAGAGGAAGTACCGAAAAATGGAGAAGTGGGATTATGCCCTGGTATTCCTGAAGGGGCACGTATCAAAGCCCTTGGTAAACTTGGCTCATGGACTTCCCCATTTGGCGCAGGCGGACGATTCAACGTCGAGGGAGAGGTCGGTTCGTTTTTCGGAGCATACAACAGCGGCAGTACAGTCACTAGCACAGGCTTCATTGGCAGATGTGGCGGATTCATGATGCAAGATGGGATTTTGATCGGTTCTGATGGTGCTGACACTGATCTCGGGATGTTCATGTCCGAGGGAACCATTTACGTCAAAGGCCAAGTTGGTTCACGATTAGGAAACGGCATGAATGGTGGTCTTATCATCATCCAAGGAGATGTTGAGCAAGATGCTGGCGTGGCCATGAAAGGTGGCAGGATTGTCATCGAAGGGCGCTGCCCAACTCCACCTCTGGGCATCAGTCTACGCCCGCTAAAGGCAAAAGAATTGAAAGAAATCAACTCCTTTTTGTCTGAGTATGATTCGATCTTATCGGATGATGCACTTTGCCTTGAACCAAGCGAAGAAGTGGGATTAGAAGTCCAATCAAATCATGTCTCTTCGGGAGATTTGTCAACAATCGGACTCGTACCTATGGAGCACCATTCGTTGATTGATAATCATCCAGTCGATACAGTTGCGTTCATCCCAGGTACAGATGATGAAGCCCCTGCAATCCTATTACCAATCCCGATTCTGCCTCGTATTCCTGATGGGACCTTACTGCGAACTGAAGAAAATAACTCTGGGCGATTATCTCGGATTCAAAGTCAACCATTTTTGGTTGTTGAGAACCCTCGTCCAATTGACATCGTCCAACTTAACCTTCAATCACTCTGCAATCTAAGAACGACTGCACCAATTGTAGCAGGGGTTTGTATCGACATGGACAGTTTGCCTTCGATGAATGCTGAAGAATTCGATGGATTGCTTGTGGCGATCAGGACCCTTCTGACAGCACAATCACCTGTCATGAGCATGCAAGGAATTTCTCGCATCCAGTCTCATCACCAATCATCTGCATATCATGAAGTACAGGCAGCAATTTCACGTATCGAGGATGGTTCAGGAACGCCTGAAGCCGCTACATTGCCAATCATGGGTCGTTCAAAAAAGAATGAATTAGATAAAACTCCAGTCATCACAGCACTTGAATTTGGTTTTACTTCGGATGCTCATGACGTTATCGTCGCTCGCTGCGCAGGTGCTGATTTTGTCGTTACAGAACCACCCATGCTTGAAATTGAAGACATTGAATACTGGCTGCAAGGATTAACAATTGATCTCCAAAACACGCTTAGAAATCTTGGTCTCGACTCTATTGACATACTACAACGCTCACACTTAAGAGCACTGGATCACGATACTGCCTCTGTGAGTGGGCTTCGAATGTCTGGTTATGAACGCCCGTTACCTCACTGGTTTGCACGTTGAGAGTGATTCTATGCCAACAATATCTGTTGAACAAAGCCTCTTGGCCAAACTCATGTCTGAGCATGGTTGCACACATGACATCGAAGATATCGACCATAGACTCCCTCTTTTGGGTACAGATATTGACACGTGTAATGAAGAAACATTAGACATCGAAATCTTTCCCGACCGTCCGGATTTATTGAGTGGAGAAACGCTTTCAGTAGCGATGAGATCATTTCTGCACAACAAACCAACATTGGAGAATCTATCGCTTACGCCAAGTGGAATCGAAATGACCGTTGATTCAGAATTGAAAACAATCCGCCCAGTGATTCTTGGTGCTGTTGTCAAAGGACTTGACATGAAGGATGACAGTGAAATGGATTCATTCATCAATAACCTAATGGACCATCAGGAAAAATTGCATTTCGCATTAGGCCGAGGACGCAGAAGAGCAAGCATCGGCGTTCATGACCTCAACTCAATCCAAGCACCATTCAAGATCCGAGCAGTTCCAAGAACACATTCATTCACCCCACTTGCAACTCAAACAGAAATGGATATTGAAACCATACTTACAGAACATCCCAAAGGCATGGATTATGCTCATCTCCTCCAAGGAATGGACAGAGTACCAATCATTGAAGATGCGACTGGATCAGTACTCTCCTTCCCTCCAATCATCAACGGAGCACATACAACAGTACACTCAGGAACCCGTGATTTGTTTATCGACGTTACTGGATGGGATCGCAGAGCCTGCGAATCATGTTTGATGCTCGTTGCACTTCAGGCTAAACAGCGAGGTGGAGAAATTCAATCAGTGAATCTTACAGATTGCGATGGAAACAAAGAGGTGCTACCAAATTGGACTCCAGTGGAGCACAGAATACCAGAACGTCTTGTTAAAACAATCCTTGGAAGAGAATTAACTGATGAAGAAATGAAACAGTCAATGACAAGAATGGGTGGTGAATTTGTCGGAAGAGATTTGGCTAAGCCGGAAGAAATTCAAAACGGACATTCAATGCAATACGCTCATGATGGAGAAAACATGCTCTGTTTCGAAATGCCACGTTGGAGATTTGACATCCTCCATCCTGTGGATATCGTGGAAGACCTTGCGATAGGACACGGATTTGAAGACCTGGGAGAGGACGTCCCTCGAGCTCCAATGAATGCAATTCCAAGAAGTGATGAACATCTACGCAGAAGAATCAGAACTTCGTTGCAAGGTATGAGTTTCATGCAAATCCAATCACTTACACTTTCAAATGAATACGACCAATTTGAGAGAATGCGTTGGGTCCCAACCAATGAAATCACTCAGATTACGAATCCTATTACACAAGAGCATACGATGATGAGGCAATTTTTACTCCCTGGATTACTACGACTCTTAGCAACAAATCGCCATCATGATTTACCTCAATCTGTCTATGAATTAGGCACTGTTGTTCGAGATCACAAAAATATGCAACGACTGGCGTTCATCACAGCAGAACGAAGCGGTGGCTTTGCTGCAATCCGTGGAAGGATTCAAGCATTTTTGAGAGACATGGGAGCAGAGAATGTTGCAATCGAACCTCTTCCCGATAACGAGGGTCCTTGGTTGGCGGGACGTGCCGCAAAGGTGCTCATCGATGGGGAATGGGTTGGTTGCTTTGGAGAAATTGATCCATCAATAGCTCAAACATTCGAATTACTGGTTCCTATGAACGCTGCTGAGTTTGACGTTGATGGTTTAAATCGGTGCCTTATCGATCCTGTTTGAGGTATTGTAATGTGCGGCCGCTTTGCTTTCAATGGAGAGCATTGGCCAGAATCTCTCCATATCAACCCACTCGAAGTCATACCCAATTACAACATATCACCCCAAGATGAAGTTCAGTGTTTGTTGATGGATAATGAAACATTAAACATCACACCTATGCGATGGGGATTCCGCCCCTCGTGGAGTAAAAAGAGTTCAATGGAACCGATCAATGCGAGAATTGAGTCGGTATCACAGAAACCTATGTTTAGGGATTCTTTTGAAAATAAGCGGTGCTTGATACCGATAAGTGGCTGGTACGAATGGAAAACCACACCACGTGGAAAAATACCATTTTATCACTATTCGAAGGACAATCCCACATTGTTTTTGGCAGGAATTTATGATGATTGGGCCGATGAGAATAGCACAAAGCGAAGCTTTTGCATTCTAACAACATCTTCGAATGATGCCATTTCTCATATTCACGACAGAATGCCAGTAATCGTCCCAGAGAACTCTGTGAATCAATGGCTTAAATCCGCTACATTCGAATCAAGTCAATCACAGATTACACTCCATCCAGTTGACAGAAAGGTGAATTCAACAACAGCCCAAGGCGTAGGCCTCACTCTGCCAATTCGGACATTATTTGATTAGGAATATGGGACATAAGAACCGTCTTCCTGCTTCACATGCGCCGTTGGAAGAAACGTTCCGTCTGCATTTTTCTCGTAATGATATCCATCCGTATGGTGAACCCATTGAGAATCTTCTTCAGGCAAAGTGGTGTCAGTGACACCATCGTATTGATCCGCTACATTCTCAGACGGTGTAACAGTTGTATCACCATTCCCAAAAAGAGCAAGGGCATCCTTGTATGCTGCATCATTTCTTTCGATAGATTGAGCGTGTTTTTCTGTATGAACCTCTTCGTTCTTGCGATAAACGACTGCTTCAGGCGCTGCTTCATCAAGTTCCATTGAATTTTTCTTCGATCTCTTGAATGGCCAGAATGGAGGCATAAATCACCCAATCATTTTTGCTTCATATTACTTTGGAATTGATGTGAACATCATGCCGTGGGCTTCAAATCCCATAGGTCATAGCACAGCCATGAACAACAAACGCATTGCGTTCACGCTATTGTTCATACTGACCATGCCATTCGTGGCCACAGCCGATTCTGAGGCACGTATAGAAATCACTCCGATGGAGAATTATATCGCTTATCCAGGAGACACTGTACAACAATTTGCAGATGTTGAGTATTTCGGAGAAGATACGACCACATTAAAACTTCAATTGCAAGTTGGCCTCCAATCAACATTTTCAGGGAATGGTCAAGAAATTGTATTCAATTCAGGTGAAGCAAATCGATTCATTTGGACCATGACACTCCCGCAATCAACATCATATGGAAACCAAACATTGGAGATTTCAATTATTGATCTTTCAGACAATGCCACCGTATATTCGAATGAAACATTAGAGATTACTGCACCTTCAGCTATCCAATTTGGCAACATTCAATCATCTACGTTTGTGATCGACCCAGGAATTACAACAAACGTGGCAACCAATATTACCAGCAATGCATCACTTCCAGATGATGTGACCTTCAGCGTTCAAACAACTTCGAATTGGAATTGGGGATGGAATATGGACGAAATAACTGGTGATTCCTCGAGTCTTACACTTTCTCCAGATTCAATAGATTTTGTTCGGATTTGGGTCGAGGCTCCTTTGGTAATTGACGGAGCTCCACTTGCCTATGAAGGCCCAACATTCACTTTGATTGGAACCTCTGGCCTCGATTATGCCACCATTTCTTGGGAATTTTCTCTTGAGATTACTGCCTTTAGAAACGTTACCATTGATTCTGTTGAAACCAATGTAAGCCTTGACCCAGGAGGAAACGATCGGATTGAGGTGATTGTGCGCAATACTGGCAACACACCAGATACGATATCAATGATGCTAGGAGATGTTGTTCTTAATGGAGTTACGAAACAACTCGATAAAGCTGACAGGTTAACAATTGATGGATGGACTGTTGCCCTTTTCAATGCATTCGAAGATACTTATTTGTTTCCAAATGAAACACGAACCATACAGATAGGAGTCGAAGCCCCTCCTCAGACAAGTGGAACCATAGCAGTGGATTTATTCATCCAGCCAACGAACTTTCCATTCCGTAGTGTTCAAGAAACTGTTCAAACCGAGATCGACTGGATTCGAAGTGTTGGAGAAAACCTTCAACCAACCGATTGTTTGTATCTTCAACCTGGAAGTTCATGTTTTGCAACCCTAGAAATTGAAAACAAGGGAAATTTCGAAGATCAGTTCTTGATAGAAGTACTTTCAATTCCTGAATTTGTTTCATCTGTTGACATACCCTTAGAGCGAATCACTGTACCACGATTTGGAGCAGTGATACAGGATGTCATCCAAATTACTGTTGATGAAAATGCAACTGCATATACCCAAGGAAAGGTCATTTTTCAAATGAAATTCGAGGGAGGTCTTGAAGTGAAAACTTACGAAGTCGATATTCTTGTTGGACCAAATGTAAATTGGTCAGTCATTGATGCTGACTACGAAGGGGATTCAGCCGACACGTTGATGTTCTCAATGCGATTAAGAAATGGTGGAAATCTCAATGATGGGCTCATCGTTCTGCTTCGCTCTTCGCATTCTACGGCAATGGGATTCAACCCCCCTGAGGGTGCTATTATTGAAGATGGAGTCGAGTATCCACGTACCTTTGAAATCGATGGTTTAGCAAGAGATTCTAATGTTACATTGCGAGGCACTGCGGATATACCAAATAATCAAATCACCAATGGAACCCTTGTTCTTGACATTGTTATTCGATCCATATACGACCCTGAAACTGAATTTATTTACACGATTGAACATAATTTCTTGGGAGAGAGTTGGAAAACAGATGAAGAAGGAGACACATACTCATTTTCGGATTTCACTTCTGATGTAATGGAGATCTTCTTGGGCTGGTGGCTGGTTATTGCAGCAATTGCAATCGCTTCTGTTGTGCTCAACAAAGCAGTTCGTGATCGCATTCAACGAAAAGAATTGGAAAAACTTCAACATAATTTTGAACAGAAAAAACCAGAGGAAGAAGGTGATTGGCTGCAAAAATTTGAACGTACAGACTCATCTGAAATGGAAGTCATTGAAAGTCCTCATGTATCTTCTGAGCAGTTTAAGGCAGTATTCAAGGCCTCATCTAAAGCACCATCCCAGGCATTACAACCACTTCCTGAAGACGTTCGTAACGTAGCAACAACTGTTCTTGATCATCATGCATTAGAAGCACAGAAATTACAGATTGATGAACTTGCATCGTCAATACAATCAGAAGGTATTGCAAGACAACATAACGAAAATCAAAACCTTCAGGCTTCTCAACATATCGCAGAACGGACAATTCGCCATGATACACAGAACTTAATGTCCCAGAATCAGATGACAAAAGAACCCTCATCATCGAAGCCTAAAGACTCTGATGAGTTTGATCTATGAGGAGATAACATGCGTCTAGTTGGTGTTGATGAGGCAGGAAGGGGACCCGTTTTGGGACCACTCGTAGTCGGGCTTCTTTCCATCCCAAAAGAAGATGAATACATGTTGGAAGAACAGAATATCGATGATTCCAAACACCTTACACATGCCAAACGTAAGCTCCACTACGAATGGTTAAATCAACAAGCCACTGAAAGAGGATGGTATGTTGACACAATAATTTGTCAACCAAATCGAATCGATACTGCAGTATACGGTAAGGGTCTAAACATATTGGAAGTCGACCTTTTTGCATCCATACTCAATCGCCATCATCAATCATTTGCTCAGGAGATCGATATTTTACTCGATGCTTGTGACGTGAACGAAGAACGATTTCGGAATCGAATCTCCGAACGATTGAACAATTGGCCATGGTCTAAAACCACAATAATTGCAGAACACAAAGCGGATACAAACCATCGAATTGTTGGAGGTGCCTCGATACTTGCAAAGGTCGTTCGAGACATGGAAATTGAGCGGATAGGTAGGGATCTCGGCAAACCTGTCGGAAGCGGTTATCCGTCCGATCCAAATACTGTGAAAGCATTGCCTGACTTGATCCAAGAGACTGGAATTCACAATGACATACGTTGGTCTTGGGCTACTGTGAAACGGTTTTGGATGAAGAACTATTCATCCCCACTGCCGACAAGAGAACTTTCTGGACCAACACTGTTTTCCAAGCATGATGAAGCAACGAGTTCATGAGGCAATGGCGTTAGGCTAGTTTATGTCGTGGTCACCAGATGCTGAGACTCAGAACCTAATTTGGCATCTATCATTGCAGAATGCTTTCGAATATGATGGAAAAGGAGCCGCAGGTTCTGTCATTGGCCGCATCATGAGTACCCGTGCTGATTTGCGTCAACATGGAGGACAGATTAGCCCCTTAGTTGCTCAATCAGTAGCAAAAGCGAATGCACTTGCCCAAGAAAAGGGATTAGACCATGTTGAATCTCTGCTCAAACAAGAAGCACCACATCTGCTTGAAGGTAGACAAAAGCAAGAAAGAAGAGAAGGATTACCTGAATTGAAAGATACTGAAGGAAAAGACATTGTTCTTCGATTTGCACCTAATCCAAATGGACCATTGTCATTTGGTCACGCACGTGGTGTTGTTATCAACGGTACATATGCTCATGAGCATAAAGGAACACTTATTCTCAGATTCGATGATACTGACACTACAGTCAAACCTCCAATGTTAGATGCATACGACATCATCCCACAAGAAGTTGAATGGCTCCTTGGCCGTCCAGCAGATCGTATCGTCATAGCAAGTGATCGAATTCCATTGTATTATGAACATGCTGAACGAATGTTGAGTGAAGGATTTGGGTACATCTGCCAATGTCCTGCTGAAGATTTTCGTACATTCCGTGAAACAAAACAAAACTGCCCTTGTCGAGACAAATCCGTCGATTTGAATGTAGAGGGATGGAACATGATGCTCGATGGTACATACAAACCAGGCGATGCTGTGGTTCGAGTTAAGACCGATATGGAACTGAAAAATCCAGCCCTAAGAGATTGGCCTGCCTTGAGAATCCAGGACACAGAAAAGAATCCACATCCAAGACATGAAATCGGCTCTAAGTATCGAGTGTGGCCGTTATTGGATTTCCAAAGTGCAGTAGAAGACCAACTCCAAGGAGTAACGCATATTGTTCGTGGAAAAGATCTCATGGATTCAACACGGAAGCAGACATTGCTTTACCAACACTTTGGTTGGGATTATCCAGAAACAATCTACTGGGGACGAGTGAAAGTTCACGAATGGGGTGGCTTTTCCACCTCCAAGATGAGAGCATCGATAGAGAATGGAGAATATACGGGATGGGATGACCCAAGACTTCCTACGCTTCAAGGACTGAAATTACGAGGTATTCAACCGGAAGCTCTACGCAATTTCTGGATCGAACTTGGCGTCACACAGAAGGACATATCTGTTCCATTGGCGACACTTTTCTCACACAACACGAAGGGAATTGACGATGATGCACCTCGTCTATCCTTTGTCCGCAGTCCTGTAGTTGTAAGCATTCATGGAGACGTACCCGACGAAATTGAGATTCCAGTTCA